>Ga0209169_10000174_pt1 | contig 38007 bp, 30 predicted proteins | sample HubBroMetageWRM4_FD_188346 | JGI IMG/M metagenome (GOLD analysis project Ga0209169, IMG submission 188346) | Warmed soil microbial communities from the Hubbard Brook experimental Forest, New Hampshire - Hubbard Brook CCASE Soil Metagenome WRM 4... | ecosystem: Environmental > Terrestrial > Soil...
AGGCGGCGTTGAGTTTTCTGGGCTGCGTGGTCTGTGCCTCGTTCATCCTAGGTACGACATTCGAACGAAGGTTCGGGCGGGGCAATAGTACGCGTGGTGGAGTGTTCAACGTTGCGCAGTTCCGCAAAGCTGGACTACCCCACTCTGCCGCGCTGAAGTGTCGCGGCGCTACATTCAAATCCTAATGCGGGGTGTAAATTGCGTTTATGGATTTCACTTGGTGGAAAGGCGAATGAGGGCTTTGACTCGGGTTTAACGTCTGGTAGTATTTCCCTGCTGGCTAACCACCAGCGCTTATCCAGAGTGGCAGAGGGGACAGGCCCTATGAAGCCACAGCAACCTGGTGCAATCGCCAAGGTGCTAATTCCTGCCCAGTGGGGAGAGATAAGATCCTCGATAGACCGCTCCAACGGTCGTTGAAGATTCAACTCCCAAACTGAAGTCCAGGCGAGTGCGGCGGCTGCATTTGTATTTGCGGCGGCGGACTTGTCCATAGCGGCGCACAACGCGCCAGCGTGGGTCTCCATCCATTCGAGACCGCGTTGGCGATGATGGCGCACAGGCGGAGCCCATTCCGCCACAGGGAGAAAGTGTATGTCGAAGAGGGACCGAGCGTCGAAGCACAAAGGCAAAATTGAATTTGGCACCAAGGCGATTCATGCCGGGCAGCCGTCGGAAGGCACCACCGGTTCACTGATGCCGCCTATTTTTCAGACGTCCACGTACGAGCAGGACGGTCCGGGGCAGGACAAGGGCTTTAACTATTCGCGGACGAATAATCCCACGCGCCAGCGCCTCGAAACGGTTCTCGCGGAACTGGAAGGCGTGAAATTCGGCGCGGCATTTGCGTCAGGCCTTGCGGCGGAAAACGCGATCCTGCAGGCGTATCTGCGGCCGGGCGACGAAGTGGTGATCGGCACGGACGTGTACGGCGGAACCTACCGGATTCTAAATAAGGTGTTCGGGCCGATCGGCGTGACGATCAAGCAGGTCGATTTTGCCGACGCTGCGGCGACCAAGAAAGCCGTGACGACGAAGACGCGCCTGGTGTGGGTGGAATCGCCCACCAACCCGCGCCTGATCGTACATGACATTTTGGAAATCGCCGACGCGGCACACGCCAAGGGCGCGCTGCTTGTGGTGGATAATACCTTTGCGACTCCCTATTTCCAGCAGCCGTTCCAGCTGGGTGCGGACATCGTGGTTCACAGCGTGACGAAGTATCTGGGCGGCCACTCGGACACGATTCAGGGCGCGGTTCTGTGCAAAGAAGCGTCGGTGTTCGAGCCGATCAAGTTCCTGCAGAACGCGACGGGGGCAGTTCCCTCGCCGATGGACTGTTGGCTCACACTGCGTGGATTGAAAACGCTTGAGCTGCGGATGGAGCGGCACGAGAAGAACGCGATTGCGGTGGCGAATGCGCTGAAAGGCCACCCGCTGGTGAAGACGGTTTACTTCCCCGGGCTCGTCGATCACCCGGGCCACGAAATCGCGAAGAAGCAGATGACCGGTTTCGGTGGAATGGTTTCGTTCGAGCTCGATGGCACGATCGAAGAAGTTGTGGAGTTTGTTTCGTCGCGGACGTACTTCACGCTGGCGGAAAGTTTAGGTGGAGTGAAGGCGCTGTTGTGTCATCCCGCAACGATGACGCACGCGTCAATTCCGGCGGATGCGCGAGCGGACGTGGGCCTGAGTGACACGCTGATCCGTTTGTCGCCGGGATGTGAAAATTCGAAGGACCTTGTGAACGATCTGCTCGAAGGCCTGGAAGAAGTGGCCGAGAGCCGGGCGAAATCGCGGTCCGGGAAAAAGGTGGTAGCCGTCGGTGTCCGGTAAAAAGGGAGAATCGTCGCCCGCGCGAGGCGGGCAGAAAATCGAAGTCGGCATCCTTGGCGCGACGGGCGCCGTGGGGCAGCAGTTTATTGCGCTGCTCTCCGGGCATCCGTGGTTTCGGGTGTCGTGGCTGGCGGCGAGCGAGCGCTCGTCGGGCAAGCGCTATGGCGATTTGCCGTGGCGGCTGTCTGCACCGCTGGATGAAGACGTCGCGTCGATGACCGTCGATACTCTGAAGGCGGGCGTGGGGCCGGAGCTGGTTTTCTCGGCGCTCGATTCGTCGGTGGCTGGCGAGGCGGAGATTGAATTCGCGCAAGCCGGGCACACGGTGGTGAGCAATTCGAAAAATCACCGCATGGATCCTCTGGTGCCGCTGCTGATTCCTGAAGTGAACTCCGATCACCTGGCGCTGCTTCCCTTGCAACGTGAAAAGAAAGGCTGGAAAGGCGCGATCGTCACGAATCCGAATTGCTGCGCGATTCCGCTGGCGATGACGCTCGCGGCGCTGAAGAAATTTCATCCCACACGCGTGATGGTCACCACGCTGCAGGCGCTTTCCGGCGCGGGCTATCCGGGCGTGCCTTCGCTGGACGCGACGGCGAATGTGATTCCCTTCATCGATGGCGAAGAAGAAAAAATCGAGAAGGAGACCAAGAAACTGCTCGGTATGTATGCGAATGGCGGCGTGGAGTTTCACCCGATGACGGTGAGCGCAACGGCGACGCGTGTGCCGGTGATCAACGGGCACACGGAATCTGTGTCTGTGGGATTCGAGAAGCCGGTGTCGCACGACGAGATTCTGGCGGCTTTCGAGAAGTTTTGCGGCGAGCCGCAGAAGCTCGGGCTGCCGAGTGCGCCGCCGAGGCCGATCGTTTATATGACGCAGCAAAATCGGCCGCAGCCGAGGTTGGATGTGGAGAAGGACGGCGGGATGTCTGTGCATGTTGGTCGGCTGCGGACGTGCGCGATTCTGGGGCATAAGTATGTGCTACTGGGTCACAACACGATTCGCGGGGCGGCTGGTGCGGCGATCTTGAATGCGGAATTGATGGAGCATCAGGCGGCGCACAAGTAACGGGCGGATTCGAAAACTGAGGAATTGAAACGGCGGATCGCGCGAGAGCGCTGTTCGCCGTTTTTTTTGCGAAGTGAGTGCGCGTGGTGGTTGGAGAAGCGAAGAGAGATCCTTCGGCCCGTTAACGGGCGTCTGGATGACGGGCGTTTTTCATACGCCCGTGAGACAAAGGCACACAGACCAACTCCAGCCTGTGCCACTCTTCGTGGCGGGGAATTGTTGGTGCGGCGTGGGCGGATTGCATAGAATGGCGCGCGTTGACGAGGGGGGCCGAATGTTGAAGAGAATTCTTGTGGTGGCGTTGTGTTGCGCGGCGCTTGCGGGCGCGTGGATGGCTGTCGAGCCAGCGCGAGTTAGCGCGCTCGACAATGGCGTGGCGCGGACGCCGCCGATGGGTTGGAACAGTTGGAACAAATTCGGCTGTAACGTCAACGAAGATCTGATCAAGTCCATGGCCGACGCGATGCTGACGAGCGGAATGAAAGACGCGGGCTATCAATACGTGGTGATCGACGATTGCTGGCAAGTGAGCCGTGACGCACAGGGAAATATCGTTGCCGACCCGCAGCGCTTCCCTTCCGGCATCAAGGCACTCGCGGATTACGTTCACTCGAAGGGATTGAAATTTGGATTGTATTCGGATGTGGGCTGGAAGACTTGCGCCGGACGGCCGGGCAGCATGGGGCACGAATTTCAGGATGCGGCGCAGTATGCGGCGTGGGGCGTGGATTATTTGAAGTACGACTGGTGCAACACGGACACGACGAACGCGCAGGCGGCGTATGGATTGATGAGCGCGGCGCTCAAGGCGACAGGTCGTCCAATTGTATTCAGCATGTGCGAATGGGGAACGGCGAAGCCGTGGCTCTGGGCGAAGGACACTGGAAATTTGTGGCGCACGACCGGCGACATCAAAGACTGCTGGGATTGCAAAGCCCAGTACGAGCACGGATTTCTGACGAATCTCGATTTGCAGGTGGGACTTGAATCGTTCGCGGGGCCGGGGCACTGGAACGATCCGGACATGCTCGAAGTGGGCAACGGCGGGATGACGACGACCGAGTATCGCTCGCACTTCAGCTTGTGGGCGCTGCTCGCCGCGCCGCTGATCGCGGGAAACGATCTGCGCACGATGACGCCGGAGATTCGCGACATTCTTACAGCGCCGGAAGTGATCGCGGTAAATCAGGACGCGCTCGGAAAGGAGGGCGCGCGTGTGTGGAAGCAGGGCGATCTGGAAGTTTGGTCCAAGCAGCAGGCGGACGGCTCGCGCGCGGTGGTGCTTTTCAATCGCGGCGGCGCGGCGGCGGATGTGACGGTGAATTGGGTGGACATCGGATACCCGGCGCACCTCTCGGCGAACGTGCGCGATTTGTGGGCGAAGAAGGACGTTGGCAAATTCAGCGGGAATTACACGGCGAAAGTCGATTCGCATGGCGTAGTAATGGTGAAAGTGACGCCGTAGGGTTTCGGCGCGACGGGATTGAGTAGAAGGCCTGATGGTGTGGAAACGGCGGCTCGCGTAGTTTGTGCGCGCGAGGTTACCTGAATGCTGCGAACCATTTTGTTGATTCTGGTCGTTCTGCTGATTATTGGCGCGTTGCCTGTGTTTCCGTACAGCACGGGCTGGGGCTACTACCCGTCGGGCGGACTCGGACTGATCCTGGTGATTCTGATCGTTTGGGTGCTGTTTGACCGCGGCGCCTGATTTTTACGGCACGGTGAGCGTGATGTTCTCCGAGTGCGACGGCGCGCTCGCGCCGGATGCGGTGACCGTGATTGTGTAAGTCTGCGACGGCGGCGGCTGCGAGCCGCTGCCGGTGTAGCCTGCGCAGCTGACGCCTACGACGAGCGCGGCAAGCGCGAATGCGCCTGCTAGAATCGGTGCGAAACGACGTTGCTGTCCCCTGTTTCCCTTCCTTGTTGATGCAAACCCGAAAATTCCAAGCGATGCGATAAGCGTGAATGCGAAAAGTGTGCGCGGCGATGGAAACGGGATCCGACCGCCTGGTAGGCTGTCGGACGACGGCGCGAGCGCTGCTGCGCTCTTTGGAACGCTGACGCTGAGCGTGGTGGAAACTGCTGCGCCCGCGGGTGTGACGGACTGCGGATTGAAAGCGCACGCTGCGCCCGCCGGAAGATTCGTACACGCGAACGTCAACGTGGACTTGAACCCGTTCTGCGGCGTGACGGTCAGCGCGAGGGTGCCGCTCTTGCCCGCGGCAACTGTGAGCGACGTGGCGGACGTGAGCGTGTAGTCAGCTTGCGGCGTGGTGGATACGGTGACTGAGACGGCGGAAGATGTGGAGCCGGTGAAGTTCCCGTCGCCACCGTACGAGGCCGTGATGCTGTGCGTGCCCGCGGCGAGGCTCGACGTGCTGAATTGCGCGGCTTTGCTCGCGACGCCGGCGGTTCCGATCTGCGTTTGCCCGTCGAGGAACGTGACGGTGCCAGTGGGCGAGGCGGAGCCTGAAGCAGGCGCGATGTTCGCGGTGAAGCTGACGCTTGCGCCGGACGAAACTTGCGTGGCTGACGCGTTCAGCATTGTGGTGGTGCCGACTTTGGAAGGCGTGGCGACGGTGACCGTGACGGAGTTCGATGTGGACGCGGCATACGTGGCGTCACCCGCGTAAGCGACGCTGAGCACGTGCGAGCCAAGCGCCAGCGTGCTCGTCGTGAAAGAGGCGGACGAAGCTTTGAGGGCCATGGTGATGAGTTGCGTTTGGCCGTCCAGGATTGTGACACTGCCGGTCGGCGTGCCGCTGCCAGACTGCGGCGCGACTCCGATGCTGAGCGTGAGCGTCTGGCCGGTGGTGAGCTGCGTTGCGGAAGCGAGCAGCGTGGTAGCGCTTGCTGCCAACGACGACGCGCTGACCGTGACGGAGAGCGCGGTCGACGTAGACGTCGTGAAATTCGAATCGCCGGCGTACGTGGCGGTGATGGAGTGCGAGCCGAGCGAGAGCGACGTCGTCGTGTAGGTCGCCTGGCCGCTCGAGAGAGTGCCTGTGCCTAGTTGCGTCGAGCCGTCAAAGAACGTCACGGTGCCAGTCGGAGTGCCGGTGCCGGATGAAGGCGCGACGGTGGCTGTGAGCGTGACGCTCTGGCCTTGCGTGGGCTGCGTGCTGGAAGCGGTGAGCGTCGTGGCGGACGCTGCTGGCGTTGAAGTGGCAGCCGTGGTGAAAACGAAAACGGTGATCGAGTACGCCGGGAAATTGTAGTTGATCGCATTCTGCGAGACGGCGATGGGCGAGCCCGCGACGATCTGCGTGAGATTTGCGTTGCTGTAGGTATAGACGGCCGCAGTGGACGCTGAACTGAAGTTCGCGAGCGCAAGCGACGTCTGAATCGCGGCGGTGGTTTTGTTGATCGCAACCACAGTGAGCGCGCCGTCGCTGGAACGCACCGCGCCGTAAACGGAAAGCTGGCTCTGGTCGGTGCTCGTGGAATTCACAGCCGTATCGCCGAATTGCCCGCCCCCGCCGTCGAAATTTCGATACGCGCGGAAGCTGTACGCAACGGGATCGCTAGGCTTCGGGACGATCCAATAATTCGCAAAGTCCAGGCCCTGACGGCCGTAGATGCCGAGCACGTCGGCTTCGGTGAGCGCATCGACGAGCGGATTCGTGCCGCTCGAAAAACTGTATTCCGAAAGCGCGATTTTCGTTCCGGGATAGTAGGTCTGCACCCAATTCTTAAAGCGCGGGATCAGCTGCATCGGCGCGTCGAAATAATATTGCTCGACCCAGCTGCCGGAATTGAAGGTGGGATCCCACAGCGCGCGTGTGGATTCGAGTTCGGCCGCGTCTGTGGAGCCGCCACCGTAATAGTGCTCGTCGAAATAATCGAGGATGCGCGCCTGGTGCGCTGCGTCGTACGCAGCCATCTGCTGCAAATAATATTGTCCGGCGTATAGATTATTTTGTTTGGCGGGCGTGCCAATCCATCCGCCGAGCGTGAAATCCACGGGACCAAATACTTTCGCGGAAGGGTCGGTCTGCTTGATCATCGCGGCGTACTGCTGCCCGAGCGAGATGATCGTGTCGTAGTCGGGCTGCGTCGGTTCCACGTCGCGATGCGTGTTAGACCAGCCGCCGGGCTCGTTGTCGAGCTGGTAGTACGGGACGCCGCCATTCGCCGCGGTGCCAAACGTGGTGATCAGGTGCTGAATCCAGCCTTGCTGGAGCGCGACGGTGTTGTCGATGTGATTCGCGTAAATGTTGTTGTCGGTCAGCTGCGTGCCGTTCGAGGCGATGCTGTTGCCGCAATTGTCGTTGTTCGGGTGAACGTAAGGATTCGTCGATTGCTGCGCGCCGTAAATCGAAACGGGAAAGCTGCAGTTCCACGCGGCGGATTTATTTACATAAGGAATGATCGGAATCGTGAGCAACGTGTGCGCGTTCGACGCGGTTTTGTACCTCGAGATCATCAAGTCGGCAGACGCGCTCGGAACGGGCGTCGATTGGCCGTTGCCGCCCATGAAATACCAGTCGAAGCCTGCGTTGCTGGAATCGACCTGCCAGTTGTAGCGCGTGGTGCCGTCGCCGCCCCAGCGGATATTGGGGACTTGAATTTCTTTCGCGAAGCTGGCGTCGAGGTTGTAGTTCGCGATGCCGTAAATGTCAGGATTGATCGGGTGCGGGCTGCCGGCGGCGTCCACGGTGAGCGTCGGCGTGGTGGACTGCGCGTGCGTCGGTCGCGGCGTCATCAGGATCGCGGCAGCGGCGATTAAAATCAGCGCGGCGGCGATTCGCACGCGCGACATGCGGGTAGAGTTCGAGTGCATGAGCCGCTCCCTCAGAGAAAACTTTCAGCGTGTGTGGAGATGAATGAAGCGAGGGTAGAGCGCCGGGGCGTTCGCACAAATGGAACGCTGGGACAGCTGGCCGGACAGTTCGGGGCGGTTCGATAACTTTACGCGGCGAAAGTAGTACGAAGAAAAAAATCGGTTGGGAGTCCACTACCCAGTTGAATTGGAATGCGGGTGCCGCACCCTTTTGCGAAGAAAAGGGTGCGGCACCCGGAAAACCTAAGATGGTGCGCTACTGCTGTTGCGGCGACGGTTGCGGTTGGGCTGGCGGCTGAGCGGCGGCGGTAAGAACGTTCGGGTCGATGTAGGCAGTGAACGGGGTGCCCTTCGCGATGAGCGCCGGATCGCCGTGCTTGAACACGGTAAACGAGCCGTAAACCGGAATCATCGCGGTCGCGTTTGGATACTTAGCTGCGCCTTCGCGCGTGGCGCCGCCGAGCATCGGGATCGGGCCGTCCGCGGTTTGCAGCGTACCGGCGGCGAAGGTGAGCACGCCCGGCAATCCGCCGATGGCTTTCTTATCGACAGCGGTGATGGTTACCGTCGCAACTGCACCTTTTTTCACAACGGTATTTCCAACGACAAAATCCTGAGCGAGCGTCATCGGAATTTCGTCGCCGATTTGAGCGGTTTGCGAGCTGACGTCCGCGGCAAATTCAAGTTGCACGGGAGCGGCCTGCCCCGGCGCGAGTGGCGCGTTCGGTGCAAGCTGCGCGTTCGCCGGCGTGGTGGAAATTTCGTAACGCGCACCGGCCACAACGCTGCGCGCGAAGTACGGCGAGAAGGCGACGGCCTGAAGCGTCGTGTTCTCGTCGATCGTGATCGGACCCACGTAGCGATGCGACGCTGGCGTGGGCGTCCAACCGTCCGTTGTGTAGTAAACCACTGCGCCGCGGCCGCCGTCTGTGATGCGAACGGTTTGGGGTGCGGCGTAAACACCCTGCTTCACGGAAAATCTGGGAGTTGGAGTGATGCCGTTGCAGCAAGGCGTTGCGGCGGCTGATGCTGCATCGGCAGCGGCCTGCGATTGCAATTGGGCTGCTTGCTGTGCCTGCATCATCGCGTCATTGGCTTGCTGTGTGGCTTGTTGGGCGGCCATTTGAGCCTGTTGCGCGGCCATCATTCCGGGATCTTGTGCTGCGGTTACAAAAGGTGTGACTAGAACTGCGGCTGCTGCGAATGAGAGTAGAAGGCGCATGGGAACCTCCAACCACTGGGACGCAAACTTCGCGCGCAAGGTTACACATGCGGGATATATGTGTTCATAAAATAAATGCCGCACTCCGATGAAACGGAATGCGGCACTCTCTACGTCTAATGGGTAGAAGTTTATTCGAAGCTGCCCGTGACGCCCTGGAAGCCGTTCTTGGCCTGCTTCCACAGCCACTTCATCACGCGCGACACGTCGTAGCAGTACGCGACGTTGTAGCCTAGCGTGGAGAAGCAGTTGGGCTCGCAGCCGTGTTTCATTTCGGCAAGCTGCTTTGAGTCGAACTTTTGTTTGCCGATGCTGCCCCAGTCGTATTTCGCGTTGTACATCGGGAAGCACGGCGCGATCGTTCCATCGGTGCGAATGATCAGCCAGTTCTGTCCCGCGCGGCAGCCCCAGTGCTCGCCGACGCCGCGCATAAATCCCTTCATGTTTTGTAGCCGCGGAATCGAATCGACCATCTTGTAGCCCTGGCGCTGTTTGTCGATGAGGTAGTCGAGCACGTCATCGATCATCGGGAAATCCTGCGGACGAATATAAGTATCGTTTTCGTGCAGGTGCTTGAAGTGGGTCTGCTCCATCATCGGCGCTTCGTTGATGTGGAAGGTGAGCGAGATGCCGTTGTCGTGCGCGATCTCGACCAGTTCCTTCACGTCGGCGATGTTGGTGCGGCAAATGTTTACGTTGAAGAAGACGGTGTAGCCGTAGCGATACTGACGGCGGACGAGATAGTCGAAGTTGTTGCGGACGTGTTCGAGGGCCTTGGGCAGGCCGGGCTTTTCTTTGATGGCGTCCACGGCGAAGTTAACGGTGGCGATGCCGGCGTCGGCCAGGCGATCGGTGACTTCGGGGCGCAGCAGGCGCGCGTTCGTCGCGAGATAGATCCAGAAATCTTTCTTCGCGGCGTAGTACATCACTTTGTGTACGAAATCGGGACGCAGCAAGGGTTCGCCGCCCGTGGGCGCCAGCACGCGGCACGGCGTGGTTTCCAGCCAGTCAATCGCACGGCGGGCATTCGTTTCCGTCATGCCCTTGATGCGATTGTCGTACGACCAGCAGTAGTGGCAATCGAGATTGCACTTCCACTCGGTGAACAGGTACGAAATGATCGGTTGAAAGTCGCCGGGCTTCGCGATCGATTTGAAGTACGGGATCATCCAGCCCTTCATCGACGTCCAGATTTTCGAAGTCGGCCAGTTGCGCTTGCCATGCTCAAGCACGTGGTTGTGCTCGGCGATGTCGAACGCGTCGAGTTCGTGGATCAGTTCTGGGTGCTGCGGAAATACGGGTTCGGGCAGTGGGAAAGCTTCCGGCGGCTCCGCGACTTCAACATGCTCTGGAACCTGCTGCAGCAAAGTGTGCAGCGGCACGTCGAGCCGGAATGGCTGCGACGGCATGGTCGGAAGCTGGGGTTCCAACGTGGACATAACGGCGATTCCTCCTTAGAGAACTACGTAAATGTCCCGGCCAATGTTTCGACGCAGCCGAGTCTAAAAAGAGAACGTCCGACGAGCAGAAATTCCACAGGGGCTGTCGCCGGCGTCTAAGTACCGCTCCACCTTTTTCCTTAGATACGGCGACTTTCCGCAAAGATACACAAAACCACGAAAAAAATTCAAGAAACAGTTGCGGGCAGCGGGGACCGGATTCGCGGCATCTGAGGTAAGATGGTTCTCTTGGAATGAAGCTTTCAGGCGTCCTACAGCAGGGTTCCCTCCCCTCAAAATTTGTCGCGCTCGGCCTATTGGCTGGGGCTGTGTTTTTGTGTGGGCAGTCGGCGCGGGCGCAGTCGGCGCCATCCTCCAGAATCCTGGATATATCTACCCTGCCGGTCGATCACTACACGTTTGACGGCAAATCGTTAATGGACTCGCCGTTTGACGATTTCGAGGCGGACGCGAACCTATCGCCCGACTGGGATCAGGATCCGACACAGAGCGCGACGCCCTCCCAGACGACGACCGGAACTCCTCAGACCGGCACGACGCAGACCACCACGCCTGCTTCGAACAGCCAGTCGAAGCAGAAAAAGGCAGCGCCTACGGGAACGTCGAACGACCGGCTCTTTTATGTGCTGCCCAATTTTCTGACGATCGAAGAATCTGAAAAATTGCCGCCGCTGACCACCAAAGAAAAATTCGCGGTGACGGCGCGCGGAATTTACGACCCGGCGGAATTTGGGCTCACGGCGATCGTGGCGCTGCTGGGCCAGGCGAGCAACAGCGATCCTTCGTACGGGCAGGGATTGAAAGGTTACGCGAAGCGCTACGCCACCACATACGGCGACAACGTAATCGAAAATTTCATGGCCAGCGCGATCTTCCCCACAATTTTTCACCAGGATCCGCGCTTCTACCAGCTCGGCCACGGCAGCGCGAAGGCGCGCGTGTGGCACGCGTTTAGTCGCGCGTTCATCACGCGATCGGATTCCGGCGACCGGCACGAATTCAATATTTCCGAAGTCGGCGGCGCGCTGGCGGCTGCGGCGCTTTCGACGTACACCTATCACCCGGATAGCGATCGCGGATTCGGCGCGGTGATTTCCGTGTGGGGCACGCAGGTGGGATGGGATGTAGGCACGTACATCCTGAAGGAATTCTGGCCGGATCTGCGCAAGAAATACAGCAAGCATCGCGGCGCGGCCGGCGACACGACTACGATTGACGCGACGCCTGCGCCGGCTAGTGGTGCCCCGGCGACGGCACCCGCGCAGACACCTACACCAGCACCACCGCCGGCACCTGCTCCCGCGCCTGCGCCGAAATTCCAAGTTTCGCTTTAGCGCGTCGTTTCAATTCCCTTTTACAAATTATTGTTGTTGGCTGAGTTCGCGGATGGCGCGTTCGAGTTCGCGCGTGATTTCGGCGGGGTCTTGGTCTGTAGCGATCGTGATCGGCTTGCCGATGGCGACGCGCACGTGGCCCGGGCGCGAGAAGAGTTGGTGCTTTTCTTTGAGGTCGGCTAGGCCGCTGAGATACATCGGCACTACGGGCAGGTTGAGATGCTTCGCGAGCAGGCCGATGCCGCCGCGAAATTCCTGGATTACGCCGTCGGTGGTGACCCCTTCAGGGAAAACGAGAATGTTCCAGCGGCGGTCGGCGAGATTGCCGGCGAAATTGAAACTTTCGAGAAAGCCGGAGCGCTGCGGCAGCGGGAACACGTTGAAGAGCGCGAGCACGAGGTCGTAGCGCAGGTGCTCCATGAAGCGCGCGAAGAGATTTTGCGTGTGCGCGGGTCGGCGCATCTCCGCAAGGCGTTCGCCGCGCATCGCAGTGGCCAGGCGATGGCGCAGCCGCGGTGGAAGCGCGGGAAGCACCCACGCGATATCGAGGTACGTGACGTGATTCGCTATCACCAGCACCGGCCCTTTGACGCCACGCAGATTTTCGCGGCCGGTGACGCGCGGGGCGGCCATGAGGTACGTCGCGGGCCAGGCCAGCGCGTAATAGACAAGGAGTCGAATTGAAGTGGTGAGCCGATTTTGCGGCCACATGGGGTACACGTGCTGTACAGGTTGTCGATTTCCCTCCGCGATTAGGTTTTCGAGCTGGCTCACCGTCGCGACCTGCGCGAATTGCGCGTCGCTCAGCTCCACCTGATAGCGCTGCTCGAGCGCGCTCATCAGCTCCACACGATCGAGCGACGTGAGATTCAGGTCGGTATCGAGGTTCGTCGCGCCGTCTGCGGCGACCGTGCGATTCGTGATGCGCGAAATCAAGCCGCTTAGCGAATCGCGTAAAACGACGGGCTGCGCGCCAGCAGCTGTGGCTGACGACTGTGACGCGCTTTGCACTGCGGCGCGAATCGCGGGCAGGATCGGCTTTTGCGTCGCGGTCCGTGGAAAATCCGAATCGGGCCACACAAACCAGCGGCGCATCTTTTGAAATTCAGCGAGCTTTTCATTGGCGCGCTCGATTGCCAGCGCGGGACTTGCGTTCGCGTCGCGCATCAGCACCACGGCGCATGGCTCAGCGTTGCCGTCTCGATCGATCCCGATCACCACGCAATCTCGAATCTCCGGCTGCGCTCGCAGCGATTTTTCGAGATCCTCGGGATAAATATTCATTCCCGCGGGCGTGACGATCACATTTTTGCTGCGGCCTTTGAAGAAGAGCCGGCCTTCGCCATCTTTCTCGGCAATGTCGCCGGTTCGGAACCATCCGTCGCCTGCAGCGATGGATTTCGTTTCACCGTGCTGACGGTACGACGTCGCAACGTTCTCGCCGCGCACGAGAATCTCGCCGTTGTCATCGACGCGCACTTCCATCCCCGGAAACACTTTGCCGATGGAGCCTTTCGACGATCGGAACGGATGATTCAGGCTGATGAGCGACGTGGTCTCCGTCATGCCGTAGCCCTGGATCACGGCGTAGCCGAGACGATTCCAGAAAGTCTCCGTCGGCTCGGGCAGCGCCGCACCACCGGCAATAAACGCCCAGAATTTCCAGCCGAGCCGCCGGTGCGCGCGACGAAAACGCCACCAACGCTTCAGAAAATGTTGGCCTTCGCTCGCCGCGAAGTCTTTTTGAAATTCGGCGGCGCGGCCGGCGTTTTCGTAGTCGCGTTCGATTTCGCGCTGCAGCGATTCCATGAAGCGCGGGACGGAGACAAGCACCGACACTCGTTCGCGGCGGATGGTGGTCGCAAGGTCGGCAGGCTTGGGCGACGCTTCGAGAAAAATCACGGTACCCGTGAGCAGCGGAGGAATAAAAACGCCGAGCATTTGCCCGAACACGTGGCTGAGCGGCAACAAATTCAGAAAGCGGATCGGGTGCACAATTTTTTCGTAGCGGATGTATTCCGCGATGCCGTGTTCGATGGGCGAGAGATTCGCGAGCACGTTGCCGTGCGAAATCACCACGCCGCGCGGCTCGGCCGTCGTACCCGACGTGTAGATGATCTCGAGCGTGTCTTGTCGAGTGAAGCTCGGGGCGTTGTAAGGCGAGGCGTCACGTTCCGCGACGGCGTCGGTCAGTGATTCGAGGTCAATCGATGGCGTGCCGGAGGCCGACGCCTGTGCGCGCGATTTGAAAACGAGCTTCGCGTGGACGTCTTGTGCCACTCGCGCGGCGAAATCCGGCGTCCCCGCGTGATCAATCGGCACGATCACCGCGCCACGCAGCAGGCAGCCGAAAAACGCGGCGATCCACTCCGCGGAGTTCTCGCCCCACAGCAGCACCGCGTCGCCCTTCGAGATGCCGCGTGCCTCCAGTTCCCGCGCCACGCGATTGGCCGCCGCGGCGATCTGCGCGTACGTCCAACTCACCATGCGATAGCCGCTGCGCTGGCGGACGGCGATTTCGTTTCCGCGCGCGGCGTAACTCTGAACGAATTGGACGAGTGAATCCAGCGGCGAGCCCCGCGAATACCTTACGGAAAGGCGCGCGGCTCGCGCAAGTGCGCGCGTGAAGGTAAGCCCGCGGATTTTGATAAGCTTTCTGCTTCGTGAGAAATTCGCACAAAGTGGTGGTGATTGGCGCCGGAATTTCCGGGCTCGCGTGCGCGTACCGGCTGAAACAGCTGGGCGTACGTCCGCTGGTGCTGGAAGCAAGCGAACGCGCCGGCGGCGCGATACGCACAGTACGGCGCGACGGCTACACTTTTGAAATGGGACCGCAGGCGCCGCGATTCTCTGCACGGGTGTGGCAGATCGTGCGCGAACTCGGCCTCGAGCGCGAGTTTGTCGCCGGCGATCCGAAGGCGGCGCGCTACATCGCGCGCAACGGCAAACTCGAGCGCGCGCCGTTCTCTCCGGGCGCGATGCTCGCAACGGGACTGGTCGGCTCGCGCTCGAAGCTTCGCGTGCTCGCCGAGCCGTTCGGGTTTTCGCGACCTCCGACGGACGAAGAGAGTGTCGCGGCGTTCATGCGGCGGAAATTCGGCGATGAAATTCTCGATTACCTCGTCGATCCCATCGTCTCCACCGTGTTTTTGGGTGACGCGGAAAAAATGGGAATGGCCAGCGCGTTTCCGGCGCTTGTCGCGTGGGAGCGCACGAGCGGCAGCCTCGCGCGCGGCGCACTGCGAGCGCGGTCGAGGCGGCGCCGCAGCGGCGATGACGCATCGTCGGCAACGGGGGGCGTTGGTAGCGGCGAAAAGTTGAAAGTCACCGATGCCCTTCCCTCGCTCGGATCGTTTCGCGACGGAATGGCGACTCTCACCGATGCAATGGCGCGCGCTCTCGCCGACGAGTTGCGATTGGGCGCAAATGTCGCGTCGGTTGCGCGCCTCGATCGCGGCGGATGGGAAATCTCGACGCATGATGGCGAGCGAGTCGGCTGCGATGCGGTGGTCTCTGCAACGCCGGCCTTCGCGACAAGCGCGGCGCTCGGCACTGCGGTGCCTGCAGTCGCGCAAGAACTAAGCAACATCGAGTACGCGCCAATGACGGTCGCGGCACTCGCCTACGATCGCGCGCAGGTCGCGAACTCGCTCGATGGATTCGGACTTATGGTGCCGTCCAAGGAGAAGCTGCGAACGATCGCAACGTTCTGGAATTCGTCGCTTTTTCCGATGCGCGCACCTGCGGGCAAAGTTCTGATCACGAGCTTCGCGCGCGGCGCTGAGAGCGATGTGTCGAGCGTCGTATCCGAAAACGCGCGGCTCCTTGGAATTTCCGGCGAACCGGTCGCGTGCGAAAGCTGGCGCAGCGAACACGCGATGCCTCAATACAACGTGGGACATGCAGCGCGGGTAGCGCGAATTCGCACAGCACTCGAGTCGACGCCCGGACTGCACCTCGCAGGAAATTATCTAAGCGGACGTTCGATTGGCGAGTGCGTGGACTCCGCGTTTCGCGAGGCGGACTCGATCGTCGCGCGGGTTGCCGCCGACGCGGCTGTGAGCGCGAGAGCACAGGAGCGACTGAGTTGATTCACGTTTTATTGTGGGTGCTCACAGCAATCGTCGCGCTCTGTGCGATCGGTGCGCTGTACCAAGCGATCGCGACACGGCGAGACGAACGCGCGCATCCTCCCCCGGGCCGCATGATCGGCATCGGCGGACACCGCCTGCACATTTTGGAAATGGGTGCGGAGCGCGCGGGGGTACCCACCCTGATTCTCGAAGCGGGCTTGATGTCCACGGTGATGAGCTGGACGGGCCTGCAACAACGGCTCGCGGAAAAATATCGCGTAGTGAGTTACGACCGCGCCGGCCTAGGCTGGAGCGACCTCGGCCCCATGCCGCGCGACGCCGACCGCATCGCGGAAGAATTGCACATGCTGCTCGCACGTGCCGCAATCACGCCGCCGTACGTACTCGTCGGCCATTCGTTCGGCGGGCTGATGGCGCCAAATTTTGCGGAGCGCTATCCGAATCAAGTGGCAGGGCTGGTGCTGATCGACGCGGTCGCAGCGGGTGAGTGGAATCCGCCGAGCGAGAGCGACGCCAAGCTTAGCGGCATCGGCGCGAAAGTTTGCCAGCGGTCGGCGATTTTCGCGCGCATCGGCGTGATACGGCTCGTCGCGTTCCTGCTCACAACCGGCGCGAAGGGATTTGCTGGACGACTTGTAAAGCTACTCAGCCGCGGCACCCCGGAAGACGCCGGTACAGTAAAAAGCCCGTGGTTCGCCGCGCTCCCACCCGAAGAACAAAAAATGGCCGCGCTCTTCTGGGTGCAGCCGAAATTTCCGCTCACGATCGCGAGCCAACTGGAGAATTTACCGGCGAGCGCCGCAAGCGTGGCCACGCATCCCGTTTTTTGCGAAGGACCGGTGGTGATTCTTTCGGCGCGCACGTCGTCTGACCGCCGCCGTGCCGAACACGCCGCGATGGCCGCGCACCTGCCGATGGGCGAGCACATCAACGTCGATGGCAGCAATCACTGGATCATGCAGCAGCAGCCGGAAATCGTCCTAGACGCGATCGACCGCGTCGTAGCGCACTCCACGAATCACGCGTCCGCTAAAGCAGCCCCTTCAAACTAACGCTCCACACGTTGGAGTTGCTGTTGTCCCACAGATTCAAGCGCTCGAGGTCCGCCTCAGCTTGCGCGTGCGTGCGCGGAAAATGCGTCACGGGCGTGCGATCGCTCGAAAAATAAATTGTGTAGCCGTCGCGGCCGAGTTTTGGTTCGTTGTCGGTGGAGGGGCCGTACTTGGTCACGTCATCCTGGTAGCGAATCAACGTTGGCGCGCCCCATACGCCGGCTTGCCGCTTCACCAGATAGAGGCGCTCGTGAGGATCGCCTTCGATGCGTCCGCCGGAGCTGAAAACCAAAAACGATTCGTCCGGAGCGACCTCGGGATCGACGTCAAGCTTTGCTCCGTCGCTGAATGGAAGCTGCTTCGCCGACTGGTATTCGCCGTTTTTGAATTCCGACATGTATATCGATTTCGCCGCGTCCGGCCCGATTACCGTGATGTACAAATTGCCACTCGCCGCGATGCTTGGCTTCCAGATTGAGCCGCTGATGTTCACAGCATCCGGCAAACGAACGGGCGCTGACCATCCGCTCGCGGTGCGATCGACGCGCCACAAGTTCGAGACGACTCCAACCGGCGGCGACCCGTTTGTCGCTGAGCCGCTCGCGGCATCTTTCGGGCGCGTCGATTGGAACACGACGTACTTCCCGTCGGGCGACCACGCGGGCGACGAGTCCGGCCACGCGCCGGAAAATGCGGCGACCTTCGGCGCGCTCCACGTGCCGTGAGCGAGGTGCGACTCGAGGATCACCGTCCAGTGCGTGGCGCTGCGCGTGAATAGCAGCGTGGAGCCGTCCGGCGAAAACGTCGGGCTGCCATCGTTGCCCGGACCGGAAATCACTCCCGGCGCAAAAATTTCCACCTGCGGCACAGCAGCGCTTTCCTTTTCCTGCGCGCCCGCGCACGCCGCCGTAGCGGCTACGACAACGAGCGCCAAGGCTCGAACTGTATCCCTCATTTTCAAAGTCTCTCTCCTGATTCGTTGCAACGGACGTTCCGTGACCTGCATAGACGCGCGAACGCGTAGAACGAAAGCAGCTTCCCTCGCGACGAGAAGAACTATCACACAATCGAATGAACAGCGCGTATCAGGTTACAAGACGCACGTTTCCCGTCGCGAGAAGACGATTCCGGGAAGATTCCGGATGTTCAATGAGCGCTTAGGAAGCCTGCTGCGCTGGGTACTGAGGGGCGGGCATAAATCGATCGACTTCGCGGCTGGCCACGGGAATGCACGCCAGCTTGATTACAATGAAATAAACGACGAACAAACCGACGCCCCACGCCTGCGACCACAGCGACGTGACAAGCATGTTGCTTTCCGGGTGCGACCAGACCGTGACGACGCGCAAAATCGCCTCGCCGAGCAGAACAATTCCGAGTCCCGCCGTCATACCCTGCTCGGCGCGGCGGAATCGCACGGACTCCCGCCCGGCGCGCTCAAACGCCGCAGCGCGAACCGGGTCACCCTCCGCCGCCATCGGCTTCGTCACCTGCATCATGAGCGGTCGCTCGGCCCATATAGTAGACAGAACGTAAAAGCCACCAATCGCAGTGTAGAAGCTCGGCCGAATCAGAATAAACCGCGGCGTGTTGCTGATCGACGTGAGAATAATCGTCGCGGCGAGTTCCAGCAGCACGAGCAGCGCGAAGCCGTCCACTTTTCGATGGCCGCGCAACACGCGGACGCCCTGAACGAGTGCTAGAAGCACAGTGCCAGCAGCGATCGCCGCAGCATCGGAGTAGCCCGCCGCGCGGACGCCAAGGGTGACGGCAGTTGCACCCGCCGCAATCGCAGCGCCGAATGCAAACATCCGCACGAACGCGGCGTTCGAGCCGCGCGTCTCGCCTTCCGCACCGCGTGCGGGCGTGACACTTGTCGCGTCGTCGCCGGGGTCATCGCTCGAAACATGCCCCGCGCCCGCCTTCGCCGCCACAAAGTATCCGCCGATCGTGAAACGAATCACGCCAGGAAGATGCGTCGGTGCGAGCAGCGTGTAAATCGCCGTTGGCAGCAAAATGTCGATCAACGCGTCGATCGCCGCGCCCGCCACGACGCGCGCTTTCGAAAATTTCGGCGTCGGCGTCGCGTCAGGCATTGTCCTTCACCTCGGCCCGATCGACTCGATCGGCGCGGCCATAATTGGCAGAGCGGTTCAGAGCCAGCCGCGCGCGCCGCCGCATGTCGTTCTCATACGCCGCGATTCCGTCGATGCCATTTGCGGTGAACGCCGCGACGAGCGCCGCCGCGTCCGCCATCGCGGTGTTTGCGCCCTCCCCGCCGGCGGGAGACATCGCGTGAACAGCGTCTCCGAGAAAAGTGATGCGCCCCGTGGGCCAGTCCGGAACCGACGGCATCGCCCGGAGCACGATGCGAAATGTTTCGGGCACTTCGGCGTCGCGAACAAATTGCACCGCGCTCGGATGCCAGCGGTGAATCGCGTTCAGCGCGAATCGGTGAAGCTCTTCCGCGCTGGCATCATGCGCAGGCGCGACGGACGCACTGACAATCAGCACCCACATCACGTACGGCGCGGTTTCATGGAAACGCACACCAGGCACGAGCGCCGTCGCCGCTTCGGCCGGATCCCGGCGCGAATGCCAAGCGCCGAGCGCGAGCGTCGTGCCGGAGTTGTCCGTCACTCCTACGAATCGCTGCTGCAGCACGCCATGCGGAATCCACGCCAGATTCGACGTATCGAGCGGAGCCTTGCCGTAAATTGCGACGGTGCCTAGCGGCTGCGGATCGTGGTTCGGAAGCATTTTGCGCCGCAGAGTGGACGATGCTCCATCGGCGGCGACGAGCAAGCCGCACCCGAGTTTCGTCCCGTCGCCGAGATGCACTTCCACTCCGCTCGCGCGGTGCACGGCATCGACAACCCCGGCACCAAACCGCACGTCGCGAGCCGCGTCGAGCAGAATCGCGCGCAGCGTCGCGCGATCCACCGCTGCGGGCGCGAGTCCGCTCGCGGGCATTTCCGCCGTGCGATGAAACACGGGCTTCAGATCCGGCGCGAAAATGTCCACGGACGGATCAAGCTGGCGATGCGACGTCGCCTGATAAAGCTCATAGTGCGCCGCGGGCAAGCACTGCCGCAACGCCACGTCGCCCGCGAGGTTGATGTTGATGCGATATCCCTGCCGCCGGCTGAGAGCACTTTCGTCGCGCTCCAGCACCAGCACGCGGGAGCCTACCTGGCGGAAGCCGCTCGCCGCGCACAGCCCGCCGAGCCCTGCCCCGGAAATGACGACGTCCCAATCCATGCTAGTTATCTTAGTAGACTAAGATAATCAGTCAAGTAAAAGAACTCGCCAAGATGCGCTATCATTCCTCCATGCCTACTCGACACGGCAAACGCAACAAACGCATAAGCCGCACCGCCCCCGCCACGCCTCAAGAAGGCGCCCTGCTCGGCCGCGACTTCATCGCCGCCGTCGTCGTATTCCACGAACTGGTCGGCCGCTGCCTTGGCGTGAGCGCCACCGACCGCAAGTGCCTCGACCTGCTCTCGCGCGGCCCCGCCACCGCCGGCGACCTCGCCCGCTTCACCGGCCTCACCACCGGCGCCGTCACCGGCATCATCGACCGCCTCGAAAAAGCCGGCTACGCGGAGCGCATCAACGATCCGAACGACCGCCGCCGCGTCCTCGTCGCGCGCAAAGCCAATAGCCGCCTCGACAAAGTGATGGCCACAATTTTCACGCCGCTCGGCAAAGACATGGCTGCCGTCACGCAGCGCTACAGACAGAGCGAACTCCTGGCCATCGCCGACTTCATGGCCCACGCGCGCGACGTCCTGCGCGCAAACACCGCTCGAGTGCAGAAAGAATTCAAGAAAGACTGATCGCGCGGCGAGTTGAGCCGTAGTGACCCTGACGATACATTTAAAAGCCGCACTGAGGGTGTTTCTAAGCACTCGACGACGATTAAAGTTTTGCGTTCAAAAGTGTGCGTGGCTATAGTTCACGCACACGGTTTGCCCTCGTCCTGGCCCCGGCAACTCCGAGCCCAATCTATCTGCTCATGTGGAGATACTCTTGAATACCAGACCGTTGCGGTTCGTCCTCTGTCTCGCCTTTGTAGCACTTGTCCTCGCCGGATGTTCCGGCGGCCACCACAGCACAAAAGAACTCGTCGTCAGCATCACCAACCCGATCACAACCATTACGCCAAGCGGCGCTTTCGTCACGCTGAACGCCACCGTCACGAACGATGGCTCGACTCCCGGCGTCAGCTGGATGCTGGTGAATACCGGCACCAGCACGGCGTGCACCCCGGCGTGCGGCGCACTGAGCGGCAACACCACGACGAGCGTGGTTTACACGCCGCCCGCAACGATTCCCTCTCCCGCAACGGTTTCCATTGTTGCGACCTCCAATTCGGATTCCACAAAGACCTCCATCGACAGCTTCACGATTCAGAATGCCGTCACGAACTCAGCCTGCCAGATTTCACCCGCGTTGCGCGGCAATGAATCAGCGCTCACGCAGCCCATCGCGTTTCTCGTAAAGGGCTCGGACAGCGATGACGCACCAATCGCGTTTGCAGGTAGCGTCACGCCCGATGGCGAAGGCGGTTTCACGGCCGGAGCGATCGACATCGTGAGCTACGACGAAGGCACCGGCGAGCAAGTGGTGACCACGGGCAGCAGCTCATATTCCTACGGCTCGGACGGACGCGGCTGCTTTTCGATCTCATTCGAACAAGCCACCAACGCAAAGCATCCAGCCAGCGCGCGAAAGATGCGCAACAAGAAAGCGCACGCACGGAACGGTGCGAACGCGGCCGCTCATTCCGCAAAATCCACGCGCCGTGCTACTGCGACGCAAGTAGAAAGTGATTTGAACAGCGTGGTGTTCAGCTTCTCGCTGCTCGATCTGAGCGGACCAGGTCGCATCATCGAATTCGACAACCCCGATGGTTCCGGCACGATTTCCGCCGGGCAAATTCACGTGCAAACACCGGCCGCATTCTCGGTCGGAAGCCTGGCCTCGAACTTCGCTTTCGGAATGGATGGCTGGGTGAACGACGAAGTGAGCGGCATCGACCGCATGGCAATCGCGGGTAGTTTCGCGAATGCCGGTGGAACGTTCTCAAACGGTTTTGCCGATGAAGTTATCGCAGACCAAGTGTCCGGCGAACTGAACGGCGGCTCGGGAAGCATCGGCGGCACGGATACAAACACCGGACGCGGCCAAGGCAGCTATTCGTCGGCCGGCGATGGCGGATTCACGTTCGACTTCGTCTATTACGTGGTCAACGGATCGGATTTCTACATCCTGTCCGCGGATGATCCGAACGACGGCGATCCGATGCTCTCGGGCCGCGCATTGAAATCGTCGGCGGAATCGGTCGCGTTGAACGGTTGGTACATCACGGCGCTCACCGGCCTGAATTGCGATCAGTGCGGCGAAAGCGAAGGCAACAACTACGTTTCGATTAGCACGCTTCACGCAACCAACGCTCTCGCCGCCACCGGCACCTACTTCATCAACGACGGCGAGTCGTTCCAAACGAACGCCTACACCGGAACCTACACGCTCGACGCAACGGCGGGTCGCATCGCGTTTTCCAATACGGGCAGCAACGCCGTTGGTTACCTGACGGCCACCACGAACGAGGACGACATTGCGGGATTCCTCGTGGGCACCGACGCAAACGCCGCGGGCGGCTTTATCGCTTTCCAGGCCAGCACGCAGCCGGATTTTGGCAACAACACGATCGGCGGGAACTATGCGTTCGGAACGGCGGAAGATGTCGTCGGGCAGAACGGCACAAACGTCGGCGTGTTCAACATTACTTCCGGTTCGTACACGGGCGTCATCGATAGTTCGTTATTCGACGATCCGCAACAGTCTGGACAGACTGGGTCCGGCTCCTACGTTGTGAACACGGACGGATCGGGAATCTTCAATCCGTCCACAGATAACCAAGTGAACTTCGTCACCAGCGGCGCGCTGATTCTAGGACTCGACGCTGAGGGCGGTCAGCCGCTGCTGTACGTCTGGATTCAGGCGCCGCAGGAAACTGCTAGGCGCACGAAGGCCAAGACCAACTCCAAAACCGTGAACAAGTAGCTCATTTGTACGGACGGCCCCGGCTGGCGCACACGTTACGCGCACAGTCGGGGCCGTTGTTTTTTGGCGGTGAGCGCGCCGCACATTCGCCGGTCCAGGTCGCCAATTCCTTGACTCGCGCCGCGTCGTGCTATGGCTTTTCGTTTGGCGTCCGCGCGTCCGTCCGCTTGTGTACACAATGGCTCGTTTCTAGGCCGTCGTCGCGTGTCTTTTCTTAAAATTCTGTCGACGCAAGCACGGTCTTCTCGTCCAATATCACGTTGAATCGTTGATCCAAGTTGGTGGACGGAACGTTCGAAACAGGCGTGTAAAAGGAATTGCCAGACTCCTGAGTTGTTCCGCCTGCTGCCCCGACGAGCGGAAAATCGCAGGTGTACGCGATCGAACCCGCGCCCGAACTCAAAATCACTTCTTGCCCCAGGACCGGTCCTACAAGATTCATCGTCATATCTTGGATCGGAGCTGTATTATTTTTCCCTCCGACCAGTGATTGCACATTTACTTTTTGCTGGGCGATGGTGTGTCCGGCGTTATCGACGACGCCAAACACCACCTCATGTACGTTCCCGCTTTCGTCGTTGTATAGCTGAATGATCAACCGGTAGCCGATCGGAATAGAGTTGTCGGGCAAATTACTCTTCAAGCTCCATAGTTGGTTGCATAGTTTCTGCTTCCATCCAGCCCAATTGTTGACCCAAGCCTTGAGGGTGCCTCCGCTCATTCTGAACATATATTGCTGCCACTGACATTTGTGTCCAGGCACAGAATTGCAGTTGAGCTGAAAACTGAATCCACTGCTCGGTCCCGACTCTTCGTAGGCCGTCACCGGCTCGGTGATCGTAACCGTTACAGAAACTCCCGACAGCGGTTGCCCCTGTTGCGCGGTCAGTACATCGTTGCAATTGCTCCCGAGCGTTCCAGGCGTAACAACCTGCCAATTGCGATAGATGTCGTCGTTCTCGCCGAACATGGAGTTTATTTTCTCGAGCGAGCAGCAACGAAACGTCGAGGCTATGCGGGAAATTCAGGTCGAGCTGCTTCAAAAATCCAAGACCACACGAGCGGTGCGCCTGGTGGCCTCCATGATCCGAGCAGCGGTCCAACGATCGGCCATGGACGGCTCGATGCCGCGCTCGAGTGGACTAGACACAACCCGCACGATTCTGCGCGAATTTCCGCAATGCTCCAAACCGCAAACAAGTAGGTTGCGCGTACGAACGGTCCCGGCTTTTTTTGCGCCGCGAATTGGACGCTCGCGCTACGCATACTTGCCGTTTTCTTGACTCCCACTAGAGTCATGCGATAGCTTCCCGTTGCCGTCCGCCCCCACTGGAGAATCCTCCACACATGTCTTCGATCCCGTTGCAGCCCGTGTCTCCCCCACTGCCCGCGGAACATAGCGAAATGGCACCATGGCGCCCGCGCGTTTCGGGCATCGCCGGATTTCTGCTGGGGCCGCTGGCCGGCGGAATCATCGTGTTCATCAATTTCCGGCGGCTCGGGCGCCCGCGCGCGGCGGCTTGGACGCTCGGACTTACAATTCTCGCTTGCGCTCTTTTTGGAGTGTTGGTCGCGCTCGCGCCCGCCGCGACAAACTCGCTCGGCCGCCTGATCGGAAACATCGTCAGCCCGTTTCTATTTCCGGCACTTCAGAAGAGCGCGTTTGATGAATGGGCGGCGGCGCACCCGGTCGTAGACCCCTCCAACGGCTGGCGCTCGACCGGCTGGGCAATTCTCGGACTGATTTTGTATTTCGCCGTCGCGATCGGCGCGGCGCTGGGAATTTCTCCGAAGGGTGAGCCGGCCAACATTGAGGTGAACTACTCGCTTCCCAAAAGCGCGAGCGTGGGCGAAACGTTTACGATGCTGGTTGACGTCCACAACACGGCGAATCAGCCGCAGAAACTTTACAGCCTGGACATCGACACACATTTTCTGGACGGAGTGTCGATCACTGGGAGCGCACCGCCCTACAAAAGCGTCGATCCCAATTTGATCGCAGCCATCAAGAGCTACACCTACGACCAGGACATTCTCGCGAACAGCACGCTCCAGATCACCCTGCAGGCGAAAGCCTTCAAGACCGGCGCATTCCCGCTCAAGCTGGATGTGTGTGTGAATTCCGCAGTGTCCTGCGCGTCGTTCGATCTGGCGACGGTCACCGTCACGCAATAGCACCGCAGAGCATGTGCAAGACGGAGCTGTCGGGATCGTGAATCTCCGTCTGTACTGTCTGATTCGTCATGAATTAAGTGGCGGAGAGAGTGGGATTCGAACCCACGGTAGGGGTTAACCTACACACGCTTTCCAAGCGTGCTCCTTAAACCGCTCGGACATCTCTCCGCGGTAGGGGATAAGCAGCGTAGCAAATTGAGTGCGGCCCGGCAAACGCGGGTGAGGTACGATGCGCCACATCGGCCCCTGAAATTCTGTTCGCGCGAGGTGAAACGTGGCGCTCAAGGTTCTGCTCGCTGTGGTCACGGTAATCATTCTGGTGCTGGTGTTCGCGGCGCTCAAGCCAGACACGATTCGCATCTCAACCTCCACCGTGATCAACGCTCCACCGGAAAGAGTTTACGCGCTGCTCGACGATTTCCACGCCTGGCCCCAGTGGGCGCCGCAGGATCGCGAAGACCTGTCGATGAAACGCACCTACAGCGGCGCGCCCGCGGGCGTCGGCGCGATTTCCGAGTGGAGCGGCTCGGGCAACACCGGTAACGGGCGCATGGAAATCACCGGCGCCGAGCCCGCGCGCAAAGTTGTCGTCGCTGTCGATTTCGCAAAGCCCTTCGTCGCGCACAACGTGAATACGTTCACGCTCTCGCCGGAGGCGGGCGGCACGCGCGTCACCTGGGCCATGGAAGGCACCAACACCTACATGATGAAAGTGATGAGCCTCGCGGTGAACATGAACAAGATGATGGCCCAGCATTTCGAATCGGGCCTCGCGAACATGAAAGCCGCAGCCGAAAAATAGCCGCCACGCCGCTCGTGCGCCCTTACGTACCAGCCGCTCTCGCGAAAATTCCGCGCGCCGCGCCGTTCGCGAAGAATCCGCGATCTCTGCTACAATCTTCGTTCCATTCCGGGGTGGTGCAATTGGTAGCACATGGGCCTTTGGAGCCTAGAATCTTGGTTCGAGTCCAAGCCCCGGAGCCAAATTTCTGCTGACGCACCACAACCGCCGCCGGCGTAACGTTCAAGCCGCCGGTTCCCCACCCGCCACAACTTGCCCGTCCGTACAGGAGTAATCCGCGCGCCACACACAGGCCGCGTACCATTGACCGCGCCGCGCACCCCTTCCATCCTTAAGTTTCAGCATCCTTAAAAAGTCAGGAGAACGACGCTATGGATATGACGACAACGAATCTCGCAGGCTTTCGCACGCGCACGCTCGCGCAAGCGTTCTCCCTCGTCGCGGTGTTCGCGCTGAGCGCCGCGACATCGACACCCGCGCAGTCGTCACAAGCCACGCAACCGGCGCAATCGCAGAGCGCATCCGGGCAGTCGAGCGCGTCGAACGATCCGCAGATGGTCGATCAATCCGCACCCGCCGCCGATTCGCTCGGCGAAGCCGCGCGCAAAGCGAAAGCCGCCAAGGCGAAAAACGCCGACGGCTCCGCATCCGCCGCGACGACCGCGTCCTCCACAACGCCCAAGGTTTACAGCAACGAAAATCTCGGCAGCCTCTCGAGCCACGGCGTCTCGTACGTTGGCGGCGACCACGCGAACAGCGGCGACAGCGGCTCGACGCAGACCGCCGCCAACGGAAATAGCGCGGGCACCGGTTCAGCCAATGCGAAGGGCGCAGCCGGCGACAAGAACGATGAATCCTACTGGCGCGGCCAAGCGCAACAAATCCGCAGCCAGATGGCCGACATCGACCGCCAAATTTCCCGCATTCAGGATGACATTGCGAAGAACGGCGCGGTGAGCATCGATCCGCAGTCTGGCGCGCGCCAGGGCGTGATCATGGTGGAAGACCGCAACGCTGAAATCAAAAAACTCGAAGACCGCAAAGCCGATCTGCAAAATTCTCTCGATCAGCTCGCTGAAGAAGGTCGCAAAGCCGGCGCCGATTCAGGCTGGTTCCGCTAGACGCCGCGCACGCTAGAAGCACACCACCCGGTTCGCGCGCACACACCGCCTGCCCGGAAAATTTACGCTGCAGAAATTGCGGCGGGCTCGCGCCTACTTCCGGAATTCGTCGTCGTACCCGTCGTCGTACGGGTCCACTTCCGTCGCAGGTCGCGGCCGCGACCAAACGATGTGGAGCGACGTCGGCCGCTGCACGCACGGCTTACTCAATGTCCGGCGGAGCAGATTTTCGAATTCACGGGGCGAGCAAACGCGAACGGAGCCTGCGCTGGATTTCTTCGATGACGCCATGATTACCACCCTCATCCCACCCGGGATGTGACTGGGACGTGACATGGGCCGATGAAGCCACTACTGGTCCGGCGAGGGTAGTCCCGCCCCCGCGAACGTGTCAAGAAATTTTGCACTGCCCTGCGGAATTTCACGCGCCCGCAATCTCGAATTGAGAAATTCGCGCCGCATACCTCTCCACTTGCGCGACCCGCGCCGAATCAATAGTCTTACCGCGCATGAATTTCCACGACATCACGCCGGACTTCCTGCTCGTCGGATTGATCTGGTATATCGTTTTTCTTTTTTCGACGACGTGCCATGAAGGCGCGCACGCCCTCGCCGCAAAAATCGGCGGCGACAACACGGCGTTCCACGGCGGCCAGGTGACACTCAATCCCCTGCCGCACATTCGCCGCGAACTCTTCGGCATGGTGATCGTGCCGATCTTCTCCTATTTTGTGGCGGGATGGATGATCGGATGGGCCAGTGCGCCCTACGATCCGGACTGGCAGGAACGCTATCCTCGCCGCGCGGCGTGGATGGCGCTCGCAGGGCCGTCGGCGAATCTGGCGCTCGTGATTCTGTCGGGGATCGGAATTCGCGTTGGAATGCTCCTGCAAGCATTCACTTTGCCCATGCGGCAGACCCTTACGCATCTTGTGGAAGCGGTGAACCCCGGCCTTGCCGGCTTCGCTGCCACATTTTTAAGCATCATGTTCGTGCTGAACCTGCTCCTTTTCACGTTTAACCTATTGCCCGTGCCGCCGCTCGACGGGAGCAACGCGGTGACGTTGCTCCTGCCTGAGCGGACGGCGCTGGGCTATATGAACTGGGTGCGCACCGGGGGCTTCGCATTCGTAGGCCTGATACTGGCGTGGTATGTATTCGACCGAATCTTTCCGTACGTGCTGCACTTTGGGCTCAAGATTTTGTTTCACGGAACGCCGCTGTACTAGCTGCGCGTCGCGCAGTGTATTTCTTCCATGTGGTTCAACTCCGAACACGCTGCTATTAAGGTACAATTCGCACGCGCGTCTCGCCCTGCCGGCGCCACTTAACTCCTTTTCGCACATCACCGCTGCGCGCTCCGGCTTTGGCCCCGCTTCTGCATTTCCTGCCGGCGGAGGCGCCTGATGCAAACACCCACGGACAATCTTGCCGGCGACGCAACCAGCTATCGCGTGGAAGTTTCGGGATGGGACGAGAAGGAAAATTTCTTCGTTGAGAAAACCACGCTCGATTGGAGCGAAGGCGCCGGCAAGAAAATCGAACTTCGCGCGCGCGTCGCGCCGCAGGCTGTCGTGTTCGTAAGGCTCGCGCAGCAGCTGGGCGGCAGCAAAGGCTTTCCGATTCCCTACCGCGCCGTGGAAATTTCCGCGCGCCGCGATGGCGCCACTACCGTCGTAGTTCAGCAGTTGCAGCCGCGGATGGCGTTCCACGAAACAGTAGGATCGTGGACGCTCAATCCGCAGGATCTGGCCTGACTTCGCAGCGCCACTCGCACGTGCGCGCAGACCAATTCGGAACAGCGAACCAATTCGGGAGGGAAAAATCAGCATCCGCTGTGCGCTCCTGGAGCGCGTGTCTGAACCAACTTCTCCCGCCGCGTTCGCAAATCACAATTTCTAAACGGATTAGCGCTGCTGATTCACGGCAGAACACTCGTGACCTCGCTCGCTCAATCTGGCACGGCGGTTGCATTTGTGTTCCGCATGCCGACACTCACTGAACGTCCCACTACCGAAATTGCGCGCAAGAACTTACAGGTTTGCATCCTCGACGACGAAATCGATCAGATCGAGCTCACCCGCACGCGCCTCGACAAAGCAGGCTTTCCCGCCTTCGGCACTACCAATGCCCAAGACGTGCTGCAGAAAATCCGCAACGGCGATTGCCGCGTGGTGATCGCCGATTTCAAAATGCCGGCAATGGACGGCCTGGCGTTCCTCGAAAAGGCTCTGCAATGCGATCCTTCGACGTACGTGATTCTCGTCACGGGATTTTATTCCGTGGATTCCGCGATCGAGGCGATCAAGCGCGGCGCGTACGACTATCTATGCAAGCCGGTCGATTACGCACGCCTGATTCGCACGCTCGACGATCTCGCCGATTCGTTTTCGCGCAACCTGCAGATCCGCGACCTAGAAGACAAGTTGCTCGATAATCTGCTGTTCCACGGAATCGTAGGACGTAGCCCGGCCATGCTCGAAATGTTTGACATGACCAAGAAGATCGCGCGCCACTACACGAACGTGCTGATCACCGGCCCCACCGGCTCGGGCAAAGAACTCGTCGCACGCGCGCTGCACCACATGAGTCCCGTCGCGCAGAATCGCTTCGCTGTCTGCAACTGCTCGGCGCTGGTCGATACGCTGCTCGAAAGCCAGCTGTTTGGCCACGTGCGCGGCGCGTTCACCGGCGCCACCGATACGCGCGCCGGGCTTTTTGAATACGCGCACAACGGCACCGTGTTCCTCGATGAAGTGGGCGAAACCAGCCTCCAGATGCAGGCTAAGCTGCTCCGCGTGATTCAGAATCGCGAAATTCAGCGCGTCGGCTCGCCGGAGGTGAAAAAAGTCGATGTGAGATTAATCGCCGCCACCAATCGCGATCTGCGTGCCGAGGTTCTCGCGGGTCGATTCCGCGAAGATCTTTTCTACCGGCTCAGTAGCATTGAAGTTCGCGTTCCGGGTCTCGGGGAGCGGGCGGAAGATATTCCGATTCTTCTGCAGCACTTCCTCAAGAAATATAGCCAGACGTACGGCAAGCCCTTCCAGGGACTCACGCGCCGCGCGCACATCGCTTTGCTGCAGCACGATTGGCCGGGCAACGTGCGCGAACTGGAAAACGTCATCGCCAGCGCAGCGATCACTGCGACCACCGACTTCATCGACCTGACCGATCTGCCGCCACATCTCCAGCGTGCCCACGGCCACGCCGGAGCCGCCGAAGAGCATTGGCGTCCGCTGCCACTCGACGAAGTCCGCAGCGCGCACATTCAGCGCGTTCTCGATTTGTGCAATGGCAACCGCGTCCGTACAGCCCAGGTCCTCGGCATCGGCCGCACCAGCCTCTATCGCTTCCTGAAGCGCTCCTCCAAACAGAAAGCCGCAGCCGCCAAATCCGGTGCTCCCAATTGAAACAGCGTCGAAACTGGAGTTAATTCGCACAACCGCTTTGCCGATGTGATGTAGTGCCAGTCGCGCCGCAGCGGCGAAGCAAAGAGTGGCACAGGCTGGAGTTGGCTTGTGTATCGACGAATTTGCTTCAGCGTCGCCAGCACTTCAGAAATTCGCAGTGCTGATCATGAGCAGTACGTAGCAAAGTCTTCAAAGAGGTCAGGCCATGGAAAAAACAGTGTTTCGCGGCGGAATCGACCGCCTTCACGGCGCCGGTCGCGGCGAACAACGCGAGAGCCGCATCTCGCTCCGCTTCCTGATCGAAGTTTGCGGCTTCGATCGTACCGGAAAGTTTTTCACCGAGCGCTGCGAGACAACGAACGTCAGCCGCCACGGCTGCAAGTTCGCGCTGAAAACCGAAGTCGCGCCGGAAAGCGTCGTCGCCATCCGCGTGCTGCGCGGAAACACTCCCGAAAGTCCCGCGACGCCATCGCTCTTTCAAGTCGCGCACACCACCCCCGCCCGCGAAGGCTGGCAAGCCGGCGCCTCCACCCTCCAACCCGGTGACATTTGGGCCGTAGATTTCGCCGCACTCGACCGCGCTAAGGCGCAGTAGGACGGGCTCTTAGCCTGTCTGCACCCCGTTCTCAGCGTGCGTGCCTCAGGCGAGCCCAGCGAGATGTAGCTTAGACTTTCGAGTCTGAGCGCGCCCCACTCTCAGTGGGTCGCGGGTTGAGCCACACCCAATGTTGGCAACAATCGACACACTCGGCACAATCACCGTCGCGGAAAGGTGTGAGTGGCGCAGGCCGGAGTTCGCCTGCGTGACAAGCGTGCTTAAGCACGCGCCCCATACCGGCTAGATTGTCCACGCTGCTCACCAAGAGCACACCAATTCGAATTTCGGCTTTGGTCTAGCTCGTCTCCGTTAGATACTCCGCGAAACGCACCATGGAAATTCTCCTCCTTCCCAACTGGCTCCTCGCGCGCCTGGCGCTCACGCCCGCGCAGCGCATCCACCTCAACGCTTTCGCGTCAATCCTCGTCGCCGCAGCCGCCACCCCGCTCGCAGTGAAGCTTCCGCATATCTGCCTATTCCAATATTTTCTCCACATTCCCTGCCCCGGCTGCGGCATCACGCACGCACTGTTCGCGCTAGCCCGGCTCGATGTCTCCACCGCCTGGCACGCCAACCCAGCCGGCATCATCCTCGCTGCGTTTCTCGTATCGCAGCTTATCGCGCGACCCGTAGCCTTGTTCGCAGCGCGCACCGAGCAAACCGTAGCGCGCCTCTCGCGCCACGGCAGCATCATAACAATTCTCTGTCTCGTCGCCGTCTGGCTCTCAAGGTTGATCGCAAAGTAGAAAGGAGCGAATCGAATGGCTCAAGTCTCGTGTCCGAAGTGCGGAAACCTCACCGGCCAGGGCGGCTTCCCGGTCTGGACGATCGTCGTCGCAATCTGCTTCTTTCCGGTCGGCCTGCTCGCGCTTCTCGTAGGCCGGGAGCCGACGCGCTGCGGCCATTGCGGCAACGTCTGGCAGACCTGACACTCACGCCTCAGCCTCCAAATGCTCCGCGCTCGCGCGCATCGGCGCGCACTTCACGCACGATTCCGCGCCACTCAGCTGCATTTTTCGCCGTTTCGCAAGTTTACTGTTGCGTTTGTATGGCGCTTCCCTCACTATTGCGGCGCTGGAGAACACCTCGAATGACGCTCGATCGACACAATTCGCGCACATGGCAGGACACGCTGGCTTTGCGCCGGGATTGTGGTCGACTGCAGTTCAGTCCCATCCGCTAAGACTTTCGTTTCCACCTCGCACGAATCGTTTCTAACCCGAACCTGGCAGCCGGCACACGTCTAGTCCGCATTCTTTCGTTCTACGAAGACGCGTATAAATCGCGCGAGCCGAGCCGCTCAACTTTCGTAGAAGCGCATTTGCCATTGCCACGCGCGCGTAAAGAGCGCGTCTCCCGGCAGCGTTACGGGTGTGACCGGTCGAACTTTCAATTCGTCAGCGAAATCGAAGCGCCGCGAACGGCGGAAAGGAGGCATACGGAAGATGCTCGAACTCACAGTGGCGCACCTCTCCGACGGTGAAGTCGAAGCTCTGCTTCAACTCGCCATGCTTCCGATCTGGATCACGGTGGGCTTCGCAGTGCGGTGGGGCGTTTTTCTGCCGCTCGAACTGGTGCGGTGGATTCGTCGCGGGCTTTCCGGTTCTGCGGTGGAGAAGAAATCGCCGTTCATCGGCCTCGATCTGGTGGCGCTACCGCAGCCGCCGGCTTCGCGGACGCTCAATCTGGATTCGCTGTGTGCGACGTGCCAGTTCGCGCATACGATCACCGGATTCAACCCCGGCGAACAAATGGTCACTTGCGCGTACTCCTTCCCGCCGCAGCTCATCGTGTTCAAGGTGAAGGAGTGTACGGACTACAAGCAGAAGCGTGAACGCATCGGCGTGGGAATTGCGATCGAGGGAGCGGTGAGTCACCCGCACTTCGTGCAACAGGCAGCTAATTCTCGCGCCGCCGCTGCCGTCAGCCCTTCGGCTCGGGAGTAATCCCAGCCGAAGGCTGCACGCGGCTTGTAACTTCGAAAATCGCTACAGACAACACAACTACAAATAACAACACAACGCGAGATTCGCGAATGCGGCGCCGCCCCACGACGCCGCGTTCCGAATATAATTCACAAGCTACTAGTTTCCACCGTTCAACGCCGCTTCCGCGCTCGTCGCCGAAACCGGTGCCGGCATAGTCGAAGGCATCGTTTCCGCCGCCGCGCTGCGCACCAGATTCTGCGGGAGAGAGAGCGACGAATCGAGACGCACTAGCATTCCCGTCTGCGCCGGTAGGTCGACGTCTTTGCCCTTCTTCGTGCAAATGTACGCCGACGTACCGACCAAGCCGATCACCGTGCCGCGCGCCACGTTGCTGAACACCAATCCAACCACAGCGCCCGCGCCCGTGCCGAGCCCACCGAACATCAAATCGCCTTTCAGGTCGCGCTTCTGCTCGATCACCACGCCTTCGGTGGTCTTCAGGTCTTTGCGGCGTTTCGTATCTTCCGCGCTGCCCGAGTAGATCGAAAGAATGCTCATCTGCACCGGGAAGATGCGGCTCTCCACTTCCACAGTATTAAAAACCAGGTTCAGCGTCGCACCGCCGCGCTCCATCGCGAACCACTTCGGCCGCTGCACGCTGGTGATCGTGCCGTGAACCTTCGCGCCCGCGGGAAGCAGCAGCTGATTGCCGATGAACACCGGCTCGGCTACTACGGCCGTGAACGGATCGCCGTCGCGCGCAACGGACGTCGAAAGTCCGCTGACCATGCTGAGCCGGACTTGCGTCCCCTGCTGGATTGAAATCGGTTGGGATTGTGCGTGGACTACGGGTGTGATCGAAAGAAGCACGACCAGCAAAAACGAAAACAAAACTGCACGTCTCATGAATTCCTCCGGTTCGCGACGGAGACTTAGGCGTCCTCGCCGCTCGCTCGAGGTCCACGATCGGGGCTCTGACTCCGAGCTTCCGATCGCAGACGCACCTGAGCTAGCCCCGTTACGTGGGGCGTACCGCTGGCGCAGCGGATGGGTGAGGAGGAATTCACCCGGGCGAAAGCATATCCGCTGGCGGCCGCGCGCCGGGCGTCGAAATGGCGAAAGGTGTTCCAAGTGTTAATGCCAGATTTCTGGTACATCGCGGGACCCGTCCGAGTCGTCCAATACCCGACTGGCACGCCGCGCCATTCCAACTGGCGTGTTCTGCAAGTACAATGGCGCGTTATGCTAGTGCTTGCACCGCGCGCCGTCGTCTAAAGTAGCGTCGTTCAAACGATAAGGAGACTGCCCGAAATGAGCCAGGGAACACAGCCCGTCGCCGCCAAGCCAAAGTCCCATCCCGCGAAAAGCTTCGCGGTGCCGAGCCCCACCGGAGAGCTCGGCCCACATACCATCGCGCGGCGCGAACCTCAGCCGACCGACGTGCAAGTCGAAATCCTGTTCTGCGGTGTCTGTCACTCCGACCTTCATCTCTCCCGCAACGAGTGGAGCGCCGTGATGCCCGCCGTGTACCCAGTCGTCCCCGGGCACGAAATCGTCGGCCGCGTCACCAAAGTCGGCGACAAAGTCACCAAGTTCAAAGTCGGCGACATGGCCGGAGTAGGCTGCATGGTCGACTCCGATCGCGTCTGCCCGAACTGCAAAGCCGGCGAAGAGCAGTACTGCACCGGCGGCTCCACGCTCACCTACAACTCGCCCGACGCGCATCTTGGCGGCGTCACCTACGGCGGCTACTCCGATTCAATCGTCGTTGATGAACATTTCGTGCTTCACATTCCGAGGAATCTCGACCTCGCCGCCACCGCACCGTTGCTCTGCGCCGGCATCACCACCTACTCGCCGCTGCACCACTGGAAAGTCGGGAAAGGCTCCAAAGTCGGCGTCATCGGCCTCGGCGGTCTGGGCCACATGGGCGTAAAGTTCTCGCACGCTCTCGGAGCGCATACCGTGCTCTTCACCACTTCGGAGGGCAAAGTCGCCGACGGCAAGCGCCTCGGCGCCGATGAAGTCGTGATCTCCAAGAACGCCGACGAGATGGCCAAGCACGCAGGCACCTTTGATTTCATTCTGGACACCGCGTCCGGCGAACACGACCTGAACCAATATCTCGCGCTGCTCAAGCTCAACGGCACACTCTGCCAGGTGGGCGCGCCGGAAAAGCCGCAGCCCGTCTCGGCCTTCAGCTTGCTCTTTGGCCGCCGCAGTCTCGCGGGTAGCGCCATTGGCGGCATTCGCGAAACGCAGGAAATGCTCGATTTCTGCGGCAAGCACAATGTCGTCTCCGACATTGAAATCACCCCGATTCAGAAGATCAACGAAGCGTGGGCGCGCCTGGTGAAACAGGACGTGAAGTACCGCTTCGTGATCGACATGGCTTCGCTCAAGCAGTAGTCAACGCGAAGCCGCTGGAGCAACGCACTTGGCTAACCGATTCCGAATCGCGAACGTTCTCGTACGCAGGCTGCAGGATCTAGGCGTTTCGCCGCAGGCCGTGCTCAGTCAGGCCGGCCTGCCGGCGACGCTGTTCGATCAGGACAAAGCGTACGTTTCCACCGACGAACTCTTCGCCCTCTACCGCGGCATCGCGGAGGAAGCGAAGGATCCAGCGTTCGGACTCAAGATCGGCACCGAAGATCGCGTGGAGCGCTACGATCCGATTTCGATCGCCGCGCTCTACGCGCGTTCTTTCCGTGACGCGCTGCAGCGCATGGCGCGTTACAAGCAGCTCACCTGCCCCGAGGAAATTCACGTCGTCGAGCGCGGCAACGAATGCCGCGTTCAGTTTGAATGGTTGCTCGCCGAGGGTGACGAGCCGGCGATGCTGATCGATTTATGTTTTGCGTGGGTCGTTGCGATTGCGCGGCGCGGCACCGGCGTTGCGCTCAGCCCGAAGCGCGTGGAATTCAAGCGGCCCGAAGCGCTGCGTCCGATGTACGAGCAGCACTTTTCGTGCGCGGTGAAATTCGATTCACGCGCGAACGTGCTGGTCTTCGATAAAGCCGATATCGAGCGAGCGTTTGTGACGCACAACGCCGACCTGCTCGCGATCGTTGCGCCGCAACTCGAAGCGGAACTCTCGCAGCAGCTGGCGCAGCGCACGTTCCGTGAACAAGTGAAAGCCACGCTCAAGAAAATTCTCGCGGGCCGTCGTCCCGAGCTTCGCGCCGTCGCGCGCGAGTTGCGCGTCAGTACGCGCACGCTGCAGCGCCGCCTCACTGGCGAGCAGGTTACGTTTCAGCAGCTGATCGCCGAAGCGCGCCGCGAACTCGCGCAGCATTATCTGCTGCACTCTTCGCTCGAGCTGAACGAAACCGCCTACCTGCTCGGCTACGAAGACGCCAATTCCTTCTTCCGCGCTTTCCACCAGTGGGAAGGCACTACGCCCGGTGAATGGCGCGCAAGCCACTCCACGCAGCGCGCCCAGCGCCACATTCCGGCGCCCGCGCCCGCTCAAATCGCCGAGCCTCAACCCGCGTAAATCTCTCGCCTTATCGGGTGCCGCACCCTTTTCCTCTCAAAAGGGTGGGCGGCACAGATCCCCCAACACGGCGGTTCTTCCCGTCGCGCCTGGATCACTCTCCCCGCAGCACCGACTGCAAATCCACGCTCACGACCCGCCGCGCGGGAATCCAACACGCCACCGCCGCAATCGCAGCTAGCGCCACCGGCACCAATGTGAACGTGAGCGCATCATGCGGCCGCACTCCATACAAAAAGCTTTCGGCCATTTTCGCCATCGCCGACGCCGCAGGCATTCCGATCGCAAGCGCAATCAACGCGAGCACCATCCCTTGCACCACCACCATCCGCTGCACCGCGCCGTGCTGCGCGCCCAGCGCGATGCGAATGCACATCTCCTTCACGCGCGTCCCCACGCTGTAGCTCATCAATCCGTACAAGCCCACAGCCGCGAGCACAATCCCAATCGCGCCGAAAATTCCAAAAAGCGTCCCCGCGAGCCGCGGCAGAAACAGCGCGCTCCGGAGATGCTCCTCCATCGTTTCCACGTTGTAGATTGCCATCGACGAATCGAGCGCGCGAATCTCGCCGCGCACGGCGTTCGTCAGCGGCCCTTCACTCCCCGCGCCGTTCGTTCGCACCAGCAGCGTGTATCCGTTAAACGATGGATCGCTCGCCGTCGATTGCGCCAGCGAACGGAACAGCACGAGGCGCGTATCCTCGCCCAGCGTCCGCGCCTTTATATTTTTCACCACGCCGATGATCTGGTAGCGAGTCTCGCCGTCGTGCACGACCCGTCCCAGCGGATTTTCATTGGCAAACAACTTGTCAACCAATGCCTGATTCACCACGGCCGATTTCACCGGCGCATCCGCCGCTTCGTTTGCGAAGTCGCGTCCCGCCACAAGCTGAATGCCCATCGTGTCGAGGTAGCCGGGCGTCGCCATGTACATTTCCACGCTCGGGCTCGCGTCCGACATTTCGCGCCCTTCCCGTTCAAAGCCGTCACTGCGATTCCCGCCCGCAAGCGGCGGCGCGTCCGTCGCGGCGGTGGACACGACGCCCGGCAATCCCGCTACACGCGTGCGAAGCTGATCCATAAATTGCGCCGTCTGCTGCGCCGTATAACCGTGCACGCGAGGATCAACCGCCAGCATCAGCACGCCGCTTCGCCGGAAGCCAATGTCGATGTTCGAAGCGCTGTCGAGGCTGCGCAGAAAAAGCCCGGTGCCACAGAGCAGTACCAGCGACATCGCAATCTGCGCCACCACTAGCGCGTTGCGCAGCGTGAATCGCCGCCCCGGCCTCGCTAGCGCCGTTTCACCTTTCAGCGCTGAAGTGAGAATCGGCCGCGACGCGATCCACGCCGGAATCCACCCAAACAGCAATCCTGATCCCACGCTCAGCGCGAACGTATAGAGAAGCACGCGCCAATCGACCGACACAGTCACGTCCAGCGGCACCGGCGCAGGCACGCGAAACGCCGCCAGCGCCGACGTGGCCCACAGCGACAGCATCGTCCCCAGAATTCCGCCAAGAAACGACAGCATCAAGCTCTCCACCAG
>Ga0209169_10000175_pt1 | contig 37900 bp, 25 predicted proteins | sample HubBroMetageWRM4_FD_188346 | JGI IMG/M metagenome (GOLD analysis project Ga0209169, IMG submission 188346) | Warmed soil microbial communities from the Hubbard Brook experimental Forest, New Hampshire - Hubbard Brook CCASE Soil Metagenome WRM 4... | ecosystem: Environmental > Terrestrial > Soil...
GGAAGTGGCGAATATCTACCTGCGCAACATCTTCCCAGATATGCGTGTGACCTGGGGCACACACCCAAACAACGTTGGCCACAACGATTCGCCAGGCTGCTTCCGTTGCCATGATGGCAGTCATACCAGTGCTGACGGCCAGACCATTACAAATGACTGTTCCACGTGCCATCAAATTATCGCGTCGGGAGAAACCAATCCTAAGATTCTGACAGATATAGGAATCAAGTAGCTGCGCCAGTCTCGAGTCTGCCAAGAACCGCCAGCGCAATCATGCCTTGGCTTGCAAAGGAAAAGCGGAAGCTATCGGGAATCGCGGGAAGCGCCATTGCACTCGCCGTCCCTTTTATAGCGTCGAATCGTGTCTGGACTCAGCCCCGTCGCCTTTGCCATGGCCCCTGAACGAAGAGTTTTGGGGATGCTGCTTTGCACCATAAGAAGTATCAACCCCGGAATGCATTCCAGCGTCAAGATGTTTGTTCGTCCTCGGTTTGTTTGTCTCCACGCACCTCGGAACACTGGCCGGTGGCCCTTCCATCCAAGAATCTTGGGCGATTCCTCGATGGCTAAATTGAATGCTTCCGGGCCGCGCTCAATTCCATAGCGCGGCCCTATCCCTGTTAGAAGTTCCGAGCGTATCGTCAAGTCTGTACTGATCTGAATTCGCTCTGCTACAATTCATTCACGGTGCATGGACAGATGCGCTGGGTTGTAGGGTCGTGCAGCAGGATTTGGGCGTCCGGCCTCTGGTCGTTCATTGCCGTGTGGCTGTAACTGTGGCTGTACGTTGCCAAATATGGCGAACTTTTCAAGCACTTGGGGCGAATTCTCTGTGCGCGCAAGACTTTTGTAAGTTACTGGTATATTGTGAGTTGCGACCGTCTGGAAGGATGAGCCTTACGTGACTCTTAATCAGTAGGTTGAAGGTTCGATTCCTTCCGCGCTCACCATCTTTCCCTTCTACCGTGTGCCGTTTACGGCCTTCGGCGCTGGATGCGCCGGGAGTGCCGAACATTTCTACGTAACCCCCCGTCGGCGACCCCTCCTCTTTACTATCGAAGGCTAGCGGTGGTGCATCTCTGAGGAAAACCGGCGACGCGATAAGGGTCAATGAGCGTGATCGCGATGTTAAGGCAACGATCTTTTCGCGCAGTCAGGGATTTGCGGCAATGAGTGCTAGCCTGACAATCCAACGCTGACAAAATTCCTGTCTTTGAGAACCGCTCACAAAGCAGCGGGAACGTTGATTGCCTAGTCGAGATCAGCGGCTAGTTTCGCGCAAGGCCAAGGTTGATGCTTGAACTGCCACGGCGATAACGATCCCGGACAGCACTAATCCCAAGAAGGCAATCAAAATTGCGAGGGCCCTCGATCGTTGTTTGATCGGCCGAAGATCGCCATATCCAACCGTAGTGGCGGTAATGAATGACCAATAGAAGCTGTCAAACCACGACCACCCTTCCTTCTTTCCCACAGCCCGCCCTAGCAGAGTTATTGCTGCCGCTAGACTCAATAGGAGAGGAGACGTCAATGAATTGATCTGGGGTGTCGGTTAAGGTCTGCGTAGTCTGGCTCAGCGGCGTGAGCAAGGAGCAGGTTGCAGTATCCGTGCACGTCCAGTCGGTTTCGCTTGAATTGAACTGCTGCGGGATTCGGTAGGCCCAAAAGCGAAATGTATCGACGAATCGGAAGTGTTCTGAGATGTGCAAGGTGGCGGTGAAATCGGCCACATTCGAGATGCGAGTCGCCTGACCGGGGCCCGTGACGGTTGATTGCCGGATGCTCGAACGCTGAATAAGTCCGTTAAACAATTCATCAAGAGGAGCGTTCATGTCGGCCGAACTGTATGCATACGAGGCGGTCAATTCGAGTCGTTGGAAGTAAGAACTGTGCAGACTTACGCGTTCGGTCGGCGTAGAAGTGCGAATACGATCGGAGCGGCTGTAATCGAAGTATGCATTGCAGACGGTATTGGTCGCCAGCACAGATACCGATCTCGGATCAGGGAGTGTCGTGGTGCTGCCCGATCAAACTACGGGGCCCATCCTCCATCTGCTGCTGCAAATGGGCAAAGAAGGCGTCGTCTATTTAATCAACCGCGATAACATGGGACACTTTCAGTCGAACGATTGCCAGGGATCGAACGATCAAATTGTGCAGACTTTCGTCGGATCCCCGTCGGGGTTCTATGGCATGCCCGCATTCTGGCAGAACACACTGTACTTTGCAGGGAGCTTGGACGACACGGGAACGGGAGATTACTTGAAGCTGTTTTCTTTTAACCCTTCAACGGGGCAATTTAATACCGCTCCCGCTTCACAGTCGGCTCATTATTTTAATTTCCCCGGAGCGTCGCCTTCGATTTCTTCGCAGGGCGCTTCGAACGGAATTGTCTGGGCGATCGATGCCAGTGCATATGGCTACGCTAATCCCAATGCCGACGGTGGCAACACTAATTGCTCTCAAACGCCTCTGCCTTCGGGTTGTGCGGGGCCGGCTGTGTTGTATGCCTACGATGCAGGCAATCTGATGGTCGAATATTGGGACAGCACGATTGCACCCAACGGTCGCGACCAGGCGGGTAACGCCGTGAAGTTCGTTCCACCTACTATCGCTAACGGCAAGGTGTACGTGAGCACGCGCACAGAAGTGGATGTTTACGGTCTGTTCCCCTAGCGGAGTGCTATCGACGAAAACTCCAGCTTTTCACCCGGGAACATCAGAAAGGAAAAACATGAAGGCCATCATCGCGTTGCGGATTCTCGCTCTCATCGTAGTTCTGATGATGTGTGGAATGGCATTCGGTCAGACAAATGCTGCGCAGAGCGAGACCGCCCAGAAACCTGACCTGACGAAACAGGCGACCCTCTACGTGGTCGGTTACGCCCATCTCGATACGGAATGGCGCTGGGAGTACCCCCAGGTAATCGATGAATATCTTCGCAAGACGATGGAGGATAACTTCAAGCTGTTCGACAAGTATCCGCACTATATTTTCAATTTCAGCGGCGCGAATCGTTATCGTTTGATGAAGGAGTATTATCCCGCCGATTTCGCCCGGTTGAAGAAATACGTCGACGAAGGCCGATGGTTTCCTGCTGGTTCATCCATGGAAGAGGGCGACGTCAACGCGCCGAGCGCTGAGGCGATTATCCGTCAGATTTTGTATGGCAATAATTGGTTCCGCAAAGAATTCGGCAAGGCCAGTGCGGAATACATGCTGCCCGACTGCTTCGGATTCCCAGCATCTCTGCCCACGATTCTGGCGCACTCTGGCGTAAAAGGTTTTTCGACGCAGAAGCTGGTATGGGGATCTTCAGCCAATGCAGGAGGTCCGGACTCGCTGGAGAAAACACCGGAAGGCACGCCCTTCAATGTCGGCGTCTGGGTGGGGCCTGATGGCGAGACCGTGCTCGCCGGGCTCAATCCCGGCAGTTACAGCGGCGGCATCGACACCGATCTCAGTAAGCCGCTGCCTCCATTGCCGGCGAGCGGGGCTTTGGAAGATCTTCAGAAGAAGCTTCAGGAATTGCAGCAAAAATTACAAAAAGCTCAACAGAACAAGCAGCCGCTTGATCAAAAAGAAGTTCGTGAGTACTTCGATTTGCGCGGCGAGCAGCGTGGATTTGCCAGATATCAGCGCGATCAGGCGCATGATCGGTATCAGGGTGATTGGGCGGCGCGGGTCGAGCAGAATGGCAAAGTCAGCGGCGTATTCACCGACTATCACTATTACGGAACTGGAGACATCGGCGGTAGTCCAGATGAAGATTCGGTGAAGTTGTTGGAGGCGATCGTCACCAAAGGCACAGTGGGTCTGCCGCCTCAAGGCGAAATTGTCTTGGATGGTGAATCGCATCCGCAATGGCCATTGGTGCAGGTCGGCGAAGGACCGGTGCATGTGATCTCCGCCACTGCCGATCAGATGTTCCTGAATATCTCGCCCGTCGAGGCTGCGGGGCTTCCGCGCTACACCGGAGAAATGGAGTTGACGAATCACTCCGCCGGTTCGCTGACTTCGCAGGGTTACCAGAAGCGCTGGCTGCGCAAAGAAGAATTGCTGGCCGATGCGGCGGAGAAGGCTTCGATCGCCGCTGAATGGCTGGGCGCGAGGCCATATCCATTACAGCGTTTGAACGATGCCTGGACGTTGCAAATGGGCGGACACTTTCACGATATCGCCGCCGGAACCGCCACTCCCAAAGCCTATGAGTTCGCCTGGAACGACGATGTGATAGCTCTGAATCAGTTCGCGGCCGTGCTGACCAATGCGACCGAGGGCGTAGCGGCCGCGCTGAATACCGAAACGAAAGGTGTGCCGATCGTTGTTTTCAATAGCCTAAACATCGCACGGGAAGATGTAGTGGAAGCCAGCGTGAACTTTCCCAACGGAATGCCCAAAGCGATTCGCGTGACGGGTCCGGATGGCAAAGTAGTTCCAGGACAAATTTCGAATGGCAAGATACTCTTCGTCGCGAAAGTTCGGTCAGCGGGTTATGCCGTTTATGATGTGCAGCCTGGTGGTAGTGAAGACAGTGCCGTCGTTGCATCGACGCTTCGCGTATCAGAGAATTCCCTCGAAAATGAATACTACCGTGTGAGCCTGAACGCAGACGGCGATGTTGCCAGCATCTTCGACAAGGCGATTGGCAGGGAACTGCTAGCTGCTCCGGCGCGTCTCGCGATCTCCTACGACAATCCCGAGCACTGGCCGGCATGGAATATGGATTGGGATCAGGAGCAAGCCGCGCCGAAAGCATACGTCGGTGGTCCGGCGAAGATTCGCATAGTGGAAAACGGTCCCGCACGCGTGGCTGTGGAAGTCGCGCGCGAGACGTCCGGTTCGTGGTTTGTCCAGACCATTCGCCTTTCGGCGGGAGACGCAGGGAAGCGCGTGGAATTCGGAAACGCGATTGACTGGACCACCAAAGAGTCCAACCTGAAAGCAACTTTCCTTCTGGCAGCCTCGAACGAGATGGCCACCTATAACTGGGATATTGGCACGATCGAACGGCCCAGCGCTCAGCCGAAGAAATTCGAGGTGCCTTCGCATCAGTGGATCGATTTGACCGACATGAGCGGTGAGTTCGGTGCGACCATTCTGACCGACTGCAAGAACGGATCCGATAAGCCAAACGATCACACCATCCGCCTGACACTAATTCGCACTCCCGGAACTAGAGGTGGTTACCGCGATCAGGCCACGCAGGATATCGGACATCATGAGTTCATCTACGGCATCACTGGACACGCCGGCGATTGGCGCCATGCCGAGACCGACTGGCAAGGGCAACGGCTCAACGCTCCGCTGATTGCTTTTGAAACTTCAAAGCACCCGGGCGCACTGGGCTCTGAATTTTCTTTAATGAGCGTCAGCAATCCTCGTATTCGCGTTCTAGCGCTTAAGAAAGCTGAACAAAGTGACGAAGTCATTGTTCGTCTGGTTGAACTAGATGGCAGACCACAGGCCAACGTCCGCGTATCGTTTGCTGCGCCGATTACCGCAGCGCGTGAAGTCAATGGGCAGGAGCAGCCAGTAGGAAACGCGACCGTCGACAACGGTGCGCTGGTGACTTCCTTCTCCGCATATCAGCCGCGGACTTTCGCCATCAAACTGGCCGCATCGACGACCAGAGTCGCAGGCGTGCGCTCCGCTCCAGTGGCTCTGCACTATGATCTCGCTACCGCCACCAATGACGGAGCGCCGTCAACTGTTGGATTTGATGGCAAGGGCAATGGGCTGCCGGCCGAGATGCTGCCCGAGCAGATTACCTTCGATGATTTGCAATTCCAGTTAGCTTCTGTAAAAACCGGGGAGCCCAATGCGGTAGTCGCTAAAGGCCAGACTATTCGTCTGCCTGAAGGCGCGTACAGTCGCGCCTACGTGCTGGCAGCATCAATCGACGGTGATCAGAGTGTAACTTTTGAAGCGGGTGGCGCCAAGACGAATGTCAATATCCAGGACTGGGGTGGATTCATCGGACAATGGGATGACCGCCAATGGAGTTCGAAGGACACGTCGAACGATAACTATGGAGAGGTGCTTGGTATCAAGCCCGGTTACATCAAGCGCTCGGATCTTGCGTGGTACAGCACGCATCATCACAACGCCGCCGGCCAAAACGTACCTTATCGCTACTCATACCTGTTCGCATATCCCATCGATCTGCCCGGCGGAACGAAAACTATAAAACTGCCTGACAATAACAAGGTACGCATCCTGGCCATCTCGGTCGCCGACGAGAATCCTGTGGTGAAGCCGGCACAGCCACTCTACGACGTATTGCCAGCGCAGCCAACGGGTGCGAGCGACTTTGTGCTCTCGCCCGCCACCTCCAGTCTCTCAGTTACGCAGGAAAAAAGCGGCTCAACAAATATCAGCGTGTTTCCAAGGAGTGGTTTCAACCAAAAAGTTAGCCTGACGGCCTCGGGATTGCCCGCAGGAGTGACGGCAACATTCAATCCCTCGAGCACCGCTGACACCAGTACCATGACCCTGACCGCGAACAGTGCGGTGAAACCGGCGACTTCAACGGTGACAATCACCGGCGTTTCTGGAGCGTTATCGCACACCGCCACGATCAGCGTTACCGTGCGTGGCATCAAGACCGGATCGATTCCCGTAGATATCTCGCCGGCCTTTAACGTAACCGGCTTCCATACCGACGGCTCAACTTTCGGATCCAGCGATAGTTTAGATGGCGAAGGCTTCGCTTTCTCCGGAAATCTTCTGGGCAAGACGCAAACGTGGGACGGTGACTTGTTTAAACTCGGGCCAGTCAACGCGCCGGACGTGGCCACAAGCTTAACCATTCCACTTCCTGCTGGAAAATTCGCCAGCCTCGACCTGCTCGCAACAGGCGTGGAAGGCAGCCAGGATTCGCAGGCATTCACCTTCACCTATGCCGACGGCACCACGTCGTCATTCACCCAGAGCTTCAGCGATTGGTATGTACCCAGCGACTTCAGCGGTGAGTCTGTCGCGGTGACCATGCCCTATCGACTCATAGCCAACGGCACCAAAGATGATCGACCATTTCATCTCTACGGATATTCATTCGCTCTCGATAGCAGCAAAGTGGTTAAGAGCATTACATTGCCGGACAATCGTTTCGTGGCGGTCTTCGCCGTGAGCCTTGTCCCCATTTCGTCGCCAGCGCAATCATCAATTCTGGTGTTGATGTTGATCATCAGAAGTCCGCAATCGTTTTTGCGCTGGACACTCGTCCTGGTAGTAGCCCAACAATCGAACGGATATCCTGACGCGCTTGACGTTAGTCGCTATTTTGTTATAGTTACTATCACATTTTGCGGACGTTGCCGTCGAGATCTTCCTGGCAATTGACGCGGGAGGAAGATACATGCCTGGAGCTCTCGCCACACGGGGTGCGGCAGCAGAGATTGGGACACCCGGGATCGGATTACGGGAGCGGAAAAAGGCGCGCTTGCGGCAACAGATTATCGACACATCGATTAAGCTGTTTCGGAAGCACGGATACGAAAACACTCGGATCGACGACATCGTCCAATCACTCGAAATCAGCCAACCTACGTTTTTCCGATATTTCCCCAGCAAAGATGCGGTCCTTCGCGAGGTGGGAGAACGCGGGTACGCCTGCATCTGTGAAAGGTTGCGTTCGGAGCTTTCAAGCGAGGCGAAGACCGACGAGCGCTTGCGCCGGTTGTACGTAACGATGGCGCGCGAAGTGGAGGGGGACCGCCAATTGTGGCAAGCCGTGGTGTTGTCGGGAGCCATGGATCCGGTGCGGTCCGCCGAACTTCGAGGGCACGAGGAGGTCGCTGTCCGACTGCTGCGCGAAATCCTCACCCAGGGGCAGAAGCGTGGCGAAGTGACGCGTGCGTTTCCGGTCGTGCACCTCGCGGAGTTCATGGAAGGTCTTTACAACACAGTAGTCCGGCAGTGGGCAGTCGATTTGACTGGGCCCCACAAACTGACGGATAGAGTGCGAAGTGCGGTGGAGTTTTTCATACGCGGAGTCTCTCCATAAAGTCTTAGCAGTCACGTCCACACGCCTTGCTTCCCAAATCGTAGCGTCGGAAAGCTGGAAAGAAGAACACGATGAAGGCCGCCGTTCTCCACGAATTCAAAGCGCCCCTGTCGCTCGAAGATGTCCCCCTTCCGCAGGTTGGCGCGGATGAAGTTTTGATCGAGGTTGAAACGTGTGGCGTATGTCATTCGGATTTGCATGTTGCCGACGGTGACTGGGTACAACTCGCCGGCATCGTGAAGAAGCCGCTGATCCTGGGGCATGAAATTGTAGGTCGTGTGGTGGAGCGGGGAGCAGACGTTCAGAGCGTGCGAGTGGGAGACCGGGTCGGTGTGCCATGGGTGCAGTGGACATGTGGGCAATGTGAGTTCTGCGGGGAAGGCAATGAGAACCTGTGTGTTAAGCAGCGTATCACCGGCGTTATGGTGGACGGCGGATATGCGGAATTCGCGAAAGCTCCGGCCAGCCACGTGATTAAGATTCCCGAAACGCTCGCCTCGGAGCAAGCAGCACCGCTGCTCTGTGCGGGAGTCACGGTTCATCGCGCGCTGAAGCAAGCGAAGATTCGCGCCGGACAACGTTTAGCAGTTTTTGGGATAGGTGGACTCGGCCATATTGCCGTCCAGATTGGCTGTGCGGCGGGAGCGGAGGTGACCGCGATCGATGTTTCGGAAGAAAAACTGGCGCTGGCAAAGTCGCTGGGCGCCGCGCGAACGCTGAACGCAGTGACCGCAAAAGTAGTCAAAGAAATGCGTAGTATCGGCGGGGCGCATGTCGCGCTGGTGACCTCGGCCGCAAAGTCCGCCTACGACATGGCGTTCTATTGTGTGCGACCGACGGGCACGCTGCTCGTGGTTGGCCTGCCCGCAACTGATCTCTCATTTCCACCGATCGTGATGGCGGGCACCGAGATTGAGATCAAGGCTTCAGCTGTGGGAACACGTGAGGATCTGCGCGAGGTTCTGGCGATGGGGGCAGCCGGAACGGTCCATTGCCAGGTGGCGGCGCGCCCCCTCGCGGAGGTGCGGGAGGTTCTGGGAGAGTTGAGCCGCGGTGAAGTTTCGGGCCGGGTGGTGCTCCGCATGGGGTAGCTGCCGTGCCGCCCTATTGACGTTAGCAACTATAATATGATATTAACTATCACTTTCGCGTGACGCAGCCGCTCGGAAAGGCCGTTCTCGATTGAATGTCAAGAAGCTTTTCGATTTAAACGGCCGCGTGGCTATTGTTTCAGGTGGCTCGATGGGCCTGGGTCTGCAGATGGCCGAGGGCTTGGCGGAGATGGGAGCGAATCTGGTGCTCTGCGCCCGAAAAAAGGAGCGTTGTGAGGAAGCGGCCGACACGCTCCGCAGCCATGGCATTCAGGCATTAGGCTTGGCATGCGATGTCAAAGACAAGACGGCGGTTCAGCAAGTAGCGGAAGAGACGCTAGCGAAATTTGGGCGGATCGACATTCTGATCAATAACGCCGGTGTGTCGTGGGGAGCTCCTGTAGAAGAAATGACCCTCGAGCAGTGGGACAAAGTTCTCTCCACCAACCTGACGGGCACGTTTCTTTTCTGTCAGGCGGTAGGCAAAGCCATGGCTGCACAAGCGTCGGGCAAGATTATCAACATTGCGTCAGTTGCCGGATTGGGCGGTGCGTCTTCTGACTTGCAGGCCATCGGCTACCACGCCAGCAAAGGTGGGGTTATCGCATTCACCAAGGATCTAGCCTGCAAGTGGGCGACTCACAACATTCAAGTGAATGCCATCGCTCCCGGATGGTTTCCGACCCACATGTCGGAATGGATCATCGAACACCGTAAAGATTCCCTTCTGGCGAAGATTCCGCTTGCCCGTTTTGGCGGCGATGACGACCTGAAAGGCGCAGCCGTGTTTCTGGCGTCGGACGCGTCGGCATATGTGACCGGTCACGTTCTGGTTGTCGATGGAGGCCAGACGGCCTGGTAGGACGCTGTAGATAAAAATGCAGTAACTCAAAAACGCTCCGAGACGAACGTTTATGAATATTCCCCTGACTCCGGTTCGATTCCTTCGCTACGCAGAACAGCAGTTTCCCGGCAAGACGGCCGTGGTGTGCCAGGATCTCCGGTTTACGTATGCCGAGTTTGGCGATCGAGTCTGGCGTTTGGCGGGTGCACTGCGCGACGCAGGATCGCAACCGGGCGATCGTGTCGCGTTTCTCAGCTTGAATTGCCATCGCCTGTTGGAAGCCTACTTTGGTGTTCTGGAAGCCGGCTGCATATTGCTTCCGCTCAATATTCGTCTGGCTGGCCCGGAGCTTACTTACATTCTGAATCACTCGGGCGCGACCATACTGTTCCTTGAACAGGAATTTGTCAGTCTCGTCGATTCGTTTCGGCATGACCTGAAGACCGTGCATTCCTTCCGTCCCCTCGACGGCGCATCGACGGCCTCGTGGCTCTCCGATCAAAACTACGAGCAGATGCTGGCCTCAGCCACTGCCCACCGCGAAGACCTCATGGCCTTTGACGAAAACTCCGTCGCAGAGATTTTTTACACCAGTGGAACCAGTGCCAGCCCGAAGGGCGTGATGCTCACGCATCGCAATGTGTACCTCCACGCGATGAACCTGGCTGTGTACCATCACACGCGCTATGAGAACGTACTGATGCACACGATTCCGTTGTTTCATGCCAACGGCTGGGGAGCGGCCCATACCATTACTTTAGTCGGCGGAACGCACATCATGCTGCCTCGCTTTTTGCCCGAGGAAGTTTTCCGCCTGGTCGAGCGCGAGCGCGTGAGCGCGCTGAGCCTGGTGCCGATTATGGCCACCGTTCTCGTGAACTCACCCGCACGTACCAAGTACGACCTGAGCAGCGTGGAGTGGTCAGTAATCGGCGGGGCTGCATCTTCTCCGACCCTGATCCGCGAGGTTCAGGCGACCCTGGGCTTCAAATGCTTCTCGGGATATGGACTGACGGAATGCTCGCCCTCGCTGGCCACCGCGGAAATAAAACCGGATATGCGTTATGAAGGCGAGGAGCGGAACGTCCTGCAAGCGATGACCGGCTACGCCTATCCCGGACACGAGCTGCGTGTCGTTGACGCCGACGACAAGGACATCCCCCACGATGGCGTCACAATGGGAGAAATCATTGCCCGCAGTGATGGAGTGATGGCCGGATACTGGCAACAGGCCGAAGCCACAGCAGAAGCCATGCGGGGCGGGTGGTTTCACACCGGCGACATGGCTGTGATCGCGGAGAACGGTTACATCCTGATCGTAGATCGGAAGAAGGACATCATCGTCAGCGGCGGAGAAAATATTTCCTCCCTCGATGTCGAAAAGGTGTTGCTGGCGCACCCAGGCGTTTACGAAGCGGCGGTGATTCCGGTCGTCGATCAAAAATGGGGTGAGGTGCCGAAGGCGGTGGTGGTCGCGAAACCGGGCTCGCAGCTGAGCGAGGTGGAATTGATTGAGTTTTGCCGTGCGCGGCTTGCCCACTACAAATGTCCGCAATCGGTCGAGTTTTGCGACGCTTTGCCCAAGACTGCGACGGGCAAGGTTCTGAAACGAGAGTTGCGCCAGAAGTATAAAGGTGGACTGGCGACCATTCGTTCGACCGATTGAGCGCTGTTAGTTTGCGGCGGTCTGACCGAAACCGATCATGCACACGGAGGATCAGGATTGTTACGGAATCGACTATGAGCAATCTCGTGAAGATCACCAAAGACAATGATATTGCGATCATCACCATCGATAACCCGCCAGTGAATGCGCTCAGTCCCAGCGTGCCGGAAGGAATCGGAGCGGCGATCGACGAGATGAATCGCGACTCATCCGTGCGAGCCGCTGTTGTAATCGGCGCCGGGCGCACCTTCGTGGCGGGCGCTGACATCAAAGAGTTCATCAAGATGACCTCCAGCGGAGCCCGTCGTGCAACCCTGCTTCCTCTACTGCTGCACATTGAAGACAGCGGCAAGCCGGTGGTGATGGCGATTCACGGCAACGCTTTCGGCGGTGGACTGGAACTAGCCATGGCCGGTCATTACCGGCTGGCATCATCAACAGCGCAAGTGGGCCAGCCCGAAGTGAAGCTGGGCATCATTCCAGGAGCCGGCGGAACGCAACGCTTGCCGCGTCTGGTCGGTGTCGCCAAAGCTGTAGAGATGTGCGCCGAGGGCAAGCCGATTTCCGCTCGCGAGGCGGCCGATTTAGGCCTGGTCGACCGGTTGATCGAAGGTGACCTGCTAGCCGGAGCAGTGGCTTTCGCGCGCGAGATTGCTGTCCAGCCTACGCCCAAAACGCGCGAGCGAACGAAAAAGTTAGGAGCAGCCGAGGGGGGTGCGGCGATTTTCGCGGCCGCACGCGAATCGGTCCAGAAGAAGCAAAGAGGGTTTAAGGCGCCGCTGGCAGCGATCGACGCGGTGGAAGCCGCGACGAAATTACCCTTCGTGGAAGGCTGCCAGGCCGAGGCGAAACTCTTTACTGAATGTCTTTTCTCCGATCAGTCGAAGGCGCTCATTCACGTTTTCTTTGGCGAGCGCGAAGTGGCGAAGATTCCCGACATCCCCAAGGAAACGCCAGCGATCCCCGTGAATCGCGTCGCCATCGTCGGCTCCGGAACCATGGGCGGAGGTATCGCGATGGTATTTGCGAACGCGGGCATTCCAGTCCTGCTCAAGGACGTCGGTGAGGCGGCGCTCAATCTGGGGATGACTAAAATCCAAAAAAACTATGCGAACTCAGTCCATCGGGGGCGCTTCACGCAAGCATTCGTGGACGAACGCTTGCAGCTGATCAAGCCGGTGCTCAACTACGACGAGTTCTCCGGAGCAGACATGGTGGTGGAGGCAGTTTTCGAAGGCATGGCGCTGAAGAAAACCGTGTTCGCTGATTTGGACAGCGCTTGCCGCCCGGGAGCGATTCTCGCGAGCAACACTTCGACGCTCAATATCGATGAAATCGCCGCCGCGACGTCGCGGCCAGAAGCCGTCATCGGGACGCACTTCTTCAGTCCCGCGAACGTCATGCGATTGCTCGAGGTCGTGCGCGGAAAACAATCAAGCAGAGAAGTGATTGCCACTTGCATGCAACTATCCAAAAAGCTCGGCAAGATCGGTGTGCTGGTAGGGAACTGCCGCGGCTTCGTGGGCAACCGGATGTTCGGTCCCTATCGGCGCGAAGCGCAATTCCTGATCGAAGAAGGAGCGGATGTGGACGCTGTTGACCAGGCGCTCGTCGAATTTGGAAACGCCATGGGCCCCTTGGCGGTTGGCGATCTGGCCGGCCTCGACGTCGGCTGGCGCATTCGCAAGGAATATCGGCACCTGGAAAAACCCGGAGTCCGCCAACCGTTCGCTGAGGATCGTCTTTGCGAAATGGGACGCTACGGACAGAAGACTGGAAAGGGATGGTACCAATACGACGAGGACCGGCGTCCGAGCGTCGATCCCGAGGTGACGGCGCTGGTGCGGAAGTGGAGTGCGGATGCAGGGGTCCCCCAACGAAAGATCTCAGCAGACGAAATCGTCGATCGTTGTATCTACGCGCTGGTGAATGAGGGAGCGCGCATTTTGGAAGAGGGATATGCGTTGCGCGCGGCAGACATCGACATCATCTATCTCAACGGCTACGGATTTCCTGCTTATCGCGGCGGTCCGATGTGGTACGCCGACACGGTGGGGTTGCAAAAGGTCTACCAGCGTATTTGTAAATTTCATCAAGAGCACGGAGAACTCTGGGCGCCCGCTCCTCTGCTACAGCGGCTTGCGGAAACGGGTAAGACGTTTGCCGAATTCGACAAAGAACATATTGCGGCCGCGTAACGCCGTGAAGTTGGAGACCTAATGAGAGAAGCAGTCATTGTTGCCAGTTCGCGTACGGCGCTGGGAAAATCATTTCGTGGATCTTTCAACCTGACGCGTCCCGACGATCTCGCCGCACACTGCATCCGCGATGTCCTGCGCAAGACGCCGAAGCTCGATCCAAATGAAGTCGAAGACGTGATCCTCGGCTGCGGGCAGCCCCACGGTTCACAAGGGCACAACATCGCAAGAGTTTCCGCACTGCTTGCCGGTCTGCCCACTTCTGTCGGTGGAGTCACCCTCAATCGCTTTTGCTCTTCCGGTCTGCAATCGATTGCTTTCGCCGCCAATCAGATCGTGAGCGGCGGCAGCGACGTGATGATTGGCGGCGGCGTCGAAAGCATCACCATGACGCCCCGCAACCACGATCCGAATCCTCGGCTGCTCGAACAAATGCCGGGCGTGTACATGGTGATGGGAGAAACCGCCGAGGTCGTAGCCAAGCGTTACAAGATTGGCCGGCTGGCGCAGGATGAATATGCGCTCCTGAGCCAACAGCGCACGGCGAGCGCCCAACGCGAAGGGTTTTTCGAGGAAGAGATTGCGCCCATGCGTGTGATCCGGGCCACACTCGATAAGAAAACGGGCGAAGTAATTTCCAAAGAAGAAGTGTGTGCAGATCGAGATGAATGCAATCGTCCGGATACGACCCTTGAAGGCCTGCTGGCGCTGAAGCCGCACTTTGATCAGACCAGCGGCCAAGGCACGGTCACCGCCGGAAATTCCTCGCAGCTTTCGGACGGAGCTTCGGCCACGCTGGTAATGTCGCGCCAGCGCGCCGACGAACTGGGCATTCCCTACAAACTAGTTTTCCGCGGTTTCCATGTGGCCGGATGCAATCCCGATGAAATGGGTATCGGACCAGTCTTTGCTGTCCCGAAGTTATTGCAGCGTGCCGGTGTGAAGTCCAGCGACATTGACCTCTGGGAACTCAACGAAGCCTTCGCGGTCCAGGTGATTTACTGCCGTGATCGCCTTGGAATCGATCCTGAAAAAATGAACGTCAACGGCGGATCAATTTCGATTGGCCATCCCTTCGGTATGACGGGATCGAGGATGGTCGGAACGCTTGCCAACGAAATGGCGCGCCGCAAGTCTCGCTACGGTGTCGTCACTATGTGCGTTGGCGGCGGCCAGGGCGCGGCCGGTCTGTTTGAAAGCGCGATTTAAGAGAGTGTGAGGCAATGAGCCACGTCATCCTTGCGCGCCATGGCCAGGCATCGTTGCTCGGACGGGATTATGACCAGCTCTGCGCAAATGGTGAGACGCAGGCGAGGTTGCTGGGCGAATATTGGGCGCGGCGGAGCGTAGCTTTTGTCAGTGCTTATTCTGGCCCGCGCGTCCGGCAACGAGAAACGGCCCGCATTGTTGAAGAGGCTTATCGCGTCTCTGGCGTTGTTTTCCCCAAGACGGTCATCATGAACGAATTCGACGAACATCAAACCGACGCGGTGCTGGGGGAATGCCTCCCGCAACTGTTAGAGGGGAATACCGAGATCCAGGAATTGCGTCGCGCATACGACCACACAAAAGAATCTCGAGGATCCGTCGCGACGGGCGAGCGGCGAAAGACGTTTCAAAGACTGTTTGAAGCTGTGATTACCAGGTGGGTGGCCGGAGAAGTTACTGCGAGTGGCATTGAGTCCTGGGACGATTTCTTTTTGCGGGTCCAGCGCGGACTTGCGCAAGTCGTGCGCGATACGCCTCCAGCCGCGAACGCCGTCATCTTTACATCGGCGGGACCGATTGGCGCGGCCATGCGGCACGCGTTGGATCTATCTGCTGCGGACACGCTACAAGTGACTTGGATGTCGCGCAACGCGTCGTTCACTGAATTCCTGGCTTCCGGCGAGCGTTTCACGCTGAGCACCTTCAACGCACACCCACACCTCGATGGCGAAGAGTTGTTGACCTATCGATGACGGATGGAATTCGAAGTATGGTGTCAGTCTGTGATCAAGCCGGAACCGTGAGAGCTGGCGAAGAACTCGATCTCGCCCGTCTGCGGCCATTTCTCCATGAACACTTCAGCAATGGTCAAGAAATCGCAATCATAATCGAACAATTCCCCGGAGGTCATTCCAATCTGACTTACCTGGTGCGGCTGGGTAACGCTCGAGTGGGCAGCCGCGAACTCGTGCTGCGACGTCCACCCTTCGGCAGCACAGTGAAGTCCGCCCATGACATGGCACGTGAGCATCGTGTCCTCTCCAAACTGCATGGTGCTTTTCCCTCCGCGCCGAAGGCGCTCCTCTATTGCGACGATCTTTCCATTCTCAACGTGCCCTTCTACCTGATGGAACCGATTTGCGGAATGATCATCCGCCGCGATCCGCCTCCCGACGTTTCTTTTCCGCCGCAGACTGCGCGACGCTTGAGCGAAACTTTCGTCGACAATCTTGCGCGCCTGCATCGCCTCGACTACAACGCCATCGGCCTCGCGGACCTGGGCAAACCCCAAGGCTACCTCGAACGCCAGGTCAAAGGCTGGATCGAGCGCTACCACAATTCGAAAACGCATGATCTGCCGGAGGTAGAGTGCATCTCCGCATGGCTTTCCCTCCATATGCCCGCCAGTCATGAGACGGCGCTGATCCACAACGATTACAAGTACGACAACCTCGTTCTCGATCCCGCCGACCCGACAAAGATCGTCGGCGTTCTGGATTGGGAGATGTGCACACTGGGGGATCCCTTGACTGATCTCGGAACTGCCCTTGCCTACTGGACTGATCCGCAGGATTCGGAAGAATTACACGAAATACGCAGCGCGCCGACGACGTTGCCGGGAACACTGACGCGGACACAGTTAGTTGAGCGCTATGCGGACGCCGTCGGCCGCGATCCCGGCGATATGATTTTTTATCTGACCTTCGCCCGTTTCAAAGTCGCAGTCATCATTCAGCAGATTTACTACCGGTACGCGCAAGGAATGACGCAGGATGCGCGCTTCGCCGAGATGCCAAGGCGCATCCACGCCTTGCTGCGCGCCTCATGGTATTGCGCCGAAAGCAGGACGATATGAACCGGCATCAATTCCAAAACTTACTGCCGGTAATACCGCACCAGCCACTCCGCAACGCAGCAGGGCTTGCCGGGGATTCCGGCTTCGGTGTTTTGACCCTCAATGCTTTGACCATCGGTGCTTTGGCTCTCAACATAAATCTGGAAAGTTCCGTCCACAAAATCGGGCGACTCCTTCACCGCGATCAGCGTGACGCGGGCGCGCACCTGCGAACCGGCGCGAACCGCCGAAGGGAAGCGCACTTTATTCAGCCCGTAGTTGACGGTCAGCTCCAGGCCCGAGCATATCCGGATAGCCTGCTTGAGGAAGTAGCTGAGCAGCGAGAGCGTCAGAAAACCGTGAGCGATTGTGCCGCCAAAAGGCGACTCGCCTTGAGCGCGTTCACGGTCAAGGTGAATCCACTGCCGGTCTTCCGTCGCGTCGGCAAATTTCTGAATGCGATCTTGCGTGACGATGAACCACTCGGTCGGCGGAAATTCGCGTCCTTCCAGCTGTTTCAAAGAATTCAGATTCTCAATTTCAAAAGGCGGCATAGGAGTATTTCATGACGACATTAACAGACATCTCACGTAAAACGACAAAAGGGACGGCATTTCTAATTGAAGAGTCCACCCCTCGAGACATTTTCACGCCCGAGGATTTGAGCGAAGAACATCTCGCTATTGGCCGCATGGTCGAGGAATTCTGGGCCAACGAAGTCGAACCGAATCTGCCGGCGATTCGCGAAAAGAAACCCGGCGTCGCGATGGGTGTGCTGCGGAAGTCGGTGGAACTCGGCCTGACCGCAATGGCGATTCCGGAAGAATATGGCGGCATGGCCATGGATCTGCCGTCGCTGATGGTCACCGCGGAACGCATGGGACGCGACGGATCGTACGGCGGTTGGCACTCGGCGCACACTGGAATTGGAACCCTGCCGGTCGTTTATTTTGGCAACGAGCAGCAGAAAAAAAAGTATCTGCCCAGGCTGGCGAAAGTAGAACTGCTGGCCGCTTATGCACTCACCGAACCCCTGGCAGGGTCTGATGCGCTGGCGGCACGCACGCGCGCCGATCTTTCTCCCGATGGAAAGCACTACATTCTCAACGGCCAGAAGATGTGGATCACCAATGGCAGCGCGGCCGACCTGTTCACTGTGTTTGCCAAAGTTGGAGGAGAAAAGTTCACCGCATTTCTTGTCGAGCGAAGTTTTCCCGGCGTGAGCAGCGGCGCGGAAGAGCACAAGATGGGCATCACCGGAAGTTCCACGACGGCCGTTTATTTCGACAATGTTCTGGTGCCGGTGGAAAACGTATTAGGAGAAATCGGTCGCGGGCACGTGATTGCCTTCAATATCCTAAACATCGGACGCTTGAAACTTGGTCCAGCGGGAGTCGGAGCGGCGAAAAATGTGCTCGCGATTTCTCTAAAGTATGCCAAGCAGCGCAAAGCGTTTGGCTCGACGATTTCCGAATTTGGCGCGATTCAACACAAACTGGCGGAAATGGCGATTCGGATTTTTGTCGCCGAGTCGATGGCTTGGCGTGTAGTCGGGCTGATTGAGAATCAAATGCACGGCGCGTCCGCGGAATCCACAAACTCTTCTACAGGGGCTTCGCAAGAGCTGAAGGCCATCGAGGAATTCGCCGCCGAATGCTCGATGATCAAAGTGTATGTCAGCGAAATGCTCGACTACGTGGTTGATGAGGGAGTCCAAATCCACGGCGGCTACGGGTACCATCAGGATTACGCAGTCGAGCGTGCCTATCGCGATTCGCGAATAAACCGTCTTTTCGAAGGGACAAGCGAAATCAACCGCTTGGTGATCACCGGCATGCCGTTGAAACGCGCGTCACGCGGCCAGTTGCCGTTGTTCGAGGCCGCTCGCGCCGTCCTCGAAGAAGCCGAACCACCGCGGTCGAATCCAGACGACGAGGAAATCAGCCTGGTTCAGAACGCCAAGAAAATCGCCTTGTTGACCTTGGGAGTGACGCATGCAAAATATGGCGCGCAGCTTGAACAGCAGCAGGAGATCGTGATGAACCTTTCCGACATCATCATGGAAGTGTTCGCCATGGAGTCGAGCTTGCTGCGCAGCCGGAAACTGACCGCTAAAGGTGCCGGAACGAACGCCGTAGATGCCTGCGCCGTGTACCTGCGCGAGGCCATCGCCAAAGTCGAACTCTCATCCCGCACAGTGCTTAGCGCATGCCTGGAGGGCAACGAACTGCGGCGTTATCTTTCCCGCGTGCGCGAGTACGCGAATCACGATCCCGTCAATGCGATCGTGCTGCGCCGGCAGATCGCCGGGCGGTTGTTGTCCAACGAACGTTATACGGCCTGAACGGCGCACTGTGACGAAGGAGTCTCGATGACACTCACCAATCGCAAATTTCTACTGGCGGCCCGTCCCGTAGGAATGCCAAAGCGCAGCGACTGGGCCTACGTCGAAGAGCCGGTCGGAGAGCCAAAGGAAGGCGAACTGCTCGTCAAGCTGTTGTACATATCGCTCGATCCGGCGATGCGCATGTGGATCAATGACGCGCGCTCGTACATGCCGCCGGTCGGCATCGGAGAGTTGATGCGAGCGCTCGGTCTCGGGGTGGTGAGCGCATCGCGCAATCCGCGCTTCGCGGTCGGCGACCACGTTTCAGGATTGTTAGGCATGCAGGAGTACGCGCTCAGTGACGGCCGCGGCATAGCGAAGATTGATCTGAAAGCCGCGCTGCCAAAGTATCTCAGCGTTTTCGGAATGCCTGGCATGACCGCGTATTTCGGGCTTCTCGAGACGGGCCAGCCGAAGCCAGGAGAAATGGTGGTAGTCTCGGCCGCAGCCGGAGCCGTCGGTACCATCGTCGGTCAGATCGCCAAGATCAAAGGCTGCCATGTTGTTGGCATCGCCGGCGGCCCGGAGAAGTGCGATTACATAGTTCGCGACCTGGGCTTCAATGCCGCGATTGACTACAAATCCGAAGATGTGAAGCAGTCGCTGCGCAAACATTGCCCGGAGGGCATTGACGTCTATTTCGACAATGTGGGCGGGGCGATTCTGGATGCAGCCCTCACGCAAATCAGACGCGGCGCGCGGATCGTGATCTGCGGCGCGATCTCGCAATACTGCAATACCGGGCCGATCGTCGGACCCAGCAACTATTTGTCTCTGCTGTCGAATCGCGCCACCATGAAAGGCATGCTGGTCCTGGATTACGCCGATCGCAACGCGCAAGCCAGCGCGGAAATGGCGGGATGGATGGCAGCCGGCAAGCTGAAGTCGCGCGAGGATATCGTGGAGGGGCTGGCCACGTTCCCCGAGACTCTGCTCAAGCTTTTCAATAGCGAGAACGCAGGCAAGCTCATGCTGAAAGTGGCGTAGTGGTGTTGGCGTCGTGATTGGGGACCGAGCGTCCTCGCCCGCCCACTCCGCGGAGAGATTGAAATGCCATTCGTCGAGAATCAAGGCGCAAGAATTTACTGGGACGAGCAGGGTCGAGGAGTGCCGCTTCTGCTCATCATGGGCCTCGGGTATGCGTCGCCTATGTGGCACCGCACTCGTCCAGTTCTCTCGCAATATTTCCGCACGATTGCGTTCGACAATCGGGGCGTTGGCTTGAGCGATGTTCCACCTGGGCCATATTCGATTGCCACTATGGCTTCCGACGCGGCTGCAGTTCTGGATGCCGCCGGCATCGCCCGTGCTCACGTCTTCGGCGTTTCGATGGGCGGCATGATCGCGCAGGAATTCGCGCTGCAATATCCGGCGCGAATGCATTCCTTGATTCTCGGTTGCACCTCGCCCGGCGGATCGTTGACGGTGCGCGCCGCGAGTAACGTGATTGACATTCTCTTCGTCCGAGGCATGACCCCGGCGCAAGCACGGGAAGCCATCCTACCCTTCATCTACGACGCCAGCACGCCACCGGAGAAAATCGAGCAGGATGTCACCGTGCGCCAACCTTGGCTGCCCAACCCGCAGGGCTACATGGCGCAGCTCCAGGGCATTCTAGGCTGGGAGAGCTACAGCCGAATCGCTCAAATCAACGCGCCCACGCTGGTCATCCATGGCAAGTCGGACGGGCTGGTGCCCTGCGGTAACGGGGAGTTGATTGCCGGGCGCATTCCCGGCGCAAAGCTCGTCCTGCTCGAGCGCGCGAGCCACTTGTTTCTCACCGACCAGACGGAAGCAGCCCACAAAGAAATATTGGAATTTCTTTTGTCCCAGGGCGGCGAGCCGAGTCCGGAAACGGCCAGCTCGGAAGCCGTTTCATAAGCGAAAACCAGTTTACCTCCTGCATTCCCGGCAGGCATACATCATCATCAAAACAATTCATTTGATGAATTTCGCAATCGCGGATACGCTCGCGCCAATCATGAAGGGCGAGAGTGTGGGCTCGGTTGGTTCTGGTTCAACATAACCCGGAAGCTAGAGCAAATCGATAGGAAATGATCCCGCCTGAGAAGTGGCTGCAGGCCGGAATGAGGCGACTTGAGGCTGGCAAGTGGTCCAGCCTTTTTGTTGTGATTAGTGCAAATCTCAGGTGGGGGGAATATGGGTCTCAAACAACGTTGTTTGGATCGTCGTGCGGATGCACGATTCGGCGCCCGTTCCTGGAAGCGGGCTTTTATTTTTTCCACGATGAAATTGGTCGCCTTGCTTCTGGCGTTCCTCGTATTCGCCACTTCGATGGCCCTTGCCCAGGGTGTTGGCACTTCGGGAGAGATCACCGGAACCGTAACCGATGCTTCCGGCGGTGTGGTGACCAAAGCCACCGTCAATGTGGTCGACAGCCAGACCGGACTGCAACGCACAGCGACCACGAGTGGTACCGGTCAATTCCGCATCGCTGGTCTGTCGCCGGCCACTTACGACGTCAGTGCCCAACTCCCCGGCTTCGCCACGGAGATTCGAAGAGGCGTCACCGTCGCCATCGGCCAGACGGTTATTTCGGATTTCAAGTTGAAACCCTCGCAGGTATCTACCGTCATCGAGGTCACTGACCAGCCTCCCATCGTGGAAACGGAGCGCGGCAGCCAGGCAGACAGAATTTCGCAACAGTACATCGCCGATTTGCCTATTGATCGCCGCGATTACCTTACGTTTACCCTGCTCGCGCCCGGTGTCTCCGATTCCACCAGGCTGGCGGGAGATCAGGATTTCCGAGTCAAGCAAACACCGCAGACCGGACTATCCTTTTACGGCAGCAATGGCAGAGGCAACAGCATAACCATCGATGGCGGCGAGACCTCGGGTGACAGCGGCGGTGTGCGCCTGACCGTGAGCCAGGACGCCGTGCAGGAATTCCAAATCAATCGCAGCAACTACGGCGCCGACCTCGGAGCAGCAACCGGAGCGTCCATCAACATCGTGACCAAAGCCGGTACCAACAATGCGCACGGCAGCGTCTTTGGTTTTTTTCGCAATGATGCCATGGATGCCCGTGACCCATTCGCCTTCAGTTCGGCGCTGGCGCCTGACCCGACTTTCTCAAATTTCAACACTACTTCCACTGGCGCGCCAATCAAGAATTCACTTAGCCGCCAGCAGTACGGTGGCTCCATTGGCTTTCCCATCGTAAAGGACAAAACTTTCCTGTTTGCGTCTTTCGAGGGCCTGCGACAAGACTCGCAAAACTCAGTCCCGCTGCTGACCGATAGTTCGATCTTCGCTGGACCGTCGATTGCCGGAAATACTCTCCCTGCCGATCTCCCGGCTAGCGATCCGAGGGTTGTGCAACAGACAATTATTACGGCGCTAGCCCAGTCCGCCAATCCGAGCGTCCCGTGTATCGCCGGCTTTCCCAATGTGCCAGCCCCAGTCTGCGCTGGTTTGTTGCAGAGCGCCCTCGCGGTTACCCCGGGCCAGGGACTGAGCCCAATTCAGCAAGGTTTGAACGCCTTCCTCGTAACTCAGTTCGAAAACGAGGGCGGAGTTTTTCCCTTCGACTCGCGCGAATATCAGGGCCAGGTTCGGGTGGATCACCACTTCAATGTCAATAACGAAATTTCTGTGACCTATCGATACGGGCATGATGTGGAGCAGTCCCCGGACGTGCAATCTTTAACGGCACTATCGGCGGGAAGTTCTACTCACACCTATGATAATAATCTGCAAGCTGCGTGGTATCACCAGTTCAGTCCGACCGCCCAGAATGAGGCCCGAGTGCAGTGGAATTACAACAGCTTTAACGTGATTCCTAACGAACCTGGGCAGGTCGGGCTACAGATTCCCGGCTTCATCAATAACCTGGGAACGAACATCTTTATCCCCAACATCACGATCCTGCGCCGTTACGAATTCGCGGACAACTTCACGCTGATTCGCGGCCACCACACCATGAAGTTCGGAGCTTCCGAAATTCTCCGCGGCAATCACACCGAGTCGCACACCTTTTTTCCGGGACGGTTTGTATTCGGATCGCTTCCGGGCGGGCCTGTACTCAGCCCGTGCTTGGCTCCAACGGCTGAGAATCCCTGCGGAATCACAACCCCGGGAGCCTTCCTTAGCACTCTTCAGTCGTCATCGCTTGGAGTGCCCGAGGTCTATCAGCAGGGTTTCGGAGATCCGACATACCCGTATTACACCCGTCCGCTAACCGGCCTCTACGCGCAGGACTCCTGGAAGGTGACGTCCAACTTCACGCTGAACTACGGTCTCCGCTACGAACTGGATTCGCAATTCAACCCGTTGAGCACCTACAAAAAGGACTTTGCTCCCCGAGTCTCGTTCGCATGGGATCCTGGCAGAGATCACAAGACCGTGGTCCGGGGCGGCTACGGAATCTTTTACGGTCCGGTTGACGTCCAGATCCCCGACGTTGATTTGAGCCTCGGAGTTGTGAACGGCAATAAAACTGCCGTCGAAAACGGGCCCGGACCCGGCCAGGTCGCAAACCTGATCTCAACTTGCGGAATCTCGCAGTTCGGATTCGTTATAGCCCCTGGCAACAATAGCAGCCCTTGCAACCGCGAAATTTCTATCTATGTAGATCCGCTCGCCGGGATTCCGGCATTAGGTTTATCGGGTGCACCCGCTGTTTTCCAAACTCTTTTTTCCCAGGGACTGATTCAATGCACCACTCCAACTACCGGCAATGCCGCCTGCATCACGCCGAGCGCTATCGCCCCGCTGGGCATCAACGTTACCAACAGCGGTCCGATCGGTCCGTTGCAGGTCGTTTTTGTAAACCAGCCGGGCTATCGTCCACCGATCGCGCAACAGGCTTCGTTCGGAATCGAACGCGAAATCGGACCGGGCTTCTCGATTTCTCTCAGCGGTATCTATTCGCACACGCAGAGGCTGCCGATCGCGATTGATACCAATCTGCTGCCTGCGCCCTTCACCACGGTAACTCTCGCGAACGGCAAAACCGTTTCCTATCGCAACTGGAATACGACCGCCGCGGGAGCCGATCCGTTGGGTGGGGTTGAGGGCCTGCCCTGTGATGATCCAGCCATCCAATGCTTCGTAAGTCCGTTGGTAGTACAGAACAACCAATACAGCTCCGAGTCGTCCGCGCTTTACGAAGGCGGCATTGTGGAAGTCAAGAAGCGCTTCCGTGACCACTTCACCCTGTTCGGGAATTACACCTTCAGCAAAGGCTTTGACGTATCCACGGATTACAACACCGATTACGGCCCGCAGGATCCAACAAACATCGGTCTTGACCGCGGCCTGTCAGAGTTTGATCAGCGGCACAAGGTAGTGATCGCTGCCGTACTCGACAGTCCATGGAGACAAAGCGTTTTGTCCGGCTTCCAGCTGGCACCCATTTTCTCCGCCCACAGTGGACATCCTTTCAACTTGCTGGCGGGAGGCGAAGTGAATGGTGACAACCACACGACCAACGAACGCCCCATCGGAGCCCCGCGTGACACCGGTCTAGGTCCCGACTACATTGACTTTGACATGCGCTTAACGTGGGCCCATAAACTGAGCGAGAAGACAAACCTTCAATTTACGGCAGAAGGATTCAACCTCGCGAACCGAACAAACTATGGCAGCGTAAACAACGAGGTCGGCCCTCTCTTCGGCTTTAACGAGGGTATCCCGGGCGTTCCGGGTTCAGCCTTTACAACGTTCAATGTGAAGGGGATTAACCCAGGCTCGGCCCTCCCCGGTGGTGGGATAGCGACACCCAGCACGCCGCTGGCGTTCACCTCTGCCTTCCCCAAACGCCAGATCCAACTCGGTGTGCGATTGTCGTTTTGAACATCCTCCCGGCTCGAGCCGCGGTCTCCCAGAAAGCAGGAGACCGCGGGCACTCGAGGTGGCCAGTTTCCAGAGAGTCCCGGTAAATCCTATGCCCTTGCAAGAGACCATTTATGAAGTCGCCGACCAAGTCGCAACCATCACCTTGAATCGTCCAGACAAGCTGAACGCCTGGACGGCCACCATGGAGCAGGAAGTCCGTGGTGCAATCGAGCAGGCGGAGGGGGACGAAAACGTGAGAGTAATCGTCCTGACTGGAGCGGGCCGGGGATTCTGCGCCGGCGCGGACATGTCGCTGCTAAACGCGGTTGCCACTCAGGGATTGGATAGCGACGTCGCGCAGCGGATTCAGTCCGGCAATGCCCATCAGAGTGGAGTACTGCCTGACTTTCAGCGGAAGTATTCTTATTTTCTCGCGGTCGCGAAACCCATAATTGCCGCCATCAACGGTCCGGCCGTTGGCTTGGGCCTTGTGATTCCGCTCTACTGCGACCTGCGATGGGCATCGGAGAGTGCGCGCTTCAGCACGGTCTTCGCGCAGCGTGGACTGATCGCGGAGTACGGACTTGCTTGGATTCTGCCCCGCATCATCGGCTTGCCCGATGCGATCGACTTACTCTTCTCGGCACGGAACATCACGGCATCCGAAGCGTTGGAAATGCGCCTTGTAAACCGCGTATATCCTTCGGAAGGTTTTGCCACAACCATCCATAATCAGGCCGCTCAATTGGCCGCCAGTGTCAGCCCTCGTTCTCTGGGCATAATCAAACGGCAGATCTACACCGGAATGTTTCAAACTCTGGCGGAGTCCTTTGATCTTTCCCTGGTGGAATTAGTGGCAAGTCTCCGGAGCGATGATTTTAAAGAAGGCGTTGCACACTTTCTGGAGAAGCGAGCGCCAAAGTTCAGCGGACGTTGACACGTCCGCAGCAATGGTCTGGCTCATAAGCTCACCACCGAAGACAGCGAAACAATCTACCTTTCAAGAACGGAGTATTCAGTTCGAAGTAGCCCGTCCTCAGATCGACACAGCGCACTTGGGTTTGTATTTCTTAAGTTCCAGCCTGGCAATCAAGGCGCGATGCACCTCGTCGGGTCCGTCGGCAATGCGCAGGGTGCGGATCGCAGCAAACATGTCGGCCAGAGGTACATCATCGGAAACGCCGGCGCCTCCGTGCATTTGAATCGCCTGGTCGATAATCTCCAGCGCAATGTTCGGCACCGCAACCTTGATCTGGGAGATCTCGCTGCGAGCCTCTTTGGTACCAAATTCGTCAAGCATCCACGCCGCCTTGAGAGTGAGCAGACGGGCTTGCTCCAGCTTGATGCGAGCATTGGCAATGACGTCGGCACTGCCGCCCAGTTCCGCCAGAGGTTTGCCGAAAGCCGCGCGCTCCAGCGAGCGTCGGCACAAAAGCTCTAGTGCGCGTTCCGCCGCTCCGAGCGTGCGCATGCAGTGATGAATGCGCCCCGGACCCAGTCTGCCCTGCGCGATTTCAAAACCGCGGCCCGGTCCAGCGACGATGTGGTCGAACGGCACCCGAACATTGGTGAAGCTCACTTCACCGTGGCCGAAGGGCGGATCATAGGATCCAAACACAGGCAACATGCGTTCAATCTTGACGCCCGGAGTATCCAGCGGCACCAGCACCATGGAATGACGCTGGTACCGCGACGCGCTGCGATCGGTGACACCCATGAAGATGAGCAGCCGGCAATGCGGATGACCGACTCCGGAACTCCACCATTTCCGGCCATTGAGGACGACTTCGTCTCCCACGATAGCGGCTGTGGCTTCCATGTTCGTCGCGTCCGAAGAAGCGACGCCGGGTTCGCTCATGCAGAACGCGGAACGAATCTTACCCGCGAGTAGCGGCGTGAGCCATGTTAGTTGTTGTTTTTCCGAACCATATTTCACCAGCACTTCCATGTTGCCGGTGTCCGGTGCATTGCAGTTGAAAACCTCGGGAGCAATTGAGCACCGGCCGGTGATTTCAGCCAGCGGCGCGTATTCCACGTTAGTGAGTCCGGCGCCGAACTTGTGGTCAGGGAGGAACAGATTCCACAACCCCGCTGCCTGCGCCTTGGCCTTCAAAGTTTCCATCACCAAAGGCTGTTTCCAGCCGCGCCAGTCTGGGAGGTTCTGCACTTCCGCGAAATACTCGGTCTCTGCCGGCAGAACATGATCCTGCATGAACGCTGAAAGGCGTTGGATATGGCTCCGGGCTTTTGCTGACAAAGAAAAGTCCATGGACAATCGCTAAACGCGAATCGCGAAGCGCCGACCTCGTAGGCCCTCTAGCCTAGCGATCTTGGGAGAATTCTCCTAATGAATCCTGTGAATCCTGTAATATATACGCCGTGCATTTAAGTCAGGTTGACCTGAACTTGTTCGTCGTGCTGGAAGCCATCTATCGCGAAGGCAATCTGACTCGCGCCGGCGTCCAACTGAATCTTACGCAGCCCGCGATCAGCCATGCATTGAAGAGACTGCGCGATCTTCTGCAGGACCCGCTCTTTGTGCGCCAGGGACCACACATGGTACCGACGCCGTTCACGCGGAACATGATTGATCAGGTGCGACAGGCGCTGCAGATTCTGGAAGTGAACCTCAGCGAGAGCCGCAATTTTGTTCCCGAAAATACGCGGCGGAACTTCCATTTGTCGCTGTGGGAATACGCCGAGGCCCTGATCCTTCCGCACCTGCTGTGGCGCCTGGCGCGCGCCGCTCCAGGAATGTCGATTTCGACGTCGCGCGTCAAGCGTCGTGATCTGGAGACTGAACTGGCGAACGGTTCAGTCGATCTGGCCATCGACATTCCGATGACGATCAGCGATCGGATTCGGCAGAAGCGCCTGCTCAATGAACCGTTCGTCGTCATGGCCAGGGAAGGTCATCCGGCAATCGCCGGGAAACTTGACTTGGATACTTACCTGGCGCAGCGCCACATTCAAGTTTCCTCCCGGCGTCATGGTCCCAGCCTGATTGATGTCGAACTTGGTCGACGAGGTCTTCGCCGGCAAGTGTTTTTGCGCAGCCAGCACAACCTCCCGGCGTGCATGGTGGTGAGTAAGACCGATATGCTGCTGACTTTGCCCGAGCGGCACGCTCAGCTCATGAACATAGGTTTCACGAATCAGTCGTATCCTTTTCCACTGCAAGTGCCACGCCTTGAAGCCCACTTGTATTGGCACGAGAGTGTGGAGAATGATCCCGCAAACCGCTGGCTCCGGGAAGAAATCGAAAATGTTCTAAGGCCGGAACTCCGAGCGCCGGCAGAGCCGACAGAGCTGCACCGGCGACCGAAACGGCATCAAAAGAAAAAAGCCGCTTTACGCATTGCGACAAAATTAAACAGTCGATCGAAAATGCTCTAGCGCTTCAGCCGCGTCAGCGAGTTCGCCAGCACCCAGGCGGAGCCAACCACGGCGAGATTCACGGCGCTCTCACTCCAATTCCAGTGGCTCGAGTGATCGGCAAGAAGCACTGGCCCGTTCGCAAGCAAGCCGAAGGACGCGAGCATGAGGGTCAGCAGAATCGCGGCGAGGCGGGACCGCACACCGGTCAGGATCGCAATTCCCGCCGCGATGAAGCAAACCCCGGTCAAATAACCCCAGAACTGTTGCGTGGGCGGCAGCCATTTGGGGACCAGCGGAGCGGTGAGGTTCATATAGACGAAATGCGCTCCGCCGAATACCATTGCACAAACCCCAAACGTCAGTTGGCCTAGGCGCGTGAGGCGCACGGCTAGTGCTGCATCGATCTCGGCGCTGTTGGCGTAGATGATCAGGGCACCCACGGCGATCGCGAGCTGTATGGCGATTTCTTCGTAGATGCCATATGCAGCGTAGTGCTTGAGCAGTTGGCGCCCGTTCATCAGGATGATGACAAAAAGCCAGTAGTAGGCGGTGAGCGCTGTGGCGCCCCAGACGGCAGTTCGACGCCACTCGATTGCCGCGGCCGCGACCACCAAAAACGCGCCTGCGGCATAGGCCAGCGCGGTGCGACCGGCAAAATGCTCGGGCACCGATTGCCCCGGGTCGAACTTCCCAAACGCCAGACAAACCATGCCCACGGCCATCACGCCCAGCCCGTAGACGCGCCAGCCCAACGCAATTGTTGTTTTTTCCGTCTTCATGGCTGCTCCAGCTTAGTTAGACGGATGATACAACCGAATGTAGCTAACAAGAATGTCCGGCATTCCAATTATCTTCGTGAGTTTAAAGCGAATTCAAAAAAAGGCCGGCGCCACCGAAGTGACGCAGGCCTATGTGTTCGGGCAATCGCGCTGTAGAAAGTTTCGCTCTAGAAAATGAACTTCAACCCCAACTGAAGAGCTCTGCCAGGGAGGGTTCCGGCTGCCTCGCCGAATTCGGGATCGTCGAGACTGTTGTGTGCGGTGAGCGGAGCGGTCGCGATTAGGAAATTCGGACGGTTGAAGACATTGAATCCTGAGGCTTCGAACTTCAGGTTGAAGCGCTCGGAGACCTTGAAGTTCTTAGCCAGCGTCATATCGGCACTCCATTGCCCTGGGCCAGTGAAGGTGTTGCGACCCAGCGTGCCGACGCAAGCTAAGCAGGGCGCGGACAAACTTGGGAAGCCCGGCGCCGAGAAACTGCCCGGTGCGGTGGGACTGAAAAAGCTGAAAGCACCATTGCCCCAGCCGTTTTTCCACGTCGAGCGGCTCTGTGAGAAATGACTCACGCTGCTACTGGGACGATCAATGCCCGGAAATTGGCCGTCGAGCGTCCACTCTCCACCGACGTTGATACAATTGTTGGGAACATCGGCTGCTGTGCACGGCACAGCGGGGTTGGTGTCAGGCTCGACGAGATCGGCTGGAGTGAGGCGAGCATATGGCGACCAATGTGCCCCACTCTGGAATGCCCAGATGCCATTGAGGCTCCAGCCACCGATGAGGGCTCCCTCAATTCCGTGCAGGTTCTGACCCGGCAGATTATAGACATAGTTCAATACCAGACGGTGCCTGATATCGAATATGGAATTGCCGCGGTCGAGGCCAGGGTTGGTATTATCCGTGCTGTAGCCGTCGCCGGCTGCCGAACCTCCGGCGGTCGTTGCGGCATCATGCCAGGATGAACCGTTGTCAATGGAGTGGCTCCAAGTGTAATTGGCATTGAACAGCATGCCATGGCTCATCTGCTTCCTGAGTGACAACTGCAAGCCGCTGTAATTGGAGTTATTGGCGTTTTCCCAATTGCGCAATACGGCGTAGTTAGGATTGGGGACGCCGGCGGAATCGAGCGGACCGATTAGACTGTTTACAGTCTCGCCAATATTGTTGACATAGCCCGTAGTGCCTTCGGGTAAACCCCCTCCAACGGCGCGGTTGATCTGCTGGGCCCGAAAGAGCATATGGCCGGCGGTTCCCACGTAGTTCGCTTCCACCACCCATTTGGGCGCGATTTCTCGCTGCACGCCGAAGAAGAAATTGTAAACGTACGGATCCCTCAAGCCTTGGGGCAGGACAATGCCAGTCAGGAATGCCTCATCCGGGTTCACGGAGTCCCAGCCCGTAAGATTTCCCACCGCCTGAGCGCCAACTCCTTGCCCAGGATTCGAGGCAGGACCGGAGTATGTGGGCGCAGCCCCGGAGGGCGTGCACACAATACCGGCACATACAGACGGTCCGTAAACGATTCCACCCGCCACGCCGGTGAGCGGTCCGACTTCGTTGAACGAGTAATACGGTGGATTCCAGCGAGTATTGGAAAGTGGGTTATAGAGAGTGCCCTCGTACGATATGCCGAATCCGCCACGCAAAGAAGTTTTGCCGTCGCCGAACACATCCCAGGCGAAACCTACGCGTGGTCCAAAGTCGCGATACTTATTGGGACCGAGGCTGCTGGCTGGGGCGAATCCGCCGGGACCGCACACTCCTGCCAGAATCTGAGTGTTGGGGGTGATGGTATAAGGACAGCCCGCGCTGCCAAGTGGAGCATTGGCATTCGCGACCTGTCCAGAAATTCCAGGTATGGCGGGGTTGGGCCCTCCCAGAATAAACGTCGTCGCCGTGTTGCCTTCCTCGGTGTGCCGTTTGTAGAAATCCCAGCGCAGGCCCAGGTTCAGGGTCAGACGCTTGGCGGCCTTCCAATCATCTTGTATATAGGCTCCGACTTCCCAGTTCCGCCAATGGCGTTGGTTGCTGGCGAGCGCGGATTGCGGGCTTGGATTGTACGGCGTGGTGCAAGGGATGCTGGTGCAGAATTGCGGATCCACGCCCGCGACTTCTGATCCCGGAGTGTCTGCCGCGAAGTAAATGGGATCAAGAAACGTGTAGGAGGGACGGGACACATTGAAAATACTGTTCTCGAGATTGCGGCGAAGATCAGCTCCGATCTTAAAGCTGTGATTGCCGTGGCTGATGGAGACCATATCGCCGTAGCTGTACTCGTGGTCCTTGAAGTACTGCGGGTAGCCGTTATACGAGCCGAACCCAAGTACACCGTCCGCAAATTCGATGTAGGGCACGCCGGGAAGATTGGTGCCGATCTGCTGATTGTTCTGGGTGTAGCCCAACCGGAATTCGTTCAAAACCGTTGCCGAGAAAGTGTGTACAAAACTTAACTGAGCATTCGGGAAGTAGTCTTTGTTCGGATTGGAAAAGCCTCGAGCGCAATTGGCGTTGCAGTTATTGCCCCCGAACTGGTCGGTGGTATGGCTCCAATTCATCTGCACGAACATGCGGTTGTTTTGATTCCAGTTATAGTCAATCTTTCCCGAGGCTTCGTTGCCGTTGAATAGATTGCCAAGGGACTGCGTCTGGCTGCCCCAGACCGCGACTGTGGAGTTCTCGAATGGTGCCCCTCGGTTCACAACACCGGGCGTCACATTCAGTGGGCATGCGCCGGCCGCGTTTGTAATGTCTTGAGTTGTAACTCCTAGCAATGTTTGCAGCTGAGGCAGACCGCACAGCCATGCCGTGTAGTTCGCGGTTCCGTTGATAACGCCGCCGTTCGGAGCGGTTGACACGAACTGATCCAGAGAAGGGCCTGCGGTTCCGACAACGTCCGGGGGGAACTTGCTATATAAGAGCGCGGCCACGGAATTCGGATTGTAGGTTGTGGCCCAACTTTCTACCGCTTGTTCCCACTGCGGCGATTCCGCCGTAATCGTGATAGGAGTGCCCTTGGTGAGAAAGCGATCTCCCTGGTATGAACCGAAGAAAAAGAGTTTGTCTTTGATGATGGGACCGCCAACGGTGCCACCGAACTGATTGAAGTGCAGCGGAATTCTGGGTACACCTTCCTGGTTCAAGAAATAGTCGTTCGCATCGAAATCATTGTTGCGGTTGTACTCCCAAATGCTGCCGTGGACGCTGTTGGTGCCCGATTTGGTGACCAGGTTATTGATGGTGCCAGCGCTGCTTCCATATTGTGCGGACATGTTCAAGGTCAACTGCTGAAACTCTTGCACCGTGTCCTGAATGGGAATGTTGTTGGCGCCCCCGCTCATGTCTTTGTTCGAAACGCCGTTGATGAGGAAGCCGTTGAAATCCTCGCGCACTCCGTTCACGACCGCGCCGGAGTATCCGTGGTTGTTCCCGGTTTCGAAGTCCACGCCGGTAATGTTCACGGCTCCTGGAGCCAGCAGCATAAGGTCAAAGACATTGCGGCCATTCAGCGGCAGGTTACTGATCTGAGTCGAGTTCACTGTGTTAGCCAGCTTGGAGTCTTCCGTATTGACGGCGCTGGCTTCGCCGGTGACTTCGATCACTTCCGTAGCTTTGCCGAGCGGCAGTTTGAAATCCACGTGCGCGATGGTGCCGGCGTTCGCAGTCACGCCACTATTCGTGACCGTCTTGAAGCTCGGAGCCTCGACGGTGATTTTGTAGATGCCCGGCGGCACCTCCTTCACCGTGTAATAGCCGCTCGAATTGGTGGTAACAGTAAGGTTCAAAGCTGTTCCCGCATTAGTAACTGTAACGTTGGCATTCGGAATTGCGGCTCCGGTTGGATCGCTGACCGTGCCGGCAAACTGCCCGTTTTGTACCTGAGCTGTCAGCGAGACGGCGAACAGTAGTAACCACATGACGCATAGCGAAAGAACATACTTTCTTTGTTCCATAAGAACCCCCCTCGGTAGCGCCGGGAAATTGTAAGTACCGGCCGACGTGGTCACGGTCGTGCGCACTTCGCCGGTCGCATTCTAGGTCAGTTGAATCTCAACGCCCGCAACCAGGGCGCCGGTTGTGTCTGTAACCTGATCGGGCAGTTCGCCCTGTCCGCCTTGCGCGAAGGCGCACGCACAAAGGGCAAGAACCACAACCGCTTGCAGCAAGCGCGACCTAACACGATCGAAGGTATGTATCATTGTTCATCTCCTGGGCAGATTCCAACCCGCTCGGGGTAGTGCATTCTGTAGTCCAGGGAGTGATCTCACGACGCGTGATTGTGACGGACGTTCAGAAACATGATGCGAAAATTCGGAAAGGGAATTCGGATCGACAAGAACGTCGGTCGTAATTATCGTGCGAGCAACCCCACGAGTGATGATCAGAGGGCCTGTCTACGCAATTCAATAAATACGACGGGATGCACAATGGATTTTCATATTTGTTCACAAGGCCGCGCTTGACGCTGCAGTAGTTGCGATACATACTGATTGGTATGTTAAATGCACGGAAGAATCCGAAACGTAGGGCGACCCGGCTGCGCGATCCTGAGCGCACGCGGGAGCGTTTGCTGCAGGCGGCATCCCGCGAGATCTACAGATCGGGTTTTCAGAGCGCAAGTCTGGACGCAATTCTGGCCTCGGCGGGCGTCACCAAGGGCGCGCTGTACCACCACTTCAAAGGCAAGGAAGCCCTGGGATACGCCGTCGTCGAAGAGATAATCGCCCCCGACGTCCATGGCACGTGGGTGCAACCTCTGCAGAGGGGCAGGGATCCTATCGACGCTTTGATCGGCATTGTTCAGCGCTTGTCCGTTCGGCCCGAAGATGTATGTGGGGGCTGTCAACTGAATAATCTGGCGCAGGAGATGTCTCCTCTTGACGCGGGATTTCGGAAGCGACTGGAGGCAATCTTCGATGACTGGCGCGAGGGAGTTGCCCGCGTTTTGCGAGACGGCCAGACGCAGGGAATCATTCGCCGCGAGGTGGAACCTACTGACGCCGCCGGCTTCCTGATTGCGATGGTCGAAGGCTATGGCTCGCTGGCCAAGAATGCTCAGGATCCGAAATTAATAAAAGCGGGCATCAGAAATATTGCGGACTGGTTGAAATCCCTGCGCCCGCCGGGCAACCGCAAACGGGTCTGATCGCATCAGTTGCAACAATCGGTTGATATGTACATACCAACCGGTTTGTACGCTCTGGGAATCAATCCGTATCGAAACAACGACTTCGGTGAGATTCAGCCAACACAGGAGGAAGTTGATGAAACGAGAGATTGCCAGAACGATCACACTAATAAGCTTTGCGCTCGGCATTGTGTGGATCGCCTTACTCATCATCTTGCTGGGCGCGGCTTGGCGGGCGCACGCGCAGGACGCGAAAGCGCTTTATCCGAGCATGGCACCCCTGGAGCAATACTTGATCGCGGATCGCGGCGCTGAGATCGCATTGGCGCGAAGCGCTGCCCCGGAATCCATCTCAAGCGATGCCGAGATTCTCGTCCTCGGACGGCAGGGTTACGAAACCGCAATCAAAGGCAAGAACGGTTTCGTGTGCGCCGTGGAGCGAGGGTGGATGGGCCCAATCAATGGTGAGGATGCCGCGAATTTTTGGAATCCTAAAGTTCGAGGCCCAGTTTGCTACAATCCGCCAGCTGTCCGCTCCATCCTGCCACTGACATATAAACGGACGGAGATGATATTGGCCGGTCAATCCAAAGCTCAGATCGTCGACGGCATCAACGCATTCATAAAGCAAGAACTGCCGCCCCTGGAGCCTGGCGCCATGAGCTACATGATGTCGAAAGAACAGTACCTTACCGATGGCGGCCACCACAATTGGATAGCTCACCTGATGTTTTACACTCCGCTCATGGACGGTGCCGTTTGGGGCGCAGATCTGCCCCACTCTCCCGTCATGCTGAATCCACAGTTCCATGGCGATCCGGAACCAATCGACGTATTCATGGTTCCCACCGGCAAATGGTCAGATGGAACGGCCGTGCCCGTAATGTAGGGCTCCACGATGAATACTCCGGGTAGGGTGAACACTCTCGTGAATACTCCGGTGAATCAGGCCGGACAGGCAGTCTCGATTCCAGAAGGCGCTAGCGATTCTCTCGTTGAGCGCGTGGCGCAGTATTCGGGAGCAGCCATGGGCATACCGCGCGACGCGGAAGAAAAAACAGTGAGATTGACGGAGACTTCCCCAGGGTTGCAGGTGCTTGCGAAGCTACAGTCTCTGCGGGTAGCCATCAAAGTCAGGGGGAAAATTTTCTTTATCAATCTTGGGGACGTGGTCTCCGTTCAGGCTCAGGGAAACTATGTATTGCTGCAACGGACCACGAGTTCGTGTCTGCTGCGTGACTCAATCTCTGCGGTGGAAGAGAAACTCGGTCCCTACGGGCTGATTCGCATTCATCGCTCGGTTTTGGTGAACGCGGCATTTGTGGAAGGGATCAGACCATATTCGACCGGAGAATATGGTCTGCTGATAAAAGGCGGCAAGGAATACATGGTCACCCGCACCTACAAGAAGAATCTAAAATTCCTCGCGAAGTTCTGGATCGGCACCGGCGGTTTTTTCTCCAGTTAAACCCAGCCGCCCTGGTTGGTGGATTTTCAGCACGGCAGACGGTTTACGCGTGCCATGTTCACCTATTTTAGCTCACCGCAAAAGTGCTTTTCGGCGTGCGTCACCGACACAATCCCGTGATCGCGGTCGAGGAAACCACTGCTGTCATATTACGTATCCGTAAGAACTTCGAGCTGCGCTTCTTCAGTCCTTGATACCAGACCAAGGCGGATACGGTGCAATTCGATGCGCACCCTGGTCTGCCGTCAGCTTGCTACGGCGATTGTAAGCTGCTGAAAGATAAAGGATTGGCTGGTTTTCCCGATGTCCAGAAGAATGGAATAGTACGTGCTATCTTGATCGTGTCCATAAAGTCTAGAAACATGATGGACTTTATGGAATAATTGCCGTCCATGCAAATCTCTCAAAAGGACTCCATGTGCCGATGGCCACGATAAGGCGTGTCCTGTCACCATCCGGGCGCCGTCAAAGTTGGGGGATCGCGTATAAGGAGGCCAGCCGAAAAGTTTCGGGGACCGAGTCGGCAGATGATGACCAGTTTTGTCGCGTTCTCCAGCAGGTGTTTCTCAACCTGTGCGACGCGATTGTCTGCGGCATTTGCGGCAAAAGTGGGGTGATACCGTCAATTTAGGCGTCGCATCCCAGGGAAATAATGCCCCAAAATTCCCGCAATTTAACACTCCTTTAATAGACCGAGGAGTAGGTTGGATATCTGAAATCCCTAGCATGTCGATTGTGCTGATGGTCGCCACTAGTTCGCGGCCAAGCTGTGGCAGGGAAGGCGTCGGGGAAGGGTTGCGGTAAGAGTCGGCAACTCCGACGTCGAATCAATTTTTTCTGTCGTTTTCCCAGTAAGTATTGTTTGACCAAAAGTTAAAAGGAGAGGATTGCGTTTTATGAAATCAACCAAGCACCCGTTTCTCATAGTCCTGACGCTGGCGGCACTTTCCGTCGGCGCCTGGACCCAGACCTCGGACACGATGACACCAGCTCCGGCTCCGGCGGCGAAGAAGAAGCACAAGCCGGCGCAGCCGGCGATAACCCCTGCCGACGTTCAGGCTTTGAAAGATGCGCTCGCCGCCCAGCAGGCGCAGATCCAGCAACTGAATCAGCAGATTCAGGAGCTGAAGCAGAATGGACAGCAGGCGCAGGCCGCAGCCGCAGCCGCGGCCACTCAGGCCACCGCAGCACAATCCCAAGCCGCTGTCGCTCAAAGCCAGACCGCCGAACAACAACAGGCAGTGGCTGTATTGAAAAACGATGTGGCCGCCGTCAAGACAACCGCTGACACCACGGCAGCGACGGTGCAGGATTCTCTGAAAGAGGTCAAGAATGTGAGTTCCCAGTGGGAGACACCTCTGTCAATCCACCTCAAGGGAATCACCATTACCCCGGCCGGCTTCGTAGAAGGCGCGTTTGTGCGGCGTTCGCGGGAACTCGGAGCTGATTTAACGACTCCTTTCAACTCCCTGACCATGCCCGGCGCTTCGCAGAGCCAGCTGCCGGAGTTCTTTGGCTCCGCCCGTCAGTCACGTCCCACGGTTTTTGTCGGGGGGCGCCTGAAAAATGTGGAGTTCTCCTCCTACCTATCGGCTGACTTTCTCTCCGCGGGTGTCACCTCTACTGCCACCCAGACCAACAGCTACACCCTGCGTCTACGCCAAGCCTGGGGCCAAGCCAAATTTGATAATGGCTGGAAATTTCTCGGCGGTCAGGCATGGAGCCTGGTGACTGAGAACAAGGCGGGAATCGCACCCAGCGACGACCTGGGTAGAGTCAATGACGCCCGGCCGGCGACGATCGACCCGGGTTACAACGTCGGCTTCACTTTCGCACGTCAGTACCAGCTTCGCGTAACGAAAGACTTCGGTGACAAGGTGTCGGTAGCTTTCTCCATGGAGAACGCGCAAGGCACGCTCACCACCCACAACAACGCCGCCAATTTCCTGCTGGGCGAAACCGGCGCCAGCAACAGCTACAACACAACCTCTAACTATACGGCCAACCCAGCCCCCGATCTCATCGCCAAGATCGCCTTTGATCCCGGTTTCGGACACTACGAGATCTTCGGCCTGGCCGACCGCTTCACCGATCGCGTCTTCCCCTGCGTA
>Ga0209169_10000176_pt1 | contig 37880 bp, 33 predicted proteins | sample HubBroMetageWRM4_FD_188346 | JGI IMG/M metagenome (GOLD analysis project Ga0209169, IMG submission 188346) | Warmed soil microbial communities from the Hubbard Brook experimental Forest, New Hampshire - Hubbard Brook CCASE Soil Metagenome WRM 4... | ecosystem: Environmental > Terrestrial > Soil...
GAATGTGGAGGCGCGCAAGGTGCAAGCCGACGCGAATGGCGCTGAGACACCGATGCCGTTGGCCGATTTCATCGATATCGGCGTGTTCAGCGGCAAAAAAGACGAGGAAAAGCCGCTCTATATGCAAAGGGAAAAAATCACCCGCGAGCATGAAACCTTTACCATCGTGGTCGATCAGCAGCCGACCCGCGCGGGTATTGATCCTTACAACAAGCTGATCGACCGAATTGCCGACGACAACCTGATCGACATCGCGGAATAATGAGGGCTCAGTTTTAAACCTTTGAGGCAATGAGTTCCTCTAATCCGGCATGATTCACACGCTGCAGCGGGTTTTCGCCATGGATTTGAGCAGTGAGCCGTTGGATACGATCGCGGCGGCCGCTGCCGGCGATATGGCCGCGTTTGAGCGCCTGTACCGGCAGTTCTCACCCCGGGTGTACGGCTTGTGCCTGCGGCTCACAGGACAGCGCGAGGCTGCGGAGGATTGTACGCAAGAGTCCTTTGTGGCGGCCTGGCGTGCCCTGGGCCGCTTTGAGAGGCGCAGCCGCTTCTCCACCTGGCTGCACAAGATTGCGGTCAATTGCGTGCTGTCGCGGCGTAAGGGGCTGCGGGCAGAATATGAGGTCCCCGAGCCTGCGGCGGGCATGCCGGAACGGGCCGACCCAGCCGGTGCGGCGCCGCCCCTCGATGTTGAGCGTGCCATTGCCTCGTTGCCGGATGGCGCACGACACGTACTCGTGCTGGTCGGCATTTACGGATTTAGCCATGCGGAAGCCGCGAGTGCGCTGGGTGTCGCGGAAGGAACCTGCAAAGCTCAGCTGCACCGGGCGCGTCAATTGCTGAGTGCCACTTTGGGACTGGAGGAATCATGAGCGACGCCTCACAAGAATCTCTTGACCGGCTGATCGCGCGTTTGCCGAAGGATGTCGTGCCGCCGGGCAACCTGTGGCCCGGTATCGCCGCACGGCTGCCCGCCCGAACGCGGCGCGCGCCGCCCATGGCCATGGCCGCGGCGATTGCCCTGGCGGCCGCGGGTCTCGCCAGCTTCTTTACCTGGGCGGTACTCGAGAGCCGAACGGTGCCGGTGGTCGTTCAGACCGTGGCAGCGACGAGTTCATTCGACGAGCCGCGCGATCCGAAATACGTGCTGGCGCGCGACGCGGTGGAAAAGACGTTTCATGAACGGCTCGGATTGCTCGCGCCTGAGACGCGGGCAAAAATCGAAGCCAGCTTGGCGGTCATCCAAAAGGCGCACGAGGACATCCGCAAGGCATTGGCCGCCGACCCGCAAAGCCCGGTGCTCGAACAGCTTTGGGAAAGCACCGGGCAAGATGAGTTTGACCTCTACGACCGCGTCGTGCAGGCCACCCAACCCACAATGACAAGGACTTGATCATGGCATCCGTTCAAATCGCAAACCACTCGACGAACCCGATCCGCCTCTGTGTGTTCGCGCTGCTGGCGTCCCCGTGGTCGCTGGCTTACGCGGCGACTTCCGTCGATGAGCACCGCGCGGCGAACCCGCAAGGTGCCGTCGAGATCGACAATGTCGCCGGCTTGATCGATGTGCAGGGATGGGACAAGTCCGAGGTCGCCGTGACCGGCACGATCGGCAAGGACGTGGAGCGCGTCGATGTGACCGGCGACAGCAACCGCACCTCGATCCGCGTGGTGCTGCCCAAGGGCATGCATTGGGGCATGAGAGACGGCGACGCGCACTTGGTGATTCATGTGCCCACCAACAGTTCGGTTTTCACATCCCTGGTCAGCTCTGACCTGAAAGTCTCCGGAGTGCGCGGTGCACTGGAGCTGCGCACGGTCAGCGGCAATATCAGCGGCGAGGGGGGCGGGGACCTGCGCGTCAATGATGTGAGCGGCGATATTCACTTCACGGCGACGGCGGCAAAGAGGATCGAGGCGAAGTCGATCAGCGGCGACATCGTGCTGACCGGCGGCAATACCGACATCGAGGCCTCAACGGTGAGCGGCGACGCTCGCTTCACGCTGGGGACGGTGTCGCGCGCGCGATTCAAAACGGTCTCCGGCGGGATTTCCGCAACATTGGGCGCAGCCGCCGACGCGCAAATTGATGGTGAGTCCGTGAGCGGCGACATCAAGCTGGACTTCGCCAGCGAGCCGGCGGCGGATTTCAACGTGCAAACCCTTAGCGGAGATATCGAGAATTGCTTCGGGCCAAAGCCGGAGGAACCCCGACACGGACCCGGCAAGCGTCTCATGTTCAAGACCGGCGATACGTCCGCGCGGGTTCATCTCACAAGCAACAGCGGTGAAGTGCGCTTGTGCGCGAAGAAATAAAGGCGGGCCAAAAAACAAGGGAAACGCCGTAGAAAAATCAGCGTCGTGGCGTGAATGGGGAGCGGCGCAATTATACCTTGGTAGGGTCAGTGTATGCCTACGCGGCCTGCGGGTGGATGCCGGTACCCGGGGAAATGAGCGTTCGATAGCATAAAAGCCTGTTTTACCCAAGGCCGGCAATGCCGCAGGAGTGCCCATGAACACAGCCGCTGTTGTCTCTCAACCGATTCCGCTCCCGCCGCTTCCCTACGACCAGGGTGCACTGGCGCCGGTCATTTCGGCCAATACTCTGAACTTTCATTACGGCAAGCACCACAAGACCTACGTGGAGACGCTGAACAAATTGATTGTCGGCACGGAATTCGCCGATATGCCCTTGGAAAAAATCATCCGTGCCACCTCGGGCCAAGCGGAACAGACCGCCATCTTTCACAACGCCGCACAGGCGTGGAATCACACTTTCTATTGGAACAGCCTCAAGCCAAAAGGCGGCGGAGAACCGCCGGCCTCGCTCAAGCGCTTGATGGAGACTTCATTCGGCGGTGTCGATCAATGCAAGAAGGAATTGTCCAAGGCGGCAGTCGGACAGTTCGGCAGCGGCTGGGCGTGGCTGGTGCAGGACGGCGGGAAGCTCAAAATCCTCAAGACCCCCGACGCCGATACACCCATCACCAACGGACCGAAGCCGCTGCTCACCATCGACGTGTGGGAGCACGCTTACTATTTGGATTACCAGAACCGGCGCGTGGACTATGTGAATGCGCTGATCGATAAGCTGGTGAACTGGGGATTCGCGGCCGACAATCTCCAGTAGTGGGAAAATCGGACGTCGTCCAACACTCACCGGATAAGCCGGCCTGGGATGTTGATCGGCCTACTTCGGGTCAGGGAGGGTAAGAAGAGTCAAGGCGCCGTTGCTTGCGTGCCTTGAGTCTTCTTGCCCGACCAGGCGCCAGCCGCCGCCCAGTGCTTTGACCAGCAGCACGCTGGCGCTCATGCGCCTGAGTTGAATCGCCACATTGGCCAGTTGCGCCTGCAGCGAGGTATTTTCCGCGGTCACCACTTCCAGGTAGGTCACCAAGCCCGCTTTGTAGCGATATTGAGCCTGCTCCAGCGCGGTGGCGGTGGCGGTGACGGCGGCTGACTCGCTCACGCTTTCCTGTTGCAATTGCCGGAGCGCGGCTAGGTTGTCTTCAACCTCTTGATAGGCCGTCAGCACGGTGTTGCGATAGTTTGCAACCTGTTCATCGTAGACCGCCTTCGCCTGTGCGGTTTGCGCACGATGACGGCCGGCGTCGAATACCGTCAATAATCCGGTTGCCGGCCCCACCGACCAGAGTTGGCTGGGCGCGCTGAGCCAGTTCGACGCGCTGGTGCTGTCGAAGCCCGCGGCTGCACCCAAGCTGAAAACCGGAAAGTAAGCGGCGCGCGCAACACCGATTTGCGCATTGGCGGCGGCCGTGCGGCGTTCCGCGGCCGCGACATCGGGGCGGCGCTCCAACAAAGAGGAGGGTAGTCCCGGATCGATGGGCGGCGGCGCGGCCGAGACAGCCAAGGGGTTCGCGTCCAGGTGGAAGGCGGACGGATTCACTCCCATTAGCACCGCAATGGCGTGCTCGCTCTGGGCGCGCAGCAAGCGAATATCGGCAGCCTGGGTACGTGCCGTTTCCAGTTGCGCCTGCGCCTGCGCGACATCGGTGAGGGCGGCCGCGCCGCCGTTGTACAGATTCTCGGTTAGCACCAGTGCCCGCGCGTAGTCCTCAACGGTCCGGTCAAGCAGTTGCTGCTGAGTGTCTTGCGAGCGCAGCGAGAAATAGTCGCTCGCCAGTTCGGCGTGAATGGCCAAGTCAAGCGTCGCGAGATCCGCCGCGCTCGCCTGTTGACTCGCCCGCGCCGAAGCGACGGCATTGCGAACCCGGCCCCAGACGTCGATCTCGTAGGACAGGTCTGCCTGCAGATCAAAATTATTTCCGACCGGTTCCGCGCCTTTGGGAAACGTCGGGGAATTGACCGACGTGCGCGCTCTTGCCGCAGAGGAACCGACGGTCAGCGTCGGGAACAGATCCGCCCGAGCGATGCGTGTTGCCGCACGGGCCTGCTGCAGCCGCGCGTAGGCCGCCTTCAGGTCCTGGTTGGCAGCCGCGACTTGCGCCTCCAAACGATCGAGGTTGGAATCCTGAAAAATCACCCACCAAGTACCGCGCGCCGCTGAATCCGCAGGTTCCGCAGGCTTCCAATCGCTTGCTTCCTTGTAGATGGGCGTCGGCGGTGCGCTCTCGGGAGTTTTGTACGCGGGCGCGAAGGAGCAGGCCCCGAGGAGTAGTGTGCCGATCATCGCCAGGCCTGAATACTGAGACAGGCTCCGTGCGCTCGCGGCCTGGAATACTGGGACAGGCTCTGTGGCCGTCATCAGGTTTTTCCATTGGCCGCGGCGGCGGCGCCGGTAGGTTGCGCGGCGTCGGGCGCGGCGATGCGCACTTGCACGCCATCGGCAATGGAATCCGGTGGGTTGAGCACGACGATCTCGTGCGGGTCGAGTCCCGATAGCACCTCGATGGCATTGCCGAAGTCGCGGCCCTGAACAATGCTCTTCAGCTTGACGCGCTGTTGACTGTCCAACGTGGCGACCTGCAGGCCGGCGGAACGGAACAAGACCGTGTTGGCGGGCAGGCGCAGGGTTGCGGCGCTGGGAGGCAGCTTGAAATGTACTTCGGCATAGGCGCCGGGGAAGATTTCACCCTTGGTATTATCCAATTCGAGCTCAACCTGCAAGGTGCGCAGCGCCGGGTCCAGGGAGTTCGAGGTTCGTACGGTCTTGGCGGAAAACATGCGATTGGGGTGTTCCACGAAACGCAACTGGGCCTCAAGTCCCGGCGTGGTCGCCGCCGCGAAGGGTTCCGGCACACGCACATAAATGCGCAACTTATGCGTATCGGCGATGCGAAACAGTTCCGTGCCGGTGCTTTGCCCGGCGTTGATCAACGCGCCGACGTCAGTGTTGCGCGCGGTGATGACGCCGGTGAAGGGAGCAACCACGCGCTTGAACGATTCCAAATCCCGCAGCCGCGCGACGTTGGCGGCGGCAGAATCGGCGGCGGCGGTCTTTGCAGCGGCATCGCCTTCTTTTTCGTCCGCGTCCTGTTTGGATACGGATTGCGTGGCGAGCAGTCCTTGCCAGCGCACGTTGGTGCTCTTGGATAGACTCTCATTCGCCCGCGCCGTCGCCAGGTCGGCCAGCGACTGGCTCAGTTGTTGATCGACTTCCGGGGTTTCGATCTGCGCGAGCAACTGTCCCTTGGTGACCTGCGTGCCGATGTCGGTGTTCCAGGATTTGAGATAACCATTCGTGCGCGCGTAAATCGGCGCCTCCATAAACGCCTGCACCGCGCCGGGCAGCACCAACTCCTCGCCGGCTGAACTGGCTTCGGCAGTCGTGGTCGTCACGGTCGGGATTGCCGCTTCGGTATTTTGTTTCACCAGATCGGCGCGGGCGAGGACACGGCTGACCTCGCCCCAAACACCGAGCGCAATGGCGACAATCAGGGCGATCCACGCATAGCGGCGGATTTTCTTATCAGACATGAGCAGTCTCCGCGGGTTCAAGCGGCTGCTGCGAGCTTCGCCCGTGAATAATCGAAAATACGGTCGGCACGAAAAACAGCGTGGCGACGGTCGCAAAAATCAGACCGCCGATGACGGCGCGTCCCAGAGGGGCATTCTGCTCCCCGCCATCGCCCAATCCCAAGGCCATCGGGATCATGCCGATGATCATGGCCAGCGCGGTCATCAGCACGGGACGCAGGCGTGTGAAACCGGCCTGCAGAGCGGCCTCCATGGCCGTGTCGCCGGCGTTCATGCGCTCACGCGCAAAGCTGATCACCAACACACTGTTGGCAGTGGCCACACCCATGCACATGATGGCCCCGGTGAGGGCGGGCACGCTCACGGTCGTATGCGTGAGAAACAGCATCCAGACGATGCCCGCAAGCGCCGCAGGCAGGGCAGTGATGATGATGAAGGGATCGAGCAACGACTGAAAATTGACGACGATCAGCATGTAGACCAAAACGATGGCACCAATCAAACCGATCAGCAGACCGTTGAACGAAGCCTTCATGGTTTGCACCTGGCCGCGCACCACAATACTCGACCCCTTCGGCAGGTCTTTCTTTGCATCCGCTATGATTTTGTTGATCTGCGCTGCGACATAGCCCAAGTCGGTGCCGTCCACAGAGCCGAAAATGTCGAGGGTCGGCGTTGCGTTGTAGTGGCTCACCACCGCGGGTGCGACGCTGCGATAAATTCTGGCGACATTCGACAGCAGCTGCGATCCGCTCCCCGACCCGCTGCTCAAGGGTGTATTGCCAAGATCGTTGAGTGTCTCGAGACGGTACTGTGGAGTCTGGGTGGCAACCTGGTATTGGGTTCCGGAGCCCGGGTCGACCCAAAAGCTGGGCGAGGTCTGAAAGCTGCCCGACAGCGATACCAGCATGTTGCCGGCTACGCTCTGCTCGGTCAGGCCGACCAACTGGGCCTTCGTTCGGTCGACGTCCACATTGAACTGCGGATAGTCGCCGGTTTGGTGAATGTGCAGATCCACGGCACCCGCCACGCTGTGCAGTTTCTGCAGCAGCACATTGGCAAATTCGTGATTGGCCTGAACGTTGAAGCCGGTTATCTGGATATCGATCGGAGCGGGGAGTCCGAAATTCAAAATCTGTCCGATCATGTCGGCCGGTAGAAAGGAAAATTGCGTGGACGGATAGGTGGCGTTCAGCTTGTTGCGCAGCGCACGGACGAATTGGACCGTGGGCGTGTGATCCTCGGTGAGGTTGACATAGACGTCCGCGTCGCCCGGGCCCACTGGTGCCGAAGTGCTATAGGACAGATTGATTCCGCTATAGGGCAGCCCCAGGTTGTCGACGATGCTGCTGATTTGCCTGGCGGGAATGATCTCGCGGATCGTGGCCTCGACGCGGTCGGCAAGCGCGGCAGTCTCTTCAATGCGCGTCCCGGTTCGCGCGCGAAAATGCAGCTTGATTTGGCCGCCATCCACCGACGGAAAAAAGTCCTGCCCCAAGCCCGGCAGCGGCCCAATCGGGAAGGCCAGGATCGCGGTGGCAATCATGGCGCCAAGGAAAATGGCGGCAAAGCGCGGGCCGCTGTCGAGCGCCGAGTTGAGCAGCGTGTGGTAGTTCTCGCGGAAGCGTTCGAAGCCGTGCTCGAATCGCAGTTGAAAGCGGCTCAGGAATCCGGGTTCCTTGCGCTTGGCGCCGTGCTTCTTGAGCCAAAATTTGGCGAGCGTCGGCACCAAGGTTCGAGACAGCAGGTACGAGGCCAGCATCGCGAACACCACGGCTTCCGCCAACGGTATGAACAGAAATTTGGCGATGCCGGCCAACAAAAACATCGGCACGAACACGATGCAGATGGAGAGCGTGGAAACGAGCGCCGGCAAGGCAATCTGATGCGCGCCATCGAGAATGGCCGCTTCGACTTCCTTGCCCTGCTCGAGGTGGTAATTGATGTTTTCGATGGTCACGGTGGCATCGTCGACCAGAATACCCACGGCGAGCGCCAAGCCGCCCAAGGTCATGATGTTGATGGTCTCGCCCAACGCCGAGAGGCAACAGATGGAGGCGAGAATCGACAGAGGAATCGAAATCGTAATGATCAGGGTGCTGCGCCAGCTGCCGAGAAACAGCAGGATCAATAATCCGGTCAGCGCGCCCGCAATCACTGCCTCGCGAATGACCCCGGAAATGGCGGCGCGCACGAACACCGATTGATCGCTGAGCGCCTCAATTTTCAAGTCCGGCGGCATGAGCGTGCGGATCTGCGGCAGCTTCTCGTTGATGCTGTTGATGATGTCGATGGTGGAGGCCTTGCCGGTCTTCAAGACACTCAGCAACAGTGCGCGCTTGCCGCCGAGACGCACCATGTTGGTCTGCGGCGAATAGCCATCGCGCACATGGGCAACGTCCCGCACATAGGTCACCGTGCCGTTGTGTGCGCGAATCGGCAGGTTATTCAACTCATCGATCGCCAGCGGACTGGCGTTTACCTTGATGAAGTATTCCAGAGCGCCGATTTTTTGCGTGCCCGCCGGAAGAATCAAATTTTGTGCGCCGATCGCCGCGACCACATCGTTGCCCGACAAGCCGTTCGCGCTCAAGGCCTGCGGATCGAGATCGACTTGCACCTGGCGCTGCTTGCCGCCGTAGGGGTAGGGGATGGACGCGCCCTGTACCGTGGCAAGCTGGGTGCGCAAGATGGTTTGGGAAAGGTCAAAAATGCGCGCTTCGCTCAAGGTTGGGCTGCTGAGCGCGAGCTGCAAAATCGGCACCGTCGAGGCGTTATACGACAAGATGAACGGCGGCGTGGTGCCGGGCGGCGAGAAGGCAATTTGGGACTGCGAAACAGCGGTAATCTGCGCCACCGACAAGTCTTGATCGACGCCCGGCTGGAAGAAGTATTTGACGATCGAGGTGCCGACGACCGATTGTGACTCGGTGTGTTCGACGTCGTTTACCACGGTCTGCGCGGTGCGCTCCGAAAACAAGACAATCCGGTTCGCGATCTCCTCCGGCAGGATGCCGTTGTAGCGCCAGATAACCGCCGCGATGGGAATCTTGATGTTGGGGAAAATGTCCGTCGCGGTATTCAAGATCGAGTAGCCGCCGAGCAGCACGATCAACACCGCCAGCATGATGAAGGTGTAGGGCCGCTGTAGGGCTACTCTAACGATCCACATGCGGCGCTCCGAGGCGAACCGAATGAGTTAAGCGCCGCACGGCACGACGCGGATCGGCAAAGCGAAAGAACTTAAGCGCTAAAATCCCAAGCGCGAGCAAACGATGTGCTACCTATGATTGGTTACGGGCATATGCCCGTAAAGGGCGATGAATGTAAGTGATATATCTTGGCAAGTCAATTTACAGTTGGACAACAAAGTCAGCGCAACGGCAGGGAATTGAGTTCGTCGTTCCCCGCAATATTCAGGAGCACGGCGCGAAGATTCGCAGCGTGCCGTTTACCAAAGATCGTCTCGAAACGTCCCTCTGCGTGACGCCAAAGTCGGCGCGCTCGCTGCAAGGTTGCTCTGCCTTTCTTGGTCAGGGCCACGTGGCGCTTGCGCCGATCGGTCAGTGCGAGCTTGAGACTGAGCAGATCATCGCGCTCCAGAGGCCGCAAATTGTGCCCCAGCGTGGAGCGGTCCATGACCATGGCGGTCGCCAGCTCGCACATCGTGAGCGGGCCATCGACACTACCGCGCTCGACTTCCGACAGGATGGAGAATTGCGTGGACTTGATGCCTACCGGAGCCAGTGCCGCATCATAGAACTGCGAAATGCGCCGCGACGCCTTACGCAGGCTGCCGCAGGTGCAGGCGCCATGGGGCAGAGGCTGGGCGTCGGGTCGAGACATGGGCGCATAGAATAGACCCGTTGGGTGAATCGGCGAAATGCGTCGATGGATTAGTCTTTTGGACTAAGCGGCGCGCTGCAGAGCCGCGTCGGCCGTGCGACCGTGACGAGCGAGAATCTCCTGAGAAACATCCCACAGGCGCTGCGCCAACGAGGTGTCCTGGAGCAGGGCATTGCCTTGCGTGACTTCACAATTCGACCAGTACTCACCCGTGATGCCTGAAACCGCGGGGCTCGCGGCCAACAACGCCTGAGTCGCAGCCGCCCGCGCTGCGCTCTTGGCAAACAGCCGGGTGAAAAATCCGGTGCGAATACGCGTGCGCGCCGCGCCGGGATCCGCCGAGTTAACCGCGATGCCACGCGCCGCGAGACGGCGCGACAGTTCCTTGGCATACAGAGCGTTGGCCAATTTCGACTGGGCGTAGAAAATTGACGGGTCGTAGAATTGACGCCCGTCGAGATTGTCAAACATGATGCCCTCGCTCGGCGTTTGCCCGATGCTCGCGCCGCCGCTGACCATCACGATGCGCGCGCTGCCATCGCGCAATAGTTCCGCAATCCCGTTCACCAGCATGAAATGGCCCAGGTGATTGGTCAAAAACTGTCTTTCAATGCCGTAGCGGGTCTGTAAAGAGGGCAGATTCGCGGCGGCGGCATTGGCGACAATGGCGTCGAGCGGAATTTCAAGTCCGCGGATGGCGGTGAGCGCAGCGGCAATCGAATCGAAATTCGACAGATCGCAGGCCACGGGAATGCAAGCCGGACTCGCCTCAGCGCAGGCCCGCGCTGCCGCTTCGAGGGTTCGCGACAAGCCAATCACCGACGCTCCGTTGGCCGCGAATGCATTCATCGTTTCAAGCCCAAGCCCCGAATTGCATCCGGTGACCAGGATGTGTTTGCCGGTCAGATCAATTCCGGCCAAGACATGATCCGCGGTGGCGCGCCGACTGAATTGAATCGATTTTGTCATGGAGCAAACCCCTTGAGCTGGCGCTGCTGATTCATCGGCATGCATGCCATTCGAACCGCAGCCGTCATAACCTTCACAAAGTCTTCTTGAGTCTTGCAAGCCTGTTTGAGGCCGCGCGCCGTCGCATGCAAGGCGCGCGCAAAGTCGGCGATGTTCAAGCCGGCAGCGGCGCAACGATCGGCCACGGGCGTGGCGCTGATGGCGTGCGCCATGGCGTCCTCGAATTGCCATTCATATTCCGCCAGCGTCGCGCCCGCCAATGAGGTACTGGCGCACATGAGATCGGCGGCATCGGCCCCGAGGAAGCCGACGAAGCGTCCAGACCATTCCTTGCAGGCCAAGACCAAGCGCGTCTCCAAATCATTCTCGGCACGGGATAATTCGGTGATGGCGCAGGACAATTGACTGCTCAACGAGTGTTCCAAAGCGCGCCGAAACAACTCTTCTTTGTTGGCGAAGGACAGGTAGAGCCCCTGACGGGATACGCCGGCTGCACGCGCCACATCGTCCATGGAGGTTTTGCGATACCCGAATCGAGCGAAGACGCCGACGGCCGCATCGAGCACAGCGGACTGGCGCGATTCCTGATCAGGAGGGCGGGGCGACGTTATGTTCACCGGATCAGTATAGACAAAATGTGCCTAGGTTGTCTATCTTGTCAAACCGATCGTGCAGCGACGAGCGGCCAAAGGACTTATAACTCAAAGGGATAAGACATATTAGTGGCCTAAGTACTTACACGCAACCGCCGCCTGCGATTCGCCGACATTCCCCAGCCGCGTTGGCATAATGCTGCGCGATGCCAACGGTTCCCCAGTTCTCCGTACCCACCATTGCGATCAGCGGGTCGGAACTGCGATTCCCGGTTCGGCGCATTTACTGCGTCGGTCGAAACTACGCCGAACATGCCCGCGAAATGGGCCACGATCCGAAAAAGGAACTGCCCTTTTTTTTCGGCAAACCGGCCGATGCGGTGGTCGGCAGCGGAGGGGTGCTCCCGTATCCGCCGCGCACCGCAGAACTGCATCACGAAGTTGAATTGGTGGTCGCGCTGCATCAGCGCGGCGTCAATGTCGGTGTCGCAGACGCCGCGGCGATGATTTTTGGTCATGCCGTGGGAATCGATCTCACGCGCCGCGATTTGCAAGCCGAGGCAAAGAAAAGCGGACGCCCTTGGGACATGGCCAAGGGATTTGATCATTCAGCGCCCATCGGGCCCTTAACGGTGGGAATCCCTCCGGCGTCGGGCGCGATTTCCTTGAGCATCGGCGGGCAGGTGCGCCAGAGCGGTGATCTTCAGGACATGATTTGGAGCGTCGCGGAAATCATCGCGGCGCTTTCAACCTATGTGGAAATCGCACCCGGCGATTTGATATTTACCGGCACCCCCGCAGGTGTCGGCCCGATCAAGCGAGGTGAATCGGTGCGCGGAGTGATTGCGGGAATCGAACCCATTGAAATAACTTTTGAAGAGTGAACATCCATGCCCATGCTTCGCATTCTATGTCTGATGCTTTGTCTGCCGCTCAGCGCCTGGGCCGCGGAGGATTATCAACATCGCCTCGACCAGGTGCTGCTGCAAACGCCGCTGATCGACGGGCATAACGATTTGCCGTGGGAAATCCGCGAGCGCTTCAAGAGCGATCTGGCCGCCATCAATCTGGGCGCCGACACCAAGCACCTACCCTTCGAGCCGGGGCAGGCCGCGCTGATGACCGATATCCCGCGATTGCGCGCCGGACATGTCGGCGCTCAGTTCTGGTCGGTGTGGATACCGGTGAGCACCCCGGGATTCGAAGCGGTGCAAATGACCTTGGAACAGATCGATCTGGTGAAACGCATGTCGGCGCAATATCCGGCGGATTTCGCGATGGCCTACAGCGCCGCGGACATTCGGCGCATCCACAAGAGCCGCAAAATCGCGGCGCTGATCGGCATCGAAGGCGGCCACCAGATCAACAACTCGTTGGCCGTGTTGCGTCAGATGTACGACGCCGGCGCGCGCTACATGACGCTGACTCACACGAGCAACACGCCCTGGGCCGATTCGGCGACCGATACGCCCGCGCACCATGGTCTGACGCCCTTTGGCATCGAGGTCGTGAAGGAAATGAACCGCTTGGGAATGCTGGTGGACTTGAGCCACGTTTCCCCGGAGACCATGAAGGCGGCGCTCGCCGCGAGTCAAGCGCCCATTATTTTTTCCCACTCCTCTGCGCGCGCGCTGGACGATCATCCACGCAATGTTCCCGACGATGTACTGCGCGCGCTGGCCGCGAATGGCGGAGTGGTGATGGTCAATTTCGCACCGCCCTATGTCTCCGCGGCCCGCAACCACTGGGAGGCCGACCACGCGGCGGAGCAAACGCGCTTGAGCAGCCCGCCCTATGCCGGCCTGTATATCGGCCAGCCGGAGCGCGCAAAGGCGGCGCTCGCCGAGTGGGAGGCGCAGCATCCGGCGCCGGTCACGACGCTCGCCCAAGTCGCTGATCACGTCGAATACATTCGTCAAGTGGCCGGTGTCGATCACGTCGGTATCGGGTCCGACTTCGACGGTATTCCGGATGCGCCGGTTGGGCTCGAGGGTGTGGATCGCTACCCGGCACTGCTCGCTGAATTGATGCGTCGAGGCTGGAGCGATGCGGACATCGCCAAACTCGCAGGGGAAAATCTGTTGCGCACGCTGACCGCTGCGGAGCAGGTGAGTGTGCGATTGCAAGGCGCCTCGAGGCCGCACTGAATTTGGCGTAGCCGGTCCCGGGAGCATCGATCGGTCGGAAAAATGCCGCTTCGCGTCCGGCGATGGCGTGATATATCAATCGCGGGAATCCGTCCTGCGGTGATGCGCGGCGTCGGAGCGTGCTTGATCCTTAAGATGCCAAGCCGAGATATGGAAAACGCCGGCGTCAGCTCTCGTGGTATTTCCGCTACGCTTGGAAACCATTTGTTCGTGCGCTATTGACATTACGATATCAACTAGTCGAATAATGCGTGCGGCGATGCGGCTTCGAAAAAATTTAGCGCACTGAAATGAGGCGGAGACTAGCATCTAAAAAGGCTGTGGCGATGGGGTTGCACGCTTAAGCCGCGTGACGGCGGGAATGCCGCGGTCGCGCACGGGATGGGGTGGTTTCTAATGGACAAACGGTCTACTAACCGTTTCTGGGGGATCAAAAAATGACGACAAGAACAGTGGCACTGTTGCTTTCAAGCGCAGTGTCCGTGGCATTCTCACTGGCAGTTTTCGCGGAACCCGCCCCAGCCCCGGCCCCGGCCGCAGCGGCCCCGGCCTCGGCCAACGACGACAATTCGATTGCCGAAATCGTCGTCACGGCGGAAAAGCGCAACGAAAGCTTGGAGACGGTACCGGTGGCCATTTCGGCCTATACCGCCAAGACGCGCGACCTGATCGGTATCGAAACGATTCAGGATATGACGAATTTCACGCCAGGATTGGCGTACTCGACTTCCCTGGACCGCGCCTTCATCCGCGGCGTCGGTCGAGAAACCAATAATCTTTCCACCAACCCCGGCGTCGCGACTTATTCCGACGGCGTCTACAACTCCAGCGTCGTCGCCGCCTCGGGCGATGCGCTGTTCGAAGACCGGATCGAGGTGCTGCGCGGACCCCAAGGCACTTTGTACGGCCGCAATGCCATCGCCGGCACAATCAACTCCATCTCGAAGCGCCCGACGGAGGATTGGACCGCTGAAGTGCGGGTCAAACTGGGCAATTACCAAACTCGCGACTTCGAGGGCGTGGTATCGGGTCCGATCAACGACACGATGCGATTCAAGTTCGGCGGTTACCGCAACTATCAGGGCGACGGCTATTTCCGCAACGTCCTCAACGGCTCATCCGAGGGCAGCAACTTAAGCAACGGAAATTTCTTCTACTGGGAAGGGCAGTTCGAGTGGGACATCAGCCCCGATGTCGAATTCTGGTTGAAGTTCGACCAATTGGGCTACACCGATGCCTATCGCGTGCCGACGAATGTTATCGGCTCGTATGATTACGCGCCGTTTCCCGCATTTTTCACGCTTTTCCCAGGCGCCGCATTCGGTGCCGCCAGTACCGTCGGTGTCCAGAGCCCGATTCCTTTGCCTACCGGTTTCTTGCCCAATGCGCCGGCCTGCGCAACGAATCCGGCCAACACCAACACCAGTCTTTACTGCAACGACTCCGGCAACACCGCGTCGCTCAGCCGAACCTACCAGGTCACGCCGCAGCTGACCTGGCATACGCCCTGGGCTGCTGACTTGAAGTACCTGGGCTCGTACACGACGTACTACTACAGCTTGTACAACGACTATGACGGCACAGGAATCAGTTCCTATACGATCCCGGTCATTCCCGGATCGGGCGGCTGTGCGGTACCGGGCGTCGGCGTGTTTGATTGCCCGCCGGCCACCATTCATCCGGAAATTTATTCGCACTACGTCGAGACCAAGAAATACTTCAGCAACGAAATCAATATCACCTCGCACAGCGATTCGCAGCTGCAGTGGATCTTCGGTCTGTTCCAGTACAACGAACGCAATTATCAGACGCCCGGTGATTTGTACGCGCCCGGTCAAGCGCAACTCGCGACGCCGTTAAATGCCACCTTTACCGCGCCGGCCGCCCCCAATCCGACCGACGCGATCTACCTGCAACAGCAGGAAATGCACAACAACTCCTATGCGGCGTTCGCCCAGACCGACTGGACCTTCGCGCCGACCTGGAAGCTCACCACCGGCTTGCGGTATACCTACGATATCCTCAAGGGCGGCGAGCAGTGGCGCGAGCTGTGCTGGGGCTTGCCGGCGTGTTTCGGCGGCGCTTTCGGAAATCTTCCGGCTCAGTACATCTTGGGTGAATTCACGCCCGTCAATGACATCAGCGTATCCAATCCGGCGATTGCCAATTGCTTCACCGCTAAAGGATGCAACTATCCGGGCGTCAGGGGCACGCCGTATCTTTTGCCCAATGGCATGTGGGCGCGCGACTTGGGCGCCGATTGGCATGCGCCCACCGGAACCGTCGGGCTCGAGTGGACGCCGGATCCCAACACGCTGGCTTATTTGAAGTACAGCCGCGGCTATAAATCAGGCGGCTTCAATGCCAGCACCATCTCCGTGAATCCGGAGTCGCAGCCGGAGCATCTGGATGCCATCGAGTTGGGCGGCAAAGAAGTGTTCAACCGAACTCTGCAAGTCAACGGCGCATTGTTCTACTACAACTACAAAGACAAGCAGATCCCGTTGACTCTCCCCGGCATCGATGGCGGCCCGAACATTTCCTCGATTGTGAACATACCGAAGGTGGAATCCTATGGCGCCGAGTTGGAGGCGGTCTGGCAGCCGTGGGCGAATGTGCAATTCCTGTTCGATTATGCGTACCTAAGCGCGACCATCAAGGGTCAAGCGGGCTCTTGCACGACCGCGACACCGGCCAATTCGTGCTATCAAAACGTAGTCAGCGGACAATTCGAGAATACCAACGGCAATTCCGTACCCGAAACGCCGCGCAACAAGATTGCCGCCAACGGCAACTACACCTGGCACTTCGTGCCGGGTTCGTTGAACTATTCGCTCAGCTACATCTGGAAGGATAAGACGCCCGACAGCATCTTTTCCGAGAGCTACTACGTGGCGCCTTCTTATAACCAGGTGGATACGCGCCTATCGTGGAACGACAGCGCCGATCGCTTCACGATTATCGCCTTCGTCAAGAACCTGCAAAACAAGATTGGTTACGACGGTGTCGGGGCCCTTGCCGTGACCACGCCGGCACCGGGAACGAGGGCCTGCGGCTTCAATGGACCCTCGCCGTACTACTGCGAGCAAGAACTGGGCATAACTCCGCCGCGCACCTACGGCGTGGAAGTGCAGTACCGCTTGAAGTAAACCGTATCTAAGGGATCGAAAAGAATCCCGGATTGTCGATATTGCAAAGGCCCTCCTTATCGAGGGCCTTTTTTGTGATATTGACGTTGGCGCTGGTCAGGGAGGGTGAGAAAACTCAAGGCCCGAGGAGAACAGGGCCTTGAGTTTTCTCACCCTTCCTGACGAATGCTTGAGCCGGTCAATATCACAAAAAAGGCGCCACCGATGAGTGTTGGCCGACGGTTGTTTCTACGGCCGATGAGCGCGGGACAGGCCACTCGACCAAAGGCAGCCACTCGAACCTAGTCCTCCATCACGGTGAGCGTGAGCGTCGACCCTGAATGGACCACGCAGGCGAGCCCGATCAAACTCACCGTGCCGAAGCACTAAGTTCGAAAGGACGAATCGATCCGGTCCAGCCGCCGCAACAACCCCGGCCACACCAGCATGTGCGGACCTTGATTGTTCGACACCACGCGGGCCTGTTCCATGGCGGTATCGATGATGCCCTGGGCAATCGGAATCAGCTCGCCGCCGCCGGCTTGTGCCCGCACCTGGATGGCGCAGGTGGCCTCGAAGGTATACATCTGTTGGAAGGCCTCGGCGACGGTTCTGCCCACGGTCAGCAGCCCGTGATTGCGCAGCATCAGGTAGTTCTTCTGACCCATGTCCGCGACCAGGCGCGGCTTCTCGTCATCGCGCAGCGCGACGCCCTCGTAGTCGTGATAGGCCAGGCTCTGCAGCACGAAAATGGATTGCTGAGACAGCGGTAGAACGCCGTTCTTTTGCGCCGACACGGCGACGCCGTTCAAAGTGTGGGTGTGCAGCACGCAGGCGATATCGTGGCGTGCGCCGTGAATGGCGCTGTGAATGGTGAAGCCCGCCGGGTTGATCGGCCAGGGGCTGTCGCTCACCTTGTTTCCCTGCATGTCGATCTTGACCAGGCTGGAGGCCGTGATCTCGTCGAACATCATGCCGTAGGGATTGATGAGAAAGTGGTGTTCGGGTCCGGGCACGCGGGCGGTGATGTGGGTGAAGACCAGGTCATCCCAATGGAAATGCGCGACCAGCCGATAGGCGGCTGCCAAATCAACGCGAATTGCCCACTCGTCTGGAGAGAAGCGGGCGGCGGAGTCGCCGGCGGCAGGAACGGATTTCAGCATGGTGCTCTCCGGTGATGAACCGAGGCGCATTCTACCGGACCCACAGCTGGCATAATACTGCGAGCCCATCGGCGCTGGAGTATCCCGTTTGAGTTCAGTTAAGACCGCAGCGCCCGTCGCCGACGACTGGGTGCAGAGAATGATTGACACGCCCGGACGCTCGGGCCACCTGAAAAGCGGCGATCATGTGACGCATTACCTGGAGTGGGGCGATGCGTCGAACCCGCGTGTTTTGCTGCTGCTGCACGGCTTTCGCGGCCACGCGCACTGGTGGGACTTTGTCGCGCCCTGGTTCGCCCAAGACTATCGCGTCATTGCCATCGATTTTGGGGGCATGGGCGACAGCAGCACCCGGCTCAAGTACAGCCGCAGCGATTTCGTGGGAGAAGTGCACGCGACGCTGCAGATGATTGGTCCGAAAGAGGTCACGCTGGTGGGCCATAGTTTCGGCGGGCGCATCGCGGTGTTTGCCGCTCATGAATTCCCGCAGCTGCTCAAGCGCGCACTGATCATCGATACTAATATTGGATTTGCGGATCAGCCCCTGCGCACCCGTTTCATGCAGCGGCCGAAGAAGATCTATCCGGACCTCGAGACCGCATGCGCGCGCTTTCGCTTCGTGCCGGACGAGCCGCCGATTCTGCCGCGCATCATGCAGCATCTTGCCCGGCACTCGATCAAACCCGAGGCGGGGGGCTTCACCTGGAAATTCGACGAGAAGCCGGTTGGCAGCGTTGGTTGGGAACAAGTGGCGGAGGGCGAACTGCTCAAGGATATCCAGCTGCCGATGGATTTTATCGCCGGGGAATTCAGCGACGTGGTGCCGCCTCAATTGGCCGAGCGCGTCGGTAAAGCCTTGCGCCATGGCCGCGGTCCCATCGTCATTCCGTCCGCCTACCACCACGTCCCGGTGGACCAGCCACTGGCTCTGGTGGCTGCGATGCGCGCGCTGCTGGTGTGAGGCGGCCGGCTTTCTTGCGCTAAACCGCGCGCAGTGCCGTGGCCACCGGCAGTCGCGCGGCGCGAATCGCCGGGAACAGTCCACCGATGACGCCGATCGCGCATGCCCAAATGATGCCCAACGCCACCAGGGCCGGCGTCACCGCAAGGTCGAATATCAACTGTCCACCGAACCCACCGCCGAGCGTGTCGACGGAGTGGCCGTTGAACATCAGCCAGGCGATCAGCGCGCCGATCGAGCCGCCGATCAATGCCAGCAGCAGTGCTTCCACAAACACCGAGATGACGACCGGCACGGGCCCGAAGCCAATGGCGCGCAGCGTGGCAATCTCGCGCGAGCGCGCGCTCACGGCCGAGTACATGGTATTGAGCGCGCCGAATATGGCGCCGACGGCCATGATCCCCCCGACCACATAGGCAACGATTTTCAAGATGGAGCTGATTGTGGACGCTTGTTGAGTCCCGTAGTCCTTTTCAGTCGACACCTCGACCTGCAGCTGTGGATTGGTGGTGATCGAGTCCTTGAAGGTCTGAAAGCCCCCTTGCCCATCCAGTACCACCCAGATGCTCTGTTCGCCGTTGCCGCGCTGATAGGCCGAGTTCAAGGTCTGCTTGTCCGCCACCAGCTCGGACTCTCGCCCTGTGCCGCTGCTTTCGAAAGTGCCTACCACGGTCCAGGTCGCGCCGAACAGTTTGACCTCTGAGCCCACATCAAGTCCCCGGTAGAGGCGCTGCGCCGACTTGCCGACGATCATCTCGTTTACGCCGCGTTGAAACATCCGGCCGCTGGTCAGCTTGATTTCAGGGTGAACGGCAAAGCCATCCTGAGTCAGGCCGCGAAACGGCGCACTGGCGTCCTCGCCATCCTTTTTGGACAGATTCACCAGCAGCAGAGTCTCGGGCGACGCCAGGGGACGGCCGTCACTGCCTTTTTTGACGCCGGCGGAATCCGCAATCGTCAGCGCCGCCTCGTTCGTCAAGACGCTCACCAGTTCGGTACTGGAGCCCGTGCGCACCACAATGGCCCGATTCTCGGGGCCCGTCTTCTGCAAAGTCCGCATGAAGCCGGTGGACATGGCCAAGACCGAAATCAACACAGCGACGACGCCGGCAATTCCGATCACGACCACCGAGGAAGTCCCGATTCTCTGCGGCAGGCTGCGCAAGTTCATGACGGATACGGCGGCAATTTGAGTGAGCGCGCTCATAAATCCTTTAGCGGCCTGCGAGAGCGTCGACGATGTTGAGCCTCTGGGCACGCAGCGCCGGGGGCAGCCCGCTGACGATGGCCAGTGCTACCGCGATGCCAAGCCCGGATATCACGACGATCGGCAGCAGTCTGCTGGGCCCGAGTATGGGGATGAGTTTCACGAACACCGAGGACAGCGCCAAGCCGACGCCGGCTGCGAAGATGCACAATAGCAGCGATTCGATCAGTATCAATATCGATACCTTTCCGCCCGTAAATCCCAGCGTCTTCAAAACCGCCAACTCGGGTATGCGCTCACGTACCGATTGCATCATGGTATTGGCGGTCAGGAACAGCAGGGTAAACATCACCGCGCCGACGATGGAGTTGGCAATAAAATTGATATCCGCGAGCTGCTTGAGCTGCGATTGCAATGCCGAGTTTTCGGTTTGCGTACGCGTCTCCTCGGGCGAGTTCTCCGTCAGCTTGTCGATCTGCGCCGAGATCTCGGCGGCCCGCTGCGGATCATCGATTTGCACGAAAAATTCATGTACCCGATGCTTGTCGAATTTGCGGGCCTCGTCCCAGTAATCGTAGTTGATCCAGAAGGCGCTGCCGAGCGGCGATTTTTCGAACTGCGGGCTCGGATCGAAAATACCGACAATATCGAAAGCCCAGTTATTGTTGCCGTCGTTGTTGGTCCAAATCGTCGTGCCCAACGGGATCTTGTCGCCAACTTTCCAGCCATATTTCTTGGCCAACGGGCGGCCGATGAGTGCTCCGGGCCGCGTGCTCTGCATGGCGGCAACCTGCGCGGGTGTGATATTCAGCTCCGGGTAGAGGATCGCGAGCTTGTCCACGTTGGTGGCGAAGGCGGAAACGGCGTTTTTCGAATCTTGAAAGTAGCCCCCGAAGAAGCTGATGTGCGCGATCTGGCGTACGCCCTTGACCGTCAGCATGCGGTCCATGAGGCTGGCGGCCATGGAACTGACCGAACTCATTCGGGCTGCGGTCCAGAGCCGGTGGTTTCCGGTGTCGGTGGAACCCTGCTTGATGCCTTGATTGATTCCCTGCAGCAGGCCGAACAGCAGGAAGGCCACGACGATCGACAGCATGGTCAGGGTGGTGCGCGTCTTCTTGCGCCACAAGCCGGCCCAAATGAGCACGAAATATTTCATGCGGCGCTCCGCGCCGGCGAGTCGACCAACCGGCCCTTATCCACATGCAAGGTCCGCGAAGCATGATCGGCCGCGAGCGGATCGTGCGTCACCATGATGATGGTCTTGCCTTGCTGACGATTCAGCATTTGCAGCAGCCTTAAGATTTCCTCGGCGTTCTCGCGGTCAAGATCGCCCGTGGGCTCGTCGCACACCAACAACGTGGGGTCGGCCACGAGCGCGCGTGCGATGGACACGCGCTGTTGCTGTCCGCCGGACAACTCGCTCGGTTTGTGGGTTGCGCGATCGGCGAGGCCGACGAGTTCGAGCACAGCCCGCACATTTTGTTTGCGCTGAGCCGAGGACAGGTTGGTCAGCAGCAGCGGCACTTCCACATTGCGGGCAGCGCTCAGCACGGGTAGCAAGTTGTAAAATTGAAAGACAAACCCGATGTGACGGGCGCGCCATTTGGCGAGCTTGCCGCCGGACAACTTATCGATCCGCTCGCCGGCCACCGTCACCTCGCCCTCGGTGGGTTGATCCAAGCCCGCAATCAGATTCAAAAGCGTGGTTTTGCCCGAACCGGAAGGCCCCATGAGCGCCAGGAATTCTCCCTGTTCGATCGACAGATTCACACCGTGCAGCACTTCGACCGACTGCTTGCCGCGCTGATAGCGCTTGACGACATTGTTGAGGGAAACCAGGGTGCTCATCATAAGCTCCTTACTGTTTATCGATGCGCACGCGCGCGCCATCGCTGAGTTTGCTCAAGTCGCCGAGCGCCACAATGTTTCCAGGCTCGAGTCCGGCGCTGACGATTTGCCCGGAGGCGGTTTTGCCAGCCAGACGCACCGCGCGCCGTTCCACCGTCGATCCATGTACGACGAACACGATGCTGGCCGTGCCGCTGGTGGTGACGGCATCAGCGGGGATGACCACGCCCGGCACCGGACTCTTCTCGGCGCCCGCCGCCGCGGGTTCATTGTCGCTCAAGAAAGCGACGCGGGCACCCATCTCAGGAATGATGCGGGGATCTTTTTGCTTGATGGCAATGCGCACCTTGACCGTCGCTTTGGCGCGATCGGCGGTGGGAATCATGGCGATGACCGAGCCGGGAATGTCCCAGTCCGGATAGGCATTGAGTTTGATGTTGACGGGCTGCTCGGGCCGCACACGATTGATGAAGTTCTCGCTGACGTCCACCTCGACTTCGAGCGAATCCATGTCGACTATCGTGCCGATACCGGTGCGCGTGAAGCCGCCGCCGGCGGAAATCGGCGACACCATTTCGCCGGGCTGTGCGGCTTTCTCGGTGACGATTCCGGCAAACGGTGCGCGGATGACCGTGTCCTCGAGGCTGCGCTGTGCCACCTCGACACCGGCGCGCGCCGCCTCCAGCGCGCGTTGCGAGATCAACAGATTGTTGCGCGCCACGTTGAATTGCGCATGCGATTCGTCGAAACTCTGGGCACTGATGACGGCCGCGGCCTTCTGTTTTTCGGCGCGCTCGAATATGGGCTTGGCATCATCGAATGCCGTCTGTGAGGACTCGACGTTGGCCTCGGCCTGCTGCAGCTGCGCGTTGCTCTGACTCAGCGCCGCCCGCCAGTTGGAGTCATCCAAGAGGGCGATAACCTGTCCTGCCTCAACGCGCTGTCCCTCCTCGAGCATGACCTTCACCACCTTGCCGGTGACTTTGGACGAGACGGTTGCGCGCCGCCGCGCCACGATGTAACCCGAGGCGTCCAGCAAGGAAGGACCGGCCGACGCCCCGCGCGCACCGCTCGCCGCGGCTTGCGCGACCGCGGTGGAGATCGGCACGCCGGTGGGACGGGTGAGGTACCAGATGGCGGAAGCGGCGATGATGATGACGGCGATGCCGGTCGCCCACCACTTACCCTGACCACCCGAGGAGGGGGGCTCACTGCGGTCAATACGCAGTTGATTGAGCAGCGCAGCTCTATCCGTACCCACGCCTCGGTCGGTTGAATCGTTCATCCCCGTTGATACCTCTTTTCGCGCCATTCTAGACGAATGCACACAGTCTGGCGAAGGCGCCGCCGCGTCGCTGACCAGATATATCCTGTCTCTTCGCTTGACCTCGTGGCATGATCGGGACGGCAAAAAAGAGCGGGGGGAGATTGATATGTTATTTCGAAGCGTGTTAGGGGCGATGACAGTGGCGCTACTCGCTGGTACGAGTCCTGTCTTGGGGCAGGCGGCGAAACAGGCGCGCGCGGCGGCTGCCGGTGGCGAGATCGCGGAAACCAAGCCCGAAGCGGTGGGATTCTCCGCCGAGCGCCTCGCCAGGCTCGACGCTGCGATGAAATCGCTGGTCGATTCCAAAAAGATGGCCGGCATGGTCACCGTCCTCGCGCGCCACGGAAAAATTGTGGAAGAAAAGGTCTATGGCTACGCGGATGTCGCGGGTCAAAAGCCGATGCAAAAAGACACCATCGTGCGCATCTATTCGATGACCAAGCCGATTACCGGCATTGCCATGATGATGTTGTACGAGGAGGGAAAATGGAAACCCAGCGATCCGATCGCGCGCTACATCCCCGAGTTTCGCGATCTGAAAGTCTATACGGGCGTGGACAAGGATGGGAAACCCACCCTCGATAAGCCCGGGCACGCGCCGACAATGGGCGAGCTGATGTCGCATAGCGCCGGCTTTACCTACGGCGTGTTCGGCTCGACTCCCGTCGACAAGATGTACCAGGAAGCGAATCTCCTGAGTGCGCCCACGCTGCAGGATTTTGTCGAGCGTGTGGCCAAATTGCCGCTGCTCTATCAGCCTGGAGAAGGCTGGGTGTATAGCGTATCGGTCGACATCCAAGGCTATCTGGTCGAAAAGCTCTCGGGCAAGCCGTTTGCGGATTTTTTGCGCGAGCGCATATTCGTTCCCTTGGGGATGAAGGATACGGGATTCTATGTTCCGGCGGATAAGCTCGATCGTGTCGCCGCCATTTATCAAAGCGACGCCAATGCGGGCGCGACCCCGATGCCCCGGGACCCCGGCATTGGTCAGCCGCCGGGGCTGCCCTCCGGCGGCGGCGGTCTGTATTCCACCGCGGGTGATTATTTGCGCTTCGCGCAAATGGTATTGAACGGCGGCGAATTGAATGGCGTGCGTCTGGTGGCGCCGAGCTCCATCGAACTGATGCGCACCAATCACATTTCCGACGAGGTGAAGAATGCGCGGAAATTCGGTATTGGCTTATATCAGATGCAACCGGGCTTGGGCTTCGGCTATGACTTCGCGGTTCTCGAAGACCCGCTGAAACTCGGCAGCACCGCGGGGAAGGGAACTTTCCTGTGGGATGGCGTGGCCGGCACCTGGTTCTGGATCGATCCGACCAACGATGTGGTTTTCGTCGGAATCGTGCAGCGTTGGCTCATTGCCCCCGGGGCCCCCGACGTTGAGAATTTGTCGCGTGCCTTGACCTATCAGGCGCTGGTCAATCCGGCCAAGTAAACCCTAAAACCTAAATTGGAAATCATCATGAAAAAAATATTACTTTCCGCACTGGCAGCCGGGATTATGTTCGCGGGCACTTGCATGGCTGCGAACGAATTGAGCGCGCAGGATTACTTCGAAATACAGCAACTGTACGCTCGATACAACATTGCCATCGACAGCGGCGACGCCGAGGGCTGGGCGGCGACGTTCACGCCGGATGGCGTTTTTAACACCTTCAACGGCCATGATGCGTTGGTCGGTTTCGTCAAGGCCTGGCGCGAAAAACTCGGCGGGGCCACGCGTAAGCATTGGAACAACAATTTGCTGATCGCGGGTAATGCCAAGGAAGCCAATGCCTCGGTGTATTTGATTCTGGTTGATTTCAGCACCAAGCCGCCGAGTATTGTAGGGACTGCGACCTACACCGACAGCCTCGTCAAGACCAAGGACGGCTGGCGATTTACCAAACGTACCACCAAGGGCGATGCTCCGCCGCCGGCGCCGAGTGCGCCCGCTGCCGGTGCGCCGCCGCCAAAATAAGGTGGTCTGCGCGTGATCGATGGTCGCGGCGTGAGCCACTGTCGAGGCGTGAACCACGTTCGAGGCGTGATCTTCGCCGTGTCGATGGCCGCCATGCTGGCCGCGTGCGCAACCTCGTCTCAAGTGCTGACCGGCGTGCCTCGCTCCCCGATATTGCCGGCGGCGGTGAAGGTCTACACCCAGGCGCCGCCAAGCTTTGAGGAGATCGCCGAATTGGGCGCCTCAAGAAAGAGCGTCTCGAGCGCCGGGGGTGAGCGAGCTATCGCGAAAATGATCGAATCGATGCGCACCCAGGCTGCCCAGCTCGGCGCCAACGGCCTGCTGCTCGAGGACTTCTCCGACTCAGACCCCATGGCGATCGGGACGGGCGTGGGTTCCCAAACCTACACGCACAACGCGTCGATCAATGTGGGCGTTGGCGGCAGCCTTGGGGTCGTCAAGAAAATCGCCCGAGCCCGGGCCATTTTCGTTCCGGCCGGGCACTCGGGAGCTTAATTGCGAATCACGCAGGGCGGGGGAGTCCCGTCGTGACACAGGGGTGCACCCTCGTTGTGCGGGGTTGTTCCCTCGCTGTCCTCGTGAGGAATGTTCCCGCCATTGCCCAAGCAACCGGCGACGCAGGCAGCGAGCAGAATCGTCAGAAGTAATTTCACGGCTCTTCCTTGGCGCCGGCGCGCCTTTGACGCCAAAAGCATGCGCGCGAAGCGTGCTTCGGTATAGTGGAACGCGCCTACAGCCGGCGTCGGTCATAGTCCTACACTTTAAACACTATTATGGAAGAGCCAGGATCCGTGTCATTGACGGGCGCCGAGCGTGCGCAAGCGCCGATCATTCAAAACCTCGTCCAGCTTTACACCCACGATTTCTCAGAATTCTGGGGCGGCACCGCGCGCGGCGATCTGAATGCGCAGGGTCTATTCCCCGCCTATCCGCTGGATGAGTACTGGTCCCAAGAGCGCTGGGCGGCGCTGTTGATCTGGTGCGATCGCGCGCTGGCCGGATTTTGCCTCATTAATGATCGGACTCACTCCGGCCTCAGCGCCCAGCGGAATTTGGCCGAGTTCTTCGTCTTGCGAAAGTATCGGGGCCGGGCAGTCGGGCGCCGCGCCGCGGAGAACGTTTTTTCGCGTCACCCCGGTTTGTGGGAGGTTGCGGTGGCGCGTAAGAACGCGCACGCGCGGGAATTCTGGCGCAAAACCATCACTCGTTCAGCCCAGTGCTCTCAGTTTCAGGAGCTGGACCTGCAAGATGAGCGCTGGAACGGGCCGATCTTTCGATTTGAATGGGGCAATTAATTCTCGGCGCCCTCAAGGAGCCAGCGAGGCGCGCACCGCCGGCTGAATTTCTGCCGAATCAAACACCGGCATTGAACAAGCGCTGGCGGTGCAGGCAAATGCCGCGGCTCGATCCAGGTGCGGATAGCTGATTTCGCGATTGGGAAGGCGTCCTTCCGCCGGGTCCCACCAATCGATTTGCAAATAGTCCGACGGATAGCGCAGCGCAGCCGCGTGCAAATCGCGTGCGGCGGGATCGGACTTGCCGCCCACAATCGTGATATGAACCGGTGCCGCGGAAAGCTCGCGATCCGCCAGCAAGATCTCGGCGCGCACTTGTTCGGGAGCCGCCTTTGAAAAGCCCACCAGATACCTCATGGCATGGGTGGCCATTTTTTGGTAGCCCGCATCGCCGGTGTAGTGATGCATGAGGCTGGCGAGGCGCACCAGCGCAGCGTTTTGTTCGGGCTGACGAATCGGTTCGCGAAACACACCGCGCCCAATTCCGGCAACGCGCGCCGCGACAAAGCCGGCCTTGGGATCGCGCATTTGCCGATTGATCGCCGCCAGGACCGCTTTCGCACGGCGAAGCCATTCGCGCTCGCCGCTGGAGCGATAGAGCGCAACAAAGGCCTGCCCCATCGCCAGTGAATCGTCGAGGAACGGGCCGCCTCGATCCGCCGCATCGTGAGAAAATGCGCCGCCGCGCGCCAACCGATGGGCGATCGACCAGCGTGCCGCAAGTATCGCTTGGCCCAGCGCGGCCTCATCGCCGGTCACGTCGTAGTATTTGCACAAAGCGCGAATTGCCCAGCCGGTTTCGCGTGCATATTCGTGAATGTCAATGCGCGGCATGCCGAGGGCCCGCCGCCCGGCATCTTCCTGGGAATAGAATTCATGACCGCTGACCTGCGCCGAGACATCGGCATCCTGACTCGCATAAAAGCCGCCATCCGGCGCCGCGAGAAATTTTGTCATGTAGAGATACAAAGACTGGGCAGCCGCGAGATGGCGCGGGTCTTGCCAGCGTGCGTACGCCTCGCTGTACAGCCGCAGGTCGTCGGCTTGAAACGCCAGGAGCTTTTCAAAGTGCGGCGATTGCCAATCCACCTGGTCCGAATACTGGTATACGCCGCCCCAAACCGGGTCGATCAAGTTCAAGTTCGCATCGAGGGTTTGGCGGGCGCGATGCAGGGCCTCTTGACCGCCGGCGTCGCCCTCTGAGTAGGCAAGTTCGAGTGCCGCCGCGTCGACGAATTTATGCACCTCGCCCCAACCGCCGTGCTGATCGTCATAAATCTCATGGTAGGTTCGCAGTGCCGCTGCGCGCCGGCGCGCTGTGAGCCGCGAGGCGCTGCCCTCCGCGATGACAAGGGGGGCTGCCACCGAAGGGCCGGGGCTGGGATCGTCAATGATGGCCTGCAGGAGTGCGGCCATTTGCTGCGGCGGAATGTAGCCGCGCCGCTTGACGATCTCGGTGCCATCGGCCGCCAACACGATCGTCGCCGGCCAACCCCAATCTCCGTAGCGGCTGTTGAGATCCGGATCGCTGTCCGCGTCCACGCTCACCGCCACATAGTGTTTTGCGATCAGGGCTTGCACCTTCGGATCGCCATAGGTCTTTTCATCCATGACGTGACACCAATGGCACCACACGGCATGCAGGTCCAGGATGACGAAGCGCTGATCGTTGGCGGCCTGCGCGAAAACCCCGTCGCTCCAACGGGTCTGCCAGGAAATGGGGGCGGCATGACCCTGCGCCGCGAGAATCAGGGCGGCGCCGACACCGATTACCGTGTTCATTCCTGCCAGACGCATGCTTAAAATCGCTTTTGTAGAGGTATGACGGCATATTCGTTCCCGCGGCCGAGGCGGATGCAAATTAAGTCAAATAATATTTGTTCCGCGCTGTCCGAGAACGGGCCGGGAGCGCGCATACACCGAGAGGAACCGCACGGACACCGAGAGGAACCGCACGGACACCGAGAGCAACCGCGATAGCCTGTATGCCGCAGATACCCCAGTTGGCCGATCAGCGAATATTGACGCCCGCCCAAGTCGCGCTGGCGCTGAATATCATCAGCCGCATGGATTTTCTGCGGCTGAAGGCGATCGCCCGCCTACACGCTCGCGGTCTGCCGCCGGATGTCAGCTGGGATGACCTGCTGCAGGAAGCCTTTACGCGCGCAATGGTCGGTTCGCGCCGCAAGCCCCAAGGCGTGGCGATGGTGGCGTTTCTGGCGGGCATCATGCGAAGCCTCCGAGCGGAACATTGGCGCCGGGCGCGCGGCGGACCTGGGTCCCGTGAATCGCTGCGCATCGATCATCAGCGCGATCTGTCGCGCGCGGTTGAGCTGCGAGATCCGGGCTCGGATCTTGAGCAAGCCTTGCTCGCGCGTGAACAACTCGATGCGATCGAACGGCTGTTCGCCGGGGATTCGGTGGCACTGGGCATTCTTGCCGGCCTGGCAGAGGGCCGTTCTGCGGCGCAGATTCGCGCCGACTTGGGACTATCCAAAACCGTCTACGACTCGGCGCGCAAGCGCATACGGCGCACGTTTCTGCGAGAAGGACTGACATGCGGACTAAATTAGCGCTCACCACGCCTGCAGCCGCGCTCGGGCGAATCCTCGACCGACTGGATCGAGAACTCATCGAGGCCTCGGATGAGGACATCCTCGAAGCGGCCCGGGATTTGGGGATGAATCCCCTGATGAAAGGATCCGCGGCGTTTTTGGGGCTGCAAAGCCTTAGCCTTGCAGAGTTCTTTGACAGCGATGCATTGAAGAGTCTGCTACGGGAAAGAGCAGCGCAGAAGGCAGCGGCGGTTGTGGCACCAAAGCGCGCGGCGCGGCGGCCGGTTGAACGCAAAGACTCGGCCGATGAATAAAATCGGGGTCGCGCGGCCACCCGTTTAGTCGATCCTCGCCCCCAACAAACAACCGAACTCCCGGGCAAAGTCCACGGAAACCCGGGCGTGGACCGCACCCTGCCGGTCGAAAAAGCGCTGGGTGCCGCGTAGCGCGAAGACTCCTTCGTGCCAGACGTTCGGGTGGATATACAGGCCCTGGCGTCCGTCGAAGCGAAAACACACGAAGCGGCCGGGCGTCACATCATCGCCGGGGAGCGCCAGCGGCACATAAAACGGGTGCCGATCCAGCGGGAAAAACAATTGTCCTCCGTCAGGATGATAGTTCGCGTGCCACAGCATCATGCGGCGGGGCGGGGAGGCGTGTTCGGTGCTCGCCAACCCCGGATCACAGGCGTAGGCCAGAATGTAATGGCCGTCCACGGCCTCGTTGCGACCATAAAGAATATCGCCGCGCCACTCACTGACGAACACTCCCTCCGTGGTGCCGCCTTGGTCGCCGCTGTCCTCATCGACGGGACGAGTGCCCTGTGCGGGCCAGCGGACGATCTCGATGCGGCAATCAGCTGGATCGTCAATTAGGCGGCCGTATCCATTCAGTGCCGCGTCGGTCGCTTCCAAGACCGGCATGTCCACGCACGGCAGCACGGCGGGCAGCTTGGGATCGAGGTAATCAATCGGCTCCCGCACCGTCGGTGTTAAGCGTAGGTATCGATGATCGCAGCGCGAGAGCTGCCGGCGGTTAACTGCTGAGTACGAGTGTAGGCGTCGGCCGCGCTGTAAGTGCTACCGCGCTGGGCGAAGCGGGTGGACGGGGCCAGGTCGATCAGCATGGGATCATCGACGGGAGTCGCGACCAGAGTCAGCGGACGTGACGCCGCCGCCGCGCCGAACGCGAAACTTCGCGCAGTCGGTTCTGTCAGGCTTTGCCGCGGGATCGGCTCGCCGGCCAGAATCAACGTCTGCTTTTCAGAGTTCACTCTCACAGTCGTTTCCAAAGCACTCATTGCTTTAGCCAAATAGAACCTTACCAGACCTCGACGGCCCGCACATGATTCATCGCTCAGAAGCCTTTAAATTGGCACAAACAGGCGATACATTAGCTATTTAACATTAGTTAAACTTTGTAACTAATTGATAAACAGAATAAATGATGCGATCTACGAGACGCGCTGCGATCCTCAAAACGAGGTTTTGCTGGAGGGTAGACGCACCGCGGTGTGCCTGACTTCACCGGGGTGCTTATCGCCCTTGTCCGCGACCGCAACGTAGAACACCTCAGGTTGGCTTCTGTTGGGCTTCGGCAGGAGTTTCACAAAGACGCTCATCGAGTCTTGGCCCTTTGGAAACGGTTGAGACACCTTTTCTTGGCTCACATAGTCGACGCCGGCTTTTGCCGACGCAGGCACCGTCCACCAAGTCAGCGCCGCATCGCTGCCGGCATGGAGGGGCCGGTGCACTCGAATCTCGGCAAAATGCTGGCCGGGCTGTACTTCGTACTGGCCGGGCGGCGCCTGCGGGCCACGACTGGGAGTCGGCTCGGCCAAGGCGGCTTGAGTCACTGAAGGACTGGGGCCGCTCAAGCCGGCCGCCGCGCCGATCTGGGCGTTGTCTTGTACGGCCGACGCGGAGAGCACCTCGCCGCTCACTTTCCCGCCGGGCGCCAAGCGCACAAAAAACAAGGAAACAGCCGCAATGGTGAGCAGCACACTAAAGATGGCCGACGGCCGCAAGGGCGGCGGAAGATGCGTACTCACGGGCGCGGGCTTGAGATCGGCAATACTCGCCAAAGGCTGCACGTACTCCGAAGCGGGCTTTAACCCCTTGAACCACTCGCCGACCGAAATCGACCGGCCGGCACGGTGCCATGACAGACCTCTCGAGAGCGTTTGCCATTGGCGTCGAGTCAGCCCTGAGGGTCGTGCCGCGACCACGCCGAAATCACGCGCCTCGCTCGCGCGCCGCCGTTGAAAAGGATGGCCCCCGGTGAGCAATTCATATGCAATGCACGCCAGCGCGTATAGATCGTCGCGCGGGTCGGGAACACGGCCGTCCAGGAGCTCGCAGCACGCGTACGCCGGCGTCGCAGAAGTCGATCCGCGCCACGGCGGTTGGTCCGGTCTCTCCTTCACGAAGCGGTACGAAGAGCCGAAATCGAGAATTCGAACTTCTCCCGCATTCGTGATCATGATGTTTTGCGGCTTCAAGTCGGCGTGCACGACGTTGCGTGCATGCGCGTGTTCAAGGCCGGCAGCGATTTGCTCGATGATCGACCAGGCATGCGGTCGGCGCATAGATGCGGGCTGAAAGCGCCGCATGAGATCGCTTAAGAGTTCGCCCTCCAACAGCTCCATCGTGAAGAAGTCGACGTCTCCGTCCCGGTCCACGTCGTACACCTTCACGATATTCGGGTGCGACAGGGTTTGAGCGGCCTGCGCTTCACGCCGCAAAGCCTCGATCGTCTCCTCGCGGGTTCCCGCGCATTCGTGCAGCAGCTTGATCGCAACGTAGCGTTGCGAGGCCGGCAGACTACACCGATACCGATCCAAGGCTTTGAACACGGTGCCCTTGCCGCCGGTTCCCAAGCGCTGCTGGATCTCGTATCGATCCCGAAGCACGCGGCCGATCTCAACCCGCGGCAAAATAGCGTGCCGGTCAGTGACCGCGCCGTTTCTGCTGAGATCCCCATTGGCGGAGAGATCGAGGGTGACGCCGTCGTTGGCGCGGGGAGGCTCGCCCCGCGAGATCTTCACTTCGATGAGTCGAACGAGATCGGTTGGAATATCGCCGCGATCGTTCAGTCGATTGAGCAGCGCGATAACCCGGGGCACCGCTTCCGGCTCCGCGCGTAAATGCGCCGCAAGCGCGGCAACGAATTCAGTCTGGGTGCAAGTGCTGCGGATCGCTGTGGCGAACTCATCGTCGCTGAGTTCGCCGTTCATTCGCGCGTGCAGCAGCCGTCGCAGTGTGCTCAGTCGATCGCCAGAGCCGCTGACGTCCGGAAATACCTTCATGCATGCAGATTAGAGGCTTGCGGCCCTGGGTGTATGTCAGACAACACCACCTCATGGCGTGATCTAAAACCCGGCACGAGCCGAGCACGCCTCCGCTGCACGGGCATTCACTGTCGCGTCGCTGCGACGCGATCGGGCTTGGTGCATGCGCTGTCACCTATTGTTCATACTTGGTGCGGTCGCCGCTCGGCGCAGCCAAGGCGCGGGCCCTTGGCTGCGACAGCGCGCACTAATGCCTACTCTTGAATTGAGCAATCCTTCGATTCGCGCTCCCACGGTCCGGCGCAGCCTACGACCACTCCATGAATCGCCTGCATTCCGAAGTGACCACTCGCCGGTGCGCCGAGCGTCAGGGTGATGTTCGAGAACGTGACTTCGCTGCCACCCAGGACGCAGATAGTCACCATCGAGGGGTTTGCAAATGGCGTCTTACCTCCGTTGACGGTGATGAAGGCCGGTCCGGTCACCACAAATCCACCGCTCACCGGCTGAGCGAAGCTTGGGCAGCTCGTCGACCAGGCCGTCGGATCGGAATTAACCATGCCTTCGGTCACCAGGATGTGATGGGTGTGAGCGCCGCGCGTTTTGGTGGGATCGACCTCGTCCTTGTCCACCGTACCCTGCACAATCCCGTAGTCCGATGTCTCCATATTCAGCACGGCTGAAAACCTGGCAGTACCCCGTCGCTCATTCACATCCAGCGACCACCTGCCGCGCATTTCGTACGGACCGCCCTTCACGACGGCGGCCGAGGGTGTGTAGTCGTTGATCAGCCCGCTGTAATGCACCGGCGGCGCCTCTTCTCGATCGCCCGCCTTAGCCACAGTGAGTCCGCCGAGACCGGTTGCCACCGTTAGGATTGCCAGGTCGCGCCCGACCCACCTCAACGCTTTGTGCTTCATCAAAAACCCTCCCTATCATTTGTAGCCGACGATTTCGCGCCCGGGGCGCCCGCGAACAATCGGATGCGGAGCCTCGTCGGGTCAAACGGCAATGCACGGAATCCGCACACTGCCGCCGAATGCCGTCTTTTACCGTCTCTGGGAGGGGAAGCCTTTTAGAGCTTAGAATGCCTCACCAAATGGGGAGCGATCTGCGAGCGATGGACAAGCCTATTCCTGCGCTGCCGAATGGACCGAATGAAGGTCGCCTCGACTCATGGAAAAAGATCGCGGTCTATCTGAAACGCGACATAACGACAGTCCAGCGCTGGGAGAAGCGTGAAGGGATGCCGGTGCATCGTCACCTGCACGGCAAAATGGGGTCGGTGTATGCGTTTCAATCAGAACTCGACGCCTGGATGCAGGGCCGCAGCGACCAACAACCTCTTGGCGCAACCGAGGCCGGTCCGGACGATGAGCTGACATCGCGACCCGGCGGCGCGGCGCCTGTTCGCTATCGATGGGCCGCACTGATAATCGTCGGGGCGCTGGCCGTGGCCGCCATCGTTCTGACCATTTGGTTCGAGCGCAGTGATCATTTCTGGCGAAACCCTTTCGCGGGAGCGGCCTATCAGTCTGTCACGGGCTTCGATGGCCGCAACGAGGCGGCCGCCGTGTCGCGTGACGGTCAGTTCATCGCCTTTCTGTCCGATCGCGGCGGACGCACCGACGTCTGGGTCACGCAGGTTGGATCGGGGCGCTTCCACAATCTCACGCGCGGCCTCGACGGCGAACTGGTCAATCCCTCGATCCGCGAACTCGGATTTTCACCCGACGGTTCGCTGGTCACGTTTTGGCTGCGCAGGCAGTCAGGGCCACCGGGCGAAGACATCAGTGTCTGGGCAGTGCCGACGCTCGGCGGCGAACCGAGGCCCTATCTCGAAGGAGCCGCTGAGGTTACCTGGTCGCCGGATGGCAACCGGCTGGCCTATCACACGACGCTGCCGGGAGATCCGCTGTTCATTGGCGATGGCAAAGGACTTTCCCGCAGCGGTCCCATTTTGATTGCACCGGCTGGACTGCACAGCCATTTCCCGGTCTGGGCACCGGATAATCTGATTTATTTCTCCAAGGGCAGCTTGCCCGACCAGCTCGATGTTTGGCGCGTCGACCCGCGCGGCCAGCTTCTCGAACGCATCACGTCCCACTCGACCCGCGTGACCTATCCGGTGCTGCTCAATCCGCGCACGTTGCTCTACCTGGCGAGCGCCCCGGACGGCTCGGGTCCGTGGGTTTATGGCATGGATGTGGAGCGGCGAGTCGCGCACCGGCTGAGCGCGGGTGTCGAGCAATACACTTCTCTTGCGGCGAGCGCGGACGGGCAGCGCGTCATTGCCACGGTCTCGACGCCGCAGAGGACACTCTGGCGGGTGTCCATCACCGATCCTGTGCAAAGCGAATCCGCGCCGGTACGAATTGCGCTCACCACCGGCACCGGCTTCGCTCCGCGCGTGGGCCCGAATTTCTTGCTATACGTCGCCGCGGCCGGCACAGGAGAGAGTATCTGGAAGATTTCGGGAACATCGGCCACGCAGTTGTGGGCTGCCAATGAAGCACGAATCATCGGCGCTCCAGCCGTCTCGGCGGATGGACGCCTTATTGCCTTCTCGGTGCGGCAGCGCAATCAGACGCTGCTCTACGCGATGGGATCCGACGGTTCTCGGGCGCATATCGTGTCGGACTCGCTTGAACTGCGCGGCGCGCCTGCCTGGGCGCCGGATGGCAGGTCGATCATCTCGGCGGCCGACCAAAATGGTGTCCCGCATTTGTTCCGCATTCCGCTCGAAGGCAACACTCCGACGCCCTTCATCGACGCTTATTCAGTCGACCCGACTTGGTCGCCCGACGGCCAGTTCGTGATTTATTCAGGACCGGACATCGGCACCCAATTCGCGGTCAAAGCCGCCACTGCCGAGAGTACTGCGCACCCTCTGCCGGAACTTCTTTTGACCCGCGGCGCGCGGCATCTTGCACTGCTTCCCGGAGGACGAAAAATGGTTTTCCTGCAAGGCGAGATTCAACACAAGAATCTGTGGATGGTCGACCTCGAGACCGGCGCGCTGCAACAGCTCACCCACATGCCCGCGGAATTCGATGTGCGTGATTTCGACCTCTCCGCTGACGGCGCCGAGGCGATACTCGAGCGCGCGCAGGCGCGCTCGGACGTGGTCGTGATTGATCGGCCCGCCGCCTGATTGTTCGCAGCTTTGGCGGCGCGGGAATTCAGAAATGCAATATTTTTGCATATATGGGATTGGTTTCCACTTTCGGAATATTCTTAAAGGTGAGATATTGGCGGCTCACCAGGGTATTCAGAGGGGAATCACATTAAAAATTCAATAAAGGGTTTTATCGCCGCCGCCGCTGTGTCGGCATTTCTAGGGTCCGCGGCACAGGCGCAAGCGCCCGACGACAAGGGTCTCGCCGCATCGATCGATAAACTGGCGGCGGCCGCCATCGCCTCAGGCGAGAGCCCTGGCCTCGAGGTCGCGGTGATCAAGAATGGCAAGCCGGTATTGGTGAAGGGCTACGGCTTCGCCGATCTAGAGGAGCATGTTCCGGTCTCGAATAACAGCGTTTTCCGCGTGGGTTCCGTGACAAAGCAATTCACCGCGGTGGCGCTGCTGCTGCTGGCGGAGGAGGGAAAGGTATCCCTGCAAGACAAACTGTCGAAGTACTATCCGAATTTTCCGCGTGCCAATGACATTACGCTGGATGAAATGCTTCATCACACCAGCGGCATCTACAATTACACCTCCGCGCCCAACTTCGCGGTTGATGGCATGATCCACCGTAGCACCGACGAAATGGTGGAGTTCATTGGCAAACTGCCCAAAACTCAAGATTTCGAGCCGGGGACCAGTTGGTCCTATAGCAATTCGGCCTATTTCATCTTGGGCGGCGTCGTGGAGAAGGCCTCCGGTGAATCCCTCGCAAAGGTATTCAAGACGAGATTTTTCACGCCTCTCGGCATGACCCATACCGCGCTCGACGATGAGACCGAAATCGTCGCCGGTCGCGCCAGAGGTTATGCGGGCGCTGGTCCCGGAAAGTTCACAAACGCGGCCTTCATTTCCATGTCGATTCCGGGTGGCGCAGGTTCAATTCGTTCAACTGCCGGCGACCTTGCCAAGTGGAATGCGGCGCTCTTTGGCGGCAAGATTCTCAAGCCTGCTTCGCTTGCGGCGATGCTGACGCCCGGTAAGCTCAGCAACGGCGAGAACTCTAGCGCGGCCATGGCGAAAATGATGGCGGCGGCAGGAGCACCGGCGGCCGCGGCATCCGCTAAAAAAGAATATGGCTACGCGCTGATGTTGTCGCAAGAAGACGGCCATCGGAAAATCGATCACGGCGGCGGGATATATGGCTTCAGCTCTTCCTTGTCCGAATTCCCTGATGACAAAACAACCGTCGTGGTGCTGTCCAACGCAATCGGCAAGGATGTTGGCGCATCCAAGATTGCCGAGCGAATTGAGCGCCTGGCAATCGGTCTGCCTGCGAAGCAGTAGCCACGCTTGTCGTCCCGATTCGCATCTGTCGCTAAGCCCGGCGCGGCGCTGCGGGCGTTTCGCCGCAAACAGGGCTGGACATTGGCTGAGGTGAACCAGAAGACCGGCCTGCCGGTGTCGACATTGTCGCGGATCGAGACCGATCAAATCTCTCCTACTTATGATCAACTGAGCAAACTCAGCTTGGGCCTCAATGTCGACATGGCGCAACTCTTGTCCGGCGACATGGAAGACGCCAAGCCGGTGCAGACCGCGCGGCGCAGCGTCAATCGCTCGGGCGACGGGCAAATTCTCGATACGCCAATGCAATCGCTACGCTATCTCAGCGTAGACCTGACGAATAAACAATTTGCGCCGATCATAGGCGAGATCAAAGCGCATTCTCTGGAGGAGGCGGGCGAATTTCACCGTCATGACGGCGAAGAATTTATTTTCGTGCTGAGCGGGGAGCTGGAACTGCACAGCGAAAGCTACGCGCCCCTGCGGCTGCAGCCGGCAGACTCCGTTTATTTCGATAGCGGTATGGCGCATGCCTACGTGGCATTGGGGAAAGAGCGCTGTAAAATTTTGTCGATTTGCACGGCACCCTTTGAAAACGTGGCGATCAAGCGCGCGCAAGATCCGCGATTCCGCCGGAGGCGCTCGCGCACGGTATCGGCATTGTCCTGAAGCTGCAGGCTGTCCGGGCCGGAGGCAAGTTAAAGATTTCGGGAAGGCGACCGATAGATGCTTGTGAAGCCAAACGCGATTGGACGGGACCTGCGACGTGTAGAGATCAAGGTTCTCGCAGGCTTTCTTGTCGCGCTCGCACTCCTAATATTGGCCGGCGGCTATACCTATACCACGAGTGTCGCATTTGCCGATTCGGTCGAATGGGTGGCGCATACTCAGGGTGTCAGGGTGTCGCTGGCCGAATTATCCGGCTCCATCGCCAACGCCGAATTGGCTCAGCGAGATTTCTTGCTGTCAGCTGAGGCGGCGCGCAAGGATGACTTCGAGCGGCTGACCGCAGAGAGCACCGAACGGCTTGACCAGCTGGCAGCGCTGGTCGCGGACAATCCATCTCAGCTGGCGAATCTGGCGGTGCTGCGATCGGCCGTCGCGAGACGTATCGAGGTCATGCGGGGCGCGCTTACCGCCTTGGATCATTTCGGCGTGGCGGCGGCGCGCGCGGTGGTTTCGGTCGCTCGCGGCACCAATGGGGGCAGCACGGCGGA
>Ga0209169_10000178_pt1 | contig 37581 bp, 29 predicted proteins | sample HubBroMetageWRM4_FD_188346 | JGI IMG/M metagenome (GOLD analysis project Ga0209169, IMG submission 188346) | Warmed soil microbial communities from the Hubbard Brook experimental Forest, New Hampshire - Hubbard Brook CCASE Soil Metagenome WRM 4... | ecosystem: Environmental > Terrestrial > Soil...
CGCTGCAGTTCACGGGCCTCACCGCTTGCGAAAGAAAGTGCCGAGGGATTGATTGAACTTGCAGCGATAGCACCCAGAATTAGATTTGCTTACACTCCTTGCCCGCGTCGAACACCGGGGGTGGCAAAGTTGCGTTCCCAGTTCCCTTGGGTGCCGTCGGGCCTTCGACGCGACTGCGGAGCTAGCCCGCTGTCCGCACCATTTTTCACCCAAACATGCGCGGTCTTCCGCGACGATCATTTGCAGGATCCTAGGCACGCACCTACAACACGATAGGAGCTTCTGCCCTGGTGAGTGCCGCGCCTGCGTGCAAGGCTTGCCGCACCTTAAATCCAGCACATCGCACGGCCAACGCTGTGACGCGCCGCCGAAAGCCCGATGTGTAACGCAGTAACTTCAGGAGTTCTAGTCATGCCTACACGAAAGAGCCGGGGCAAATCGCCCACGCGCGCGACGTCAAGAGAAAGAGCCAAGGGCCAACGAGGCAGTGAGATGGCCGTGGGCACCACGGCGAGCGGCCCGTCGCATCCTGCGGCGAGCCTCACGGAGCTCGCCAATCACGCCGCAGAGCAACAGGCGCTGGCGGAGGCGATGCCATTCAATTCGGCCAAGGATTCAGAATACGGTGCGTCCTCGATTTCATTGCCCCCCGAGGGGCCACACCAGGCGATGCCTTCCCTAACCGCGGGCGCAGGAACCTTGAGCGAAAAAAACGAGTCTCTAAAAACCGGTCCAGCCACGCTTGAATCGCAATCCTTGGACGGATCGCTTGAGAGCAAGCGGGTCAATTCTGAAGGCCAGGTGTTGACCACCAATCAAGGCGTAGCGATTGCCAATAACCAGGACTCGTTGAAGGCCGGCCTTCGCGGTCCCACGTTGCTCGAAGACTTTGTCCTTCGCGAGAAGATCACTCACTTTGACCACGAGCGCATTCCAGAAAGGATCGTCCATGCTCGAGGCTCAGCTGCGCACGGCTACTTTGAAGCATATGAACCCCTGACCACCTTGACCCGAGCAGCTCCCTTTAAGGAGGCCGGCAAACGAACCCCGGTGTTTGTCCGCTTCTCGACCGTCGCGGGAGAGCGCGGATCGGCGGATACAGCACGCGATGTGCGCGGGTTTGCGGTCAAGTTCTACACCGATGAGGGCAACTGGGATTTAGTCGGCAACAACATCCCTGTGTTCTTCATTCAGGATGCGATCAAATTTCCCGATTTGATTCACGCGGCCAAGCCAGAGCCCCACAATCAAATGCCTCAGGCCGCCACCGCACATGACACCTTCTGGGACTTTGTCTCCCTGATGCCCGAATCCACCCACATGCTGATGTGGATCATGTCGGATCGAGCGATTCCGCGCAGCTATCGCATGATGCAAGGCTTTGGCGTGCACACCTTTCGGCTCGTCAATGAACAAGGCAAATCCACCTTCTGTAAGTTCCATTGGAAGCCGTTGCTGGGAACTCATTCCTTGGTCTGGGACGAAGCGGCGAAAATCATGGGTGCGGACCCCGATTTTCATCGTCGCGATCTGTGGGAAGCGATCGAATCGGGCAACTACCCGGAGTGGGAACTCGGCCTTCAGGTCTTCTCCGAGGCGGACGCCGAAAAATTCAGCTTTGACGTGTTGGACTCAACCAAGTTGGTTCCCGAAGAACTCGTTCCCGTGCAGCCGGTCGGCCGCATGGTGCTCAATCGCAACCCGGATAATTTCTTCGCCGAGACCGAGCAAGTGGCTTTTTGCACCGCGCATGTCGTGCCAGGCATCGACTTCAGTAATGATCCTTTGCTGCACGGTCGCATTCATTCGTACGTAGACACACAAATCACCCGCTTGGGCGGTCCTAATTTCCACGAGATTCCCATCAATGCGCCGATCGTGCCGGTGCACAACAACCAACGCGATGGTTTGCACCGTCAAGCGATCGCTCGCGGTCGGGTTGCATATGAACCGAATTCCTTGGGAGGCGGTTGTCCCTTCCAAGCCGGCGCCGCGGGATTTGCCTCTTTTCCAAAGGCGATCGAACCCAACAACGCCCCTGTAGACAAGGTGCGGGGCAGGCCGGAGAAATTTGCCGAACATTACGCGCAAGCGAAACTATTCTTCGAGAGTCAGACAGAGGTTGAAAAAGCCCATATCGGCGGCGCTTTTCGTTTTGAGCTGAGCAAACTCACCGTGCCGGCAATCCGCGTCCGCATGATTTCCTCCCTTCTCAACGTTTCAAAGTCACTGGCCAGCAAGTTGGCTTCTGATCTCGGCATCGAATTGCCCGATCCCATGCCGCGTGTCGTAAAAAGTGCATCGAAACCGGAAATCACCGCATCCCCTGCCCTGTCACTGAAGGCCCTCCCTGGCGATGGCAGCATAGCGACCCGCAAGATTGCGATTGTGCTCGCCGATGGTGTCGAAGGCGCCCCGCTTAAGGGTCTGATGAAGAAGTTCAACGCCGCCGGCGCTGTCACGCGTCTGCTCGGCTCCCGCTTAGGCTCTGTCCGCACTGCCGAAGGCGACGCCTTGGAAATTGACGCCACACTGGAGAATTCCCCCGCGGTGCTGTTCGACGCGCTCGTACTGCCGAGCGGCGCTAAGGCCGTGGACGCGCTGTGTTTAGATGGCCGTACGCTCGAATTCGTCAAGGATCAATACCGACACTGCAAGACCATTCTGGCAATGGGCGATTCGTCCAAAGTTCTGATGAAGGCAGGCATTCCGCTCAGCCTGCCATCGGGCGAGGCGGATCCAGGGTTGCTCATCGACGCACAGGACGGCAATAAGGGCGATGCGAAATCCTTTATGGCGGCGCTCGGACAGCACCGGCACGACGAGCGCGACACTGACCCGCCGCTCGTTTGAAGCATTTCAACTCCGGCCATTTTGAGAACCAAAGAGAAGAGCATCGTTGAAGAAACTGTCGACCTTATTGACCGGCCATTCCATCGCAGAAGAAGCAGCCCTATATCCAGGCCTCGCCATCCAAGGGGCAGGTAGAAAGCCGACAAGCGCGGTGCGGAGATTTACGCCTTCACCGGCAACGCTTGTAGGACCTTTGCTATACACGCGCTGCAGTTAACTTAGATTAGTGATGCAAACCGGCATGTGCGGATAATCATCCGCGCCACTCAGGGTAATTGAAGGATAGCTTTACATGAAACACCTCCTCGTTGCTGCGGGCTTATTCGTTCTCGCCGCCGCAAGTCCCGCGTATGCGGATAAATACACCGATGCAACCAATACATTCATGCATTCCGGCGCGAGTGCGGGTTTCTTTCGTACCGCCTACGCCTATGCTGTTTTCCCGACCGTGGGCGAGGGCGGATTCATTGTTGGCGCCGCTGTGGGGAAAGGGCGCGTATATGTGCACCGCAGGCTCGTTGGAGATACGACGATGACCCAAGGCAGCGTGGGCTTTCAGGCTGGCGGCAAAGCCTACAGCCAGATCATCTTCTTCGAAGACAGGCGAGCACTGGAAGAGTTTCAGAGCGGCTCGTTTGAGTTCGCGGCCGGCGCGAGTGTTACGGCAATCACCGCCTCAGCGGGCGGCGCTGCGGGGACCTCGGGTGCCTCCGCCAACGCGAGCGGTGGAATTCATGACGGCACCACCGCGACGCTTGGCTATACCAAAGGCATGGCCGTGTTCACCCTGGCAAAAGGCGGTCTCATGTACGCAGCAACCATCGAAGGTCAAAAGTTCTCGTACAAGCCGCGCGGCGCCGAATAATTTCAAAGACGGTGCATCTTATTCTTGATCTGCTCCCACACGGTGCGTTCCGGAGGTCTTGGTTCGAGTACTTTGCTGTAAGCATCGGCCACCTCCTGCATCATGCCTTCGCGCGCGAGTAGGCGCGCGAGAGTTGCACGCCGATAGCGCCAGTGTTTCCAGGCGTCGTCCGGCCAATCCTCGTATCGCGCGCGATCCGCCGCGGCAGCGTAGAGCCTGAAGGCCTCGAGGAATCCTGCGTTGCGCCGCGAAGCATCAGACTCGGCAAGAGCACTCTTCTCCTCACGCTCGGCGACGCGCGCCAGCGCGGTAGGTTCGCGCGCATCCGCCCCTTTCTGATACCACTCCCATGCCTTGGCGAGATCCGGCCGGAGTTGACCCCGTGCAACCGCGGGCGAGCCTGAGACGCCGAATTCGAACAGATGCCCGACCTCGTATGCTGCGATCGGTACCCCGTCTTGCCATGCGTGTTCGTCGAGCGCCAGTGCACGCTCAGGGTCGAGTCCACCGGCGGAGACGTCCACGAGAAGACTTGCAAGGTCGATCTGCGCGGCTCGATAACCCGAGGATATGGCAAGCTCAAGTTGCTGTTTCGCGGCCATCACGTCCGACTTCGCGAGCAATGCGCGCGCTCTTTCGTAGATCAATCGAGGCGTCTTTCCGCTCAGGGCGATTTGCGAGGTACAGGCAGAGTTCGCGACATCGGCCACGATCGCCGTCCGGACAAGCCCGCGAGTCACACGGTCGGGATCATAGAATGCAGCGGCCGCCTGATCGCACGCCGACCCTGGAGTGCGCCACTGTTTCACTCGCGCGTCGGGTGGCAGCCCAAGCTCGGTTCGATCGAGATCCGCGAGCGGATCAATTTGTGCCACCTTAGCCCACAGGATCTGAGCCGCAAGCGTGGCTGAAACGCGTGCATCCCAGATTCGGGCGGTCTTGTCATTCGAGGCGGTGACGATGCGGGTGCCGTCAGGCGAGTAGGCGGCCGAATTCACCCAGCCAACATGGCCGGAGAGTACCGCGAGCTGTTCCCCCGTGCGTGCGTCCCAGATCCGTGCGGTCTTGTCAGTCGAGGCGGTGACGATGCGGGTGCCGTCGGGCGAGTAGGCGGCCGAACGGACTTGGCCGCCATGGCCGGAGAGCGCCACGAGCTCGGCGCCAGTGTGTGCGTCCCAGATCCGTGCGGTCCTGTCATCGGACGCGGTGACGATGTGCGTGCTATCGGGCGAATAGGCCGCGGTAGAGACGCGGTCGCCGTGACCGAAGAGCACCACGAGTTGGTTCCCCGTGCGCGCTTCCCAGACCCGGGCGGTTCTGTCATTGGACGCGGTGACGATGCGGGTGCCGTCAGGCGAGTACGCGGCAGCCTGGACGATATCGCCGTGGCCGGAGAGTACCTCGAGTTGGGCTCCGGTGCCTGGGTCCCAGATTCGGGCGGTCTTGTCGAATGAGGCGGTGACGAGGCGGGTGCCGTCGGGCGAGTAGGCCGCCGAATTCACCCAGCCAGCATGGCCGGAGACCAGAGCGATCTCGGCTCCGGTGCGTGCATCCCAGATCCAAGCGGTGTTGTCAGTTGCGGCAGTGACGATGCGGGCGCCGTCGGGCGAGTAGGCGGCGGAACTGAAGACGCTAGCCTCATGGCCAGAGAGCACCGCGAGTTGGGCTCCGGTGCGTGCATCCCAGATCCGGGCGGTCTTGTCGAATGAGGCCGTGACGATGCGGGTGCCGTCGGGCGAGTAGGTCGACGGCGTGACGAAACCAGCATGGCCGGTGAGCACCGCGAGTTGGGCTCCCGTGTGGGCATCCCAGATCAGGGCGGTCTTGTCCAAGGACGCGGTGACAATACGGGTGCCGTCGGGCGAGTAGGCGGCCGAAGCGACGACGTCACCGTGGCCGGAAAGCACCACGAGCTCGGCTGCCGTGCGGGCATCCCAAATCCGCGCGGTCCTGTCAAGTGACGCGGTGACGATGCGGGTGCCGTCGGGCGAGTAGGCGGCGGAAAAGAATACCGGATCGTCATGGCCGGCGATCACCGCGAGCTGCACTCCTGAGCGTGCATCCCAGATCCGTGCGGTCTTGTCATACGATGTAGTGACGATGCGCGTGCCGTCGGGTGAATAGGCGGCCGAGTTAATACGATCACCATGGCCGGAGAGCACCAAGAGTTGGGCTCCCGAGTCGGCGTCCCAGATCCGGGCGGTTTTGTCATGGGACGCGGTGACGATGCGGGCGCCGTCGGGCGAATAGGCCGCCGCAATCACCAAGCCAGCATGGCCGGAGAGCACCGCGAGTTGGGCTCCGGTGCGTGCATCCCATAGCCGGGCGGTCTTGTCAGTTGAGGCGGTGACGATGCGGGTGCCGTCGGGCGAATAGGCAGCGGAACGGACTTGATCGCGATGGCCGGAAAGCACCCTAAGTTGGCTTCCGGTGAGTGCATCCCAAACCCGGGCGGTATTGTCAATTGACGCAGTGACGATGCGGGTGCCGTCGGGCGAGTAGGCGGCCGAACGGACTTGATCGCCATGGCCGACAAGCGCTACGAGCTCGGCGCCTGAGCGTGCGTCCCAGATCCGTGCGGTCTTGTCATAGGACGCGGTGACGACGCGCGTGCCGTCAGGCGAGTAGGCGGCCGCAATGACGAAGCCAGCATGGCCTGAGAGCACAGCGAGCTTGGCGTCAGCGGCGCGCACTTCCTGAAACACACTGATGGCCGCAGGCGTAGGGCTCTGCGCGAATTCAGATCCTGTGAGCACTTCGAGGATGATGCCCTGGGCGCCCGCCACATCGTCGTTCTTGAGCCGCTGCGCCGCAGCCTGAGTCAGTAAGCGCGACTGCGCTTTCAGAGTCTCTGCTGCTTGATGTTCGGCTTCACGTTTCTGCTTAACGGCAATCAATGCCGCACCGGATGTCACCACCGATAGAACCGTCACCATACCAACGAACGCCGTAGCGAATCGATGGCGCCGGACGAACTTACCGATCTGGTATCTAGCGCTGGCCGGACGAGCCATCACTGCCTCGTCGTTCAAAAACCGGCGCAAGTCAGCGGCGAGTTCCGAGGGCGTGCCATAGCGGCGCTCGCGATCGCGATACAGCGCCTTCATCGTGATCCAGTCCAGATCCCCCCGCAGTTCACTGACCAGCTGTTTCGGTTCAGTGCTGCGTGCGCCGGCGGTCGCGCTCGACGTGTCTTTATCACCACTCACCTTCGTGCTGGGGTTGGGCGGCTCTTCCTCTCGCAATTGACGCAGCCACTCCTCGAGCGATGGCTTTTCGCGTCGCTTGATCTCGAACGGCTGTAAACCCGTGAGCAACACATAGAGCACGACACCGAGAGTGTACACGTCGGTGCGCGTGTCGATGTCGCGTGCACTTGGGTTCACTTGCTCCGGACTCATGTAACCGGGAGTTCCGATGAACTGGCCTAGTTGAGTGAATTCACCGCCGAGCTGCGGTACTATCGTTTTGGCAAGTCCAAAGTCGATAATCCGCGGCACCGCTTTGCCGTCGACTTCAATAACCAAAATATTCGATGGCTTCAGATCCCGATGGATGATCGCTTTCTGGTGCGCGTGCTGCACGCCCTCGCACGCGTGGATGAAAAGTTCCAGCCGGTCCTTGATCTTAAGCTTGTGCTGATCGCAGTACTCCGTGATCGGCAGCCCGGGCACGAACTCCATCACCAAGTACGGTTGTCCTTGCGGCGTCGTCCCGGCATCGAACACCTTGGCGATGGCCGGATGGTCCATCATCGCAAGGGACTGGCGCTCAGACTGAAAGCGCTGCACGACCGCCTCATCGTACATCCCTGCCTTGATCAGCTTGAGCGCCACTTGCCGCCGTACCGGTGAGACTTGCTGGGCTAGCCACACCTGACCCATGCCGCCCTCGCCGAGTTTGCGGATCAATTCAAAGCGCTGTGCGAATATCTGGCCCACCGCGAGCGCAGGTGTCGATTCGATTTCGCCGATCTGTCGTTCGAGTACGTCGCGAAGCGGCGAGTCCAGGAACTCATCGCTCAAATCATCGCCGACCAGCAGCAAAGAGTTCAGTTCGGCGCGCAAGTCCGCGTCCGATCCGCACGCCGCATCGAGAAACGCGGGCCGTTGCTCCGGCGCCAGTGCCATGGCTTGATGCAATAGCTCCTCGACCTCCCTCCAATCGTGAGCGCTCATGATGCCGACCTTTTCATCTCGCGCCGCAGCCATATCCGCGCGGTCGCCCACTTACGCTCAACGGTTGCAAGGGAAATGTTCATGACCGCTGCAATTTCCTCGGCCGACAAGCCACCGAAGAATTTCATTTCCACGATCTTTGCCTGCCGCTCATCCGCTTTAGACAATGCGTCCAACGCTTGGTCCAACGCCACGATGGGCACGTTTTCGTCGCTCGGCAGCTCGCCGAGATCCTCAATGGCGATTCGGCAGCCCCCGTCGCGCTTACGCGCCCCGCGGCTGCGGGCGTAGTCCACCAGGATTTGACGCATCAACCGCGAGGCGATGGCGATGAAGTGCCCGCGGTTCTGCAACAGAACAGGATCACTGCCGTTTAGCCGCAGAAAGGCCTCGTTCACGAGCGCCGTACTCTGCAGCGTGTGGCCCGCTCGTTCGGATTGCAGGTGATGGTGAGCAAGCCGACGCAACTCTTGGTAGACCAGGGGCACTAAAATGCCCAGGGCCTTTTCATCGCCCTTGACCCACTGCTGCAGCAGTTCCGTTACTTGGTCTGTCTGGACTTCCGGCACGGCTTCTCCGTAGCTCTTCTTTTGTCCGACCGCCCCCAGGGTAGTCGTGAGTCTTATGCCGGTCAATCGAGGTCAGACATTTATGGCATTCGCTCGTCACCCGGCCAAATATTTTGATCTCGTGAGGGTTTCCGCAGCTCCGTTGACGCCTTCTCAATGAGGGGCGAAACATTGCGGTTTGATCGTCTGCGCCGTGTCAAATGCAAGTACCAGAGCCTTTAAGGACGCGGCCTGCTACGGCTGGTGTTTGGCAGCAGCGTTTTGGGGCGGAGGGCCCAATATGATTGTCGACCATTGTCTGTTCGCCATCATCATCGCCGGTATCGGACTCGCGGTGGGTTACCTGCGAGCCGAATTGGTCTTGCATCGAAAGATGACCGCCCTCCAGCGAGCCTCTCTCTAGCTCTTCTTTTGCCCTACTGGCCCGACGTATTCGTGGTCTTCGCGCGGGTCAATCATGTTCCACGCTTGAGATTTGCCGTTCTCGCAAAGATATTTTGAATTGATGAGGGTTTTTTGCCTCGCGATTACGCCTTTCTTTATAAGAGGGAAACGTCGCATTTGAGGGTTTGCTGCGTCAAATGCCAGTAGGTACGCCCTCAAGGACGCGGCCGGCTGTGAGCAGTGTTTGGCCGCGGCGATTGGCGGGAGTGGACCCTATGATTGTCGACGATTCTTTGTTCGCCATGATCATCGCCGGTATCGGATTCGCGGTTACTGACCCCAAAGCCGCATCGGTTTTCCGGCGAATAATCAAAGCAGCGGCGCGCAGTGATGACCTTTGCCTGCGTGAGTTGCACGCCAACAGACTTCAGCCTAGGCAAATTGACGTACCGGTAGCCGCCTTACGAAACCATCAGCCTTTCCTTAGTAAAGAATCAGCGCTTTGCGGGCCGGACGAATGGTTATTCACCGTATATTCGAGAAAATCCGCGAACCTAGGGATTGCGCGACACAGGGAGCCGGCATGACATCGAAGAGCAATGGCCATTTTCCATTGAGCGGCGCGTATCGGCTGCTCGCGGCATTGTTTGCAGTAGGCGCCCTCACTGGATGTCATGGTGGGTTTATCGGCGATGGCTGTCTCCTCTGCGGGCCTAGCGCTCCACCGGATCAAGCCAATCTCAAGGGTACCTTGAGCGGCCTGGTGGGCTCGGAGCTCACGCTGCAGAACAACGGATCTCAGACCTTTTTCGATGGTCCAGCGTCCAACGGCAGCGCCGTGGTTTTCGGCGTCGTAAATTTTAATACAACCTATAACCTGACGGTGCAAACACAGCCGACCAACCCTTCACAGACCTGCGTGGTCGCAAATGGCACGGGGACGGCCGGCACTGCGGATGTCACGAACATTACGGTGACTTGCACGACCAATCCGCCTCGCTTCGCCTATGTAGCCAATCGCGGATCCAACAACGTCTCGGCATACAGTGTCGATGCCACCACGGGGGCATTAACGGCAATTGCGGGTTCACCCATTTCCGCCGGCAATGTCCCGGTCGCCATCGCCGTTGACCCCACGGGCAGCTATGCCTACGTCGCAAATCAAATGGACGCGACAATCTCCGCCTTTACCATCAATCGAACCAGCGGCATGTTGAGCGCGGTGAACGGCTCACCGTTTGCCACGGGATCTGCGCCCAGCTCGGTCGCCGTTGATTCGGTGAGCGCAACCCTCTACGTAACGAATAGCGGCGCTAACAGCGTTTCGGCCTATGCAATCACCCCCGTTAGCGGAGTGCTCACGCCGATAACCGGCTCGCCCTTTACGACGGGTGCATCACCCGCGGCGGTGACGGTGAATCCTTTGGGATTCGGCGTGTATGTCGCGAACCAAGCGGACGGTACGGTTTCCGAATTCTCAACCAACGCCGGCGCGTTGACACCTGCCACTGGATCACCGTTCGCCGTCGGCATGGACCCACGTGCGCTTAGCAGCGACCCTTCCGGTCAATATCTCTACATCGCGAACGGGACCTCGAACACTCTTTCTGCTTTCAGCGGTAGTAGCGCCGTCACCGGTTCGCCGTATGCGACGGGAAGCACGCCGATCTCAGTCGCGGTTGATCCCTTGGACAACTATGTCTACGTGGCCAATCAAGGCTCCAACAACATCTCAGCGTTTGCGCTCAACGCAGCGACCGGCGCCTTGACCGTCGTCTCCGGTTCGCCGTTTGTCGCAGGGACGCAGCCCTCCTCGGTGGCAGTGGATCCCACCGGTATGTTTGCGTACGTCGTCAATGCAGGCGCCGACTCTGTCTCGGTTTACGCGATTAAAGCAACAAATGGGGCGCTGACGCCGATTGCCGGCTCACCGTTTGTGACGGGAACGCAGCCCACGGCGATCGCGATCAGCGATTAGGAAACAAAATGACTCTGCGGAATACCCCAAGACAATAGACAAGGAGACTTCCATGTTAATAGCAAAGGGCACAGGTGCAAGAGTCGCCAAACTCGCACTTCTCACCATGGTGGCAACCGCGGCGGTCGCTGCAGAACCTGTCGCGTTTACCTCGTTTGACATCCCGGGAGCGACCAGCTATTTCGTTGCGGGGATCAACGACGAAGGCCTTGTAGCAGGCAGTTGGCTTGCTGCCGACGGATCGGAAGTGGGCTTCATTCGCTCACCCGACGGCCACATGGCTACGCCGATCGTCGATCCAAATGATAACTCTGGGCTGACGGTGCTACGCGCGATCAATGACGACGGTGTGATTGCTGGCTTTTACGGCGCCAACGTGAGCAACGGCTTCCTGCTGGCCGAGGGGAAATTTCGGGCGGTGGATTTTCCGGGTGCCGTTGCGACGGCTCTGCGCGGCATCAACAACTTAGGCGACCTGTCCGGTACCTATTCCGTTGTGGATCTCAATGCCGATGAGTTTGGCTTCATCATTCCCCGCCGCGGGCCCGCAATCAGCTTCAAGCTGGCCGATCCTACCGGCACCGGCATCGTGGTCGGGGGCATCAATGACCTGCGACAGCTCGTCGGCTACTACACGGATGCGAGCTCGACGTTGGTGGGCTTTCTACGCCAACCCAGCGGTCAATTCGTGAGTGTCATCGTTCCCGGAGCGGTCAGCACACAAGTCTATGGCATCAACGACTGTGGAATTATGGTCGGAGTCTGGGGTGATGGCAGCACTGCACACGGATTTTACGGCCGCCCTGGAAACCTGCACAGCTTTGATGTGCCAGGGGCAATTGCGACATTTTCACAGGGAATAAACAACGAGGGGCGCCTAGTCGGGCGCTATGCCACAGCTGACGGCGTGGCGCACGCGTTCATCGGCGGAAGAATGGCGGCGGCCTCATGCCTTTGATTTGTCCCCAGAGCATGTGCATGGCGCTTGTGGTGCTGTTGCTCATGCCTGCATTTGCGCCTGCGGCGGGTGAGGACGTGCCGCTGCAGCAATCACTCACTCCCGGGATGCGCGTTCGAATTCTGGCGCCAGGCGTCGCGCCCAACAAAGTCATCGGCACCGTCGAGAAAGTGAGCGATGATGCCGTGACTCTCAAAATTCCGGGTCGCAGCGAGCCGGTATCGATACTGCGCGAGAAAATCGCGCAGCTCGACGTAAGTGAAGGTCCCCGCTCCCGAGGCGTCGATGCGGCAATCGGTGGTGTTATCGGCGCCGGCATCGGGGCTGCGGGCTGCGCGGCGGGCAACGGCAGCGGACAAGGTCACATCGTCAGCACTGGGGCGGTCGCCGGCGTATGCGCCCTCTTCGGCGGCGGCCTTGGCGCATTGATTGGCGCTCTCATTCCGCCCGGCGAGCACTGGAAAGAAATCGCCACGACGCGTTATCGGGTCAGTTTCGCCCCTCGACTGGATCACGGAGCCGACCTGGCGCTTGCCTGGAAATTTTGAGGGGTGGGACCGCGCTTTCGAATACTTCGCTATGCACCTTACTCCGCCATGCCATCGGCGATTAGCTTGCTTTGCCACGGACGCAACCCATGAAAGTCTTCACCGCTTTGGCCTTGATCGTCGCGGTCGCGGGATGCACCACTATGCAACCCATCGACGGCAGTCCGACCGAGTTGCAGCACTTCATCAACTCCGGCGAACTGCTCAAGCCCGGTGACCGCGTTCGCATCGTCACTGCGGACCAAAAGACGCACCGGGTTGCGATCACCAAGGTTGAGGCCGGTCTGATCGTTGGGTCAAACGAATCAGTTCCTGTCGACCAGGTCATGTGTGTTGAAAAGCGACAGTCTCGGAAAATTGAGTCCCCCGTGTCGTTTTCATTCGACAAACAAGTCGCCATTGATTCCTTGATCGCTATAGCGGCTTTTACCCTGAAACCCAGTAGGGTCGATCCCACACCATGACTTCGCCCGATTCGTGTCTCAACGCCCTCCGAGGCCTTGGATCGACGGCCTGGTAGTTCTACCGCCCGACATCGACGAAGGTAATGGCCGCAACCGCAAATAGGCGCAACGCCTCCCGCTTAGGGGCTCTTCGAGCCCCCTCTTTTTACTCGCTAGGCATCACGCGATCGGGCGTATCAAACATCGTCGGGCGCACCTAACTCGGCGCGATCTACTCGCATTACTCATCCCAAATCGATCTTGCAGAGGCGATTCGTCACAGTGGAGCGCTTAATTTGTTCTCCGGTGCGTACAAAACAGGAAGTTTTGTCCGCAGCCTCCAAGGGCGGATCCACGGCGAGCCGGAAGCACCTCTCAGCCAGTGACTCTCGCTCGCGCTGGCACCGGAGCCTCGACGACTTGCGGCAAATTCGCACTCCGCCTCTCAAAAATATCCCGATACGCCACGTAGTTCAAAACGCCCGCGAACACCACCCAGATGGCCATCGTCAGCCCATAGGCCGGAACCAATTGTTGAATGATCCCCGCCACACAGATCATCCAGGTCATGAACCAAGAGAGCGTGTGCCGGCCGTTGATTTCCGTGGCGCTGAGTGACAAACGCCGAACCTCGGAGAAGGACAGTCCCGTCTCCAATACCAGCAGCGGGAAGAAGCAGATCCCTGCCGCAGTCATCACCATCCATGCCTGCAAGCCCGTAAACTGCAGAACACGTCCCGACAGCAGATTGACCTCCTCCCAGTGGGTATTGGGAAAAAGTAACTGCTGAATAGCGATGTCCAGTGCGACCAACCCAAGGCCTATGGCCAAAGCCGACATCCACACGATCGGTCGGGTGAGACTGCGGAGCGCCTTCCAACTCTGGGTCGAATTATCCGCACCGCGCGCCAACGCCGCTGTGACGACCCACGCGAGCGGCAGCAAAAACATTCCGAGGCGAATCGCCCAAGGTCTTGGGATCCGACCTGGCAACGAGCGAAGCACCAAAGCATCCAGACACCCCAACAGAAGTATCGCAATGCCGAAGCGGACCGGCGCGCGCACCATCAGCTGCAGCGTCATCGAGACCCACCGCATACGAAACGGCTTCTCCACTTCTCGTGGATTCAGTGTTTGGCTCACTCACATCCCGATCGTGAGATCCAGATCGAGCATTATCGGGCAGCCCGGCTTTGCGACGCACCTGTCGCGAGAGCAAAGATGTGCAAAGAGCGCAGTTCGGGCCCGCCTTCTTTTGTTTCGCTGGCCACGATCCAATGATGGACATTCAGTATCGTGGTGCGCCCCACCAGTGGATCGCCTTACTGGTTTTCCAGGGCGTGCGAAACAGGGGTGATACCGGCCCCCTCTTCCGAAGGCCGGTCACCGCGAACTTAAATACTCACTTGCTCAATGGGTCCTATTCGTGATCTTCTGCATTTAGCTGTGCGGCGACGGGCGTGAGAGTCCCGAACAGTCCGTCGGCATAGTTATTGATGCCTGCCGCGAAGAAAAGAGCAGGGCCCGTCGAAGGATTGGCCGTCGTGCCGGCTTCGTTGGTGCCTCGATTGTCGAACTCGAGTCCCCACAGCCCGTCGATCGCAATGGGCGCGTCGTTCGCATCGAGCAAGTTCCCCAAGAACTTCCCACTCACGACGTCGAATGCGGCGATCGTTCCACCGAACCGATTGCCAATCAACAGATCATGGCTGAAGAATCCGAAGTCCTGAGGTGCCAATGCGGCTCCCCAGGGAGCTCTCAGCCACGGACCGTTCTCCAAGCGCTGCAGCAATTTCCCCTTGGCAGTGAAGATATCGACAAAACCACAGTTGTCGCCGCAATTGTCATCGGCACCGGTCTTGGCGGAGTTCTGCTTGGCGTACGTCACGACGACATTGGCACCAACCGCTTGCACGTTGTAGGGTGCAAAGTCGCGTGGTATCCGGTCATCGTCGAACGCCTCTTTACTGAGCGGCACGCGCTTGAAGGTCCCGTCGAACATCTCGATTTTATTTCCGCTGAAATTGGCGGCGAGGAGAAAGTGGTTGCCCTCGGACTCGACCCACGTCAGTCCGACGAAGTTGGCGCCTTGTTTCGATTCATCCACTTCCAGGAGAGCGGTTGACGCGCCATTCGCCGCAACGGGAGTTGCCGGTGGTCCCCAGGCTGAAATGGTGCCGTTATTGGTCGCGAAGATGAACGCCGCCGGATTCTTTGCCGCTTGATTGCTGGCGGGCGCAATTTGAAATTCCGTACTGCCATTGAATATCTGCCCGGTCGGTCTCGAGGGCGCGTTAACACCCGTGGCATTGGGAATGGTGACGACCAACGGTGTGATCACGCCGGCGCCCGAATAAAGAGTGGACGTGCCCGTGCCGTTATTGCTCACCCACCATGGGCTTGCTGCGCCTCGCGACATTCCCCACACATTCTTCAGATGTGCGTCGATGGTGACACTCGTGCCATCGGCATTGGGAAGCTGCGGAATATCCGACACCAAGTTGGTTTGCACGTAGTTCTGCGCAAATGAGGCCAACGGTAAGATAGATAATGCACAACTCGCTGCAAAGCATTTCACTGCTCCTGAATACCTGTTCATTTCGCGTATATCCTTAAGAAAATGTTGAAGAGTTGATTGCGCTAACTGTTGATCGCGCCTGAGGACTATATGCAGAGAAACGTCAGGCGGCATGCGATTAATTTTTATCGTGGACGACAACTTTCTTCTGCCAATGACGCACGAACTATCGAATAGTTGTCAGGAATGTTGCGAGCCGAAGAAGACCGCTCAATGAACGCAAGCGGAGAAAGCGGCGTTGTCCTATAGACAGGCATTTCTGGCGGGAACGACGCAAAGCCGCTGAATTGCCGGTTTCGCCGAATGCGTTTTTGCCGCTATTGATCGGCTGGGCGATGACGACTGTGGCGCTCAAGAAGGCCACCGACAATCCAGACGGCCGGCTATCGTATACTCGCTCGCCAGCCAACCGCAAAAACAGGGAGGTTTGAATGACAAGAACGCGCAAATTGACAGGGCTGATGGCGATTCTATTGGTCGGCACAGGGATCGCGATTCCCTCGAATTCCACCTCAGTTCAAGAACAAGCTTCCGGCACGGCTCCCGCCATCGACACGCGCCCGCTCAGAACACTCGGCAGGATGGATGTCAGGCACCCGCTACACGTCGGATCGGATTACTACCCTAAACAGTCGCTAAAGAATCACGAGCAAGGGAAGTGCACTCTTGCCTTTTTCATTGAAGCCGATGGGACTGTTCCCGCCGCGCAACTGTTGAAATCGAGCGGCTTCCCTCGTTTGGACACGGCCTGCTTTGAGTCAGTCATCGGTGTCCCCCTGATTCCCGCGACCATCAATGGCACACCCGTCGCCGGTTGGTACGATTTCAATGTGGCCTGGGTCATTGATCACGCCTCACCCTACCAACCGACTCCAGAAACACCCGCCTTCCTCCGCGTGGCGGCTGACTATGAGTTTCATGCCGGTGGGAAGTTTTACCCCGAAGTCGAACTCGTAAAACACCCGAAGGGTTATTGTGTCACGCACACGATCGTCGGCTCGAGCGGTACGGCACTCAACGCGAGCATCACGCACTCTACCGGCTCCGCGATTTTAGATCGGGCTTGCCTGGCAGCGGTCAAAGACGCGCGATTCAAGCAGGAGATGCAAAGCGGCACACCCGTCGCCGACTCCACCGACATCGCAATCTACTGGTGAGAGTGGCCTCAAATGACCGACGATGCTGATCTCATCGTAATCGTCAGGCGACGCTGGAACGATCCCCATTCGGCGCGAGTGCCACTATCGGCCTTGCGCGAACTGGTCACAAGGAATGATCCCGGCGGAGTCTGCTCTCCGATTCCGAGGCCCTTCCCCTACGCAAGAGTCTGGTGCGATCAGCTCATAGACGGCCCTGCTATCCACGCCTGCGACCCCGCAACCGCACCCCACGAACTTCAGCTCTGCGTGCGGGAAACCGACAACGCACCCAAGATTAATGCGCAAGTGCGGGTGCTTCTACGTCGGTAGCCCCAGATGGATTGGCAGGCGTGAAGTACAGCATCTTCTCTTTTGTCGCAATGTACAGATGCAGCTTGGAAATCACATCTTGTCCGAGAGACAGCGGGTGGGCACCTCGGCAATTCTCGTAGCTGGCCGCTCCGAGGTGCGCGCTTAGTCGACAGGGCGAATTGGAGGGTAAATCGACCAATGAAATTCGCGCATTGATGATCTCAATGCCCTCGCCGCTCAATTTCATTGCGCGATACTGAGCCGTTGTTCGGCCAGCGCCGTCGATCTCGGTTTGAACATCCGGGGAGTGACTGTCAAAATTATACAGCGAGAGCGTGGCATCCGTGTGCACAGTGGTCATGCTACTGCTCGTCGCAAGTGTGGTTTCAAGCGTCCTGCCATCCAACTGCATTGGAAAATAAAACTCGCCCAGCCATCCGACTCGAATGGGCGCAGAATCATATTTCGAGGCCCAGTAAACCGCATGTCCCGGACAATGGTCGGGGGAAAATAGCTTCAATTTTCGATGTGCCACATCGAGATCGATGTCCACCCGCGCGAACGCATCCGACCCGAGAACGCCGACCACTGGCGCATCTGCCAAGTCCGCGCGGAATTCGTACTGGGGAAGCACCCAGAAATTGGCGCCCTTGAACCGCAATTCGCCCATCGCAAAAGGAGTCGCAGTCACTAGCTTTTGAATAATTTTCCCTTCCGCGTGAGCCGTGAAATTGTCGGGTATGGAATTCGGTTTCAATGAAAACCGGCTTACCGCGCTTTCAGTCACGGTGCTGAGTCCGCTGGCCAGATTCAGCGCCATATAGGCGCGGGTTTCTTGAATAGTAACGGGAACCAGCAGATAGCGATTGCCAGCCAAAACGAGGTCAAGCGACGCAACCTGCTTTAATCCACACGCTCTAGTTTCCGCCGCGAACGATGTCGCCTGTAACAGCAAGCTGATACAGCTCAAAACGAGCCCTTCGAGTACAGCCTTATGCAAATTACATCCCTCTTATTCTTCAGTGACCTGGCTTCTTCGTCGGCCATGCTGTTCGGTTCCGCGACGCTTCGCATCCTGCTCCGCTGCGGACGGCCCGGACTCCTGTCCGGGCGTTCGCCGCATGCGGCTCACCCTGCCCTCGCATGGCACGGCGAGTTAAAGGCGTGATTCTACGTCGCCTTCCGGACTGCCGTCCGTTGCTACATCCCTGTAGCAATTATCCCGCGAATCACGCTCCCCGACCATATCACCTCCTTACTACGCGAAGCGTAGAACGCCGGTAGGGCGGCCCTGAGCGAAAGCGAAGGGTGAGACGTATACGTCGAACGGGGGTACAGGGATGTACGCACCGGGCTTGCGCGAAGCCGGGAATGCGCGGCGATAACCCGTAGGGCGTAGACCCTCCGCTCGCCTCACGGGCCGCCGTTAGTCGTTCATTAGCGCCATCGGGCCGGCGGCGTTATGTCGAGCTAATAGCGGCAGTTATTGGAGCCTGCAGCTAGAGTTTCGCCGATACCTGCGCGAAGAAATATCGACCGACGACGTCGAACAAAGTCGACGTACCGGTGTAGGTCGTCGCGGTTTGAGGCGGCGCCGTATCGAAGGCATTGTTCATGCCAACGGACAGCTTTAACTTTGGGGTCAGCATGTAGGAGGCATACAGGTCCAGATAAGTCCGACTGGCAACATCGTTGTCATTGCTAAAGAGCGGCGTGTAAGTCACGTCGACCTTGGATTTGCCGATGTAGCGAACCTTGGCGCTGACGGATAAGGGCGATGCGAGGAAAGTCGCGATCAAATTGGCGCGCACCTTCGGCAACGTGTAGTCACCGGCACTTTGAATGACATTCGATGGATCATTCGCATCAACGACGGAATTATTCTTCATCGTGTACGAACCTTCCACCGTCAACCGTATCTCGTTCGAAACATTCAAAAAATGGCTCGGCAAATCGAACAGATAGGCAGCGGAAGTATCCACGCCCTCTGCTTCCAGAATCCCGATGTTGAGCGGCTCCAAGGATACGAGTGTGATCGCATTCTGAACATTGCCACCCGCGGAGTTGGGGCCGCCCCGTGTGATCAGCGAACATTCCGATACATTGAGCGTCGGACCATCCACGCAGCCATTGATGATTTGCTGTACCGGCAATGTATTGATGGCCGAATCGATGTCGATGTCCCACCAATCGATGGTCCAGGTGAAGCGCGGCAGAAACCTCGGCGTGAGAACCGTACCAACCGTCCAGCTTTTGGCAGTTTCCGCGGTGAGATTCGGATTTCCGGAAACCAGCTCCGTGCGACCCTCTGCAGCGAGCGGATCCACGTAATTCGCCGGAACACCGAGCTTCGCGCAATTCGCGGGGCGGGTTGAGGAGCCTGCATTGATATAGACGGCACTGCATGGATCATAGTAATTGGTGAACGTACTCGTGCCGCCCGGGCTGAATAGCTCGGTGAGATTCGGCGCCCTGACGCTCGTGGAGCGCGTTACGCGGAACCGAACATCTTCCGTCGGCGCCCACTGAGCGGCCAACTTCCAAGCGGTGGTATGACCAATCGTATCGTAGTCGGACAGCCGGACCGCAGCCTCAGCCTCCAATGCTTTCGCGAACGGCACATCTTTTAGGATGGGAACCACCGTTTCAAAAAATCCCTCTTTTACATTGAAGTTGGCGTAGCTCGAGGGCGTATAGGTGTTGAACAGCAAGCCCTCCGTTCCCAAGCCATCCGCATCCACCGTCTGACTTTCCTTGCGATATTCGATGCCGGCAGATATTGCGAGGTTGCCCGCCGGTAGGTGAAACACGGTGCCCGTCAGCTGCGCGCCCGCGACTTCGAGCGTATTGATGATGCGAGTCTGTGAGGTATAAAGAAAATAGGCGAGCGCTGCCTTTGTCGCGGTATTCGGTCCGAATAAACTGAGTGGCTGACATCCGGCCGCCACCGCGGTTGGATCCGCGCACATCGGGCCGTTCGGCCCTTCGATCACGTCAATGGCCTGCAGATACCGGCTCTGGATGCGTTCGTTCTGAAATTGACTATCGTTGTTGTATTGACCGTAGTCATAGAACGCCATCCACTTGAAGTCGCTGCCAATGTTGCCGTCCAGGCGAGTCACACTGTCGAAGGTGTAGCGATCGTTGACCCGCGTAAATTGACCTTGATCCGTATCGGTTCTCCCGACCGAAAGTGTGGTCTGGTCGTTTTGTTGCATTAACGCCAGGGCCTGCGCCGGAATATAAGGGTTATTGCCGTTGATCGTCAGGCCGTAGTCAAAGGCCGGCTGCACCGGGAACCACGTATTGGTGTACGAAAACTGGAAGTCCTCCGTGAGCTTGATACCAGCGCCGACGTCGTAGCCGAAGTGCATTTGCGATGCGAGCACGGAAAATTGCGGCCGCAATAACAGGAAATCCTGATTGTTGAACCCATCGCCGCCGCCGGTACCAAGATACGATAAAGGTCGTGCACCGTTCTGCACCGGCCTGACGGTGCCGTCTGGATTGACCGTGTACTGCGTGTTACCGATGTAAAATGCGGACCCGTAGGTCGTGTTCGGAAAACGGCAGCCGAAGTATTCGATATTGGTGTAGGGATTGGCAGGCGTAACGTTGGCATTCGGAAAATCACAATTGTAGCTGACGTCCCACGGCCGGCGTTCCGCTGATAGTGCCGTTTCGCGATTCCAGGACACCCCAAAGGTAAACTCGCCGCGATCCGACAGGGTTTGCCCGTAGGTGGCGCTCACACTCTCAGTGGCATTGTCGCCGCGACTCGAAATTCCAGAGCGCGCGCTCAGCTCCAGACCGTCGGCATTGTGCTTCAAAATGATATTGACCACGCCGCTCACCGCATCGGCACCATAGACCGAGGAAGCACCCCCGGTAATGATCTCGATTCTATCGATCATATTGGCCGGAATCGTGCTGAGGTCCACCGCCGATGAAGAGCTGCCTCCCGACACACGGCGAAGTCCGTCCACCAGCACCAGAGTGCGATTGGTTCCCAAACCCCGCAAGTTGAGGAAAGTCGCGCCCGCATCCGTGTTATAGCCGGCTTGGTTGGTCGACAACCCGGTCCCCACTCCGAACTGAGAATACTGATTGAGAATATCGCCGGCATTCGAGAAACCGCTTTCCTCGATGGCTGCGGAATTGATCACGGTGATCGGCGTCGGTTGTTCCAGGGCACCGCGCGCAATGCGCGAGCCAGTGACGACGATCTCATCGAGCTGGCTGTCCTTGAGCGATGGACCTGCTTCAGACCGGTCTTTGACGCTGGCGCTGTCCTGGCCTGGACCCACCGAGGAGGTCTGGTAGTTGACCAGACGGAAGCTTTCCGGCTGCCCCGCTTGAGCGATCACGGGCGCTTCCTCATGTGATGAGCCGCTGAGAACGTCGGTACCGCTACCTTGTACGGGGCGAGTGATGAGCATCGCGCCGCTGGAATCGATAGTGACCTTGAACGAAGTACCCTTGAGCAGTTTCTCTAAGGCCTCGCGAACCGTCATCGATCCGCTGACCCCTCGCGTGCGAAGCGCACCCACTTGTGCCGAGACATAGACGATTTCCGTGCCGGACTGCCGCGCCAGGGTTTCAAACGCTGCGGCGAGATCGCCCGGCGGAATGTGTATTGGCTTTGGATCGTCGGCCAACGCCAAGGATACAAAGGCCATCGAGCACGCGAAGAAGCTGGCGGCACGCCGCCTTACTCGGTTCTGCATGTTTCATCCCCGTTTGATCTTTTTCGAAATCGCCGACAGTAACCGGGACGAAGAACGCCCTCAGATCCACCCCTCGGTGTTCAAAAATTGTTCACCGCGAGGCAGCCGGCCGGAAGAGAACCAAGAAGTACTAACAAAGGTTAAAAAAAACAGAGCGGGCAGCACTGTGCGCCTGGCCATCGATGCTCATTGGTGATGTAGGACGATTCGACCCTCGTTTTCTTCGACGCGGATGGGGAAGGCGTCGGCAAGAAGGCGCACGAAGCCCTCGGCATTGCGGGTCCGAAAGTGCCCGCCGATACGCATCGATCCCAACGTGGGATCGTCAATGAATATTTGGCGCGTGTTGTAGCGATTGAATTCCGCAACGGCATCGCTTAACAGGGTCTCTCGAAAGACCACGACGCCGTCGCGCCAACTTAAGCGTTCTTCGGCATCTGACAGCGATTTGTCTTGCACCAGTACACCGGCCGCGCCCGCCACTGCAACGCCGCCCGCCGAGACCAACGCGATCTCGGCAGGGTGTTGCGGCTCCGAATGCTCAACTCGCACCCGCCCTTCCGTGACGATCACACGAACATGGTTAGATTCGCGCCTGACAGAGAATTTTGTACCGACCGCAATGACGCGCCGATCGCCGACGCGGACGATAAAGGGGCGCTTCGGGTCTTTGGCCACCTCGAAAAATGCCTCGCCTTGCTCCAAATCGACTCGCCGTTCCGTTTCGCTCATTGCGACTCGGATATCGCTATTGGTATTGAGCGTCACGGTAGACCCGTCTTTCATCGAAATCGCAGTCATTCCACCTATCGCCGTACGATAGGAAGTCTCTTGACGCGGCCAAGCAATCCAGCCCACAACGGCGGCCGCAAGACAGGCTGCGGCAAGTGAAGCACCGAGTAGGCGGCGCACGGATATCCTGAAGCGCCGCGGAACCCGCGCTGCAGGTTTCTCCAAATCCTCGTGCCGCGAGAGCCGTGCCGCGTTGTTGGCGGGCTTCAGCGCCCCCAACGGGTCAGCCGCAAGGAGCGCACTACCAGTCGTGCCGGCCGCTAGAGCTTTAAGACGTCCCGCCTGCTGCCAGGCAGCCTGGAGCCGGATAAATGCGAGACGATGGGCTGTGGACGCCGATAGCCATGCCTGAAACTCAGCCTGGTCAGCGTTGTTCCACTCTTCCCGATCGCGGCGAACCAGCCAAGCCGCCGCGGCTTTTTCAATTTGTCGATGCGGTCCCATGTTCTATCGCTATCAGCCCTACACCAAGCCGCAATCCCTTATCGAGCTTCTTCACCGAGTGAGCTTCTTGTCGGGTGTTGAGGCTCCTTGTTCAATTCCAATCCCCGCTCCCCAAATAACGCGTCTGCAAACCGAACCATCGCCTTCGCAATCTGCTTCTCGACCACCGTCTCCGCAATGCCAAGCCGGCTTGCGACCTCTTTTTGAGACAGATCCTCGATTCGTCTCATCCACACGACTTGGCGGCAACGCGGCGGCAATTGATTGAACGCTCGCATGAGCGTGCGCAGATCCTCGTGTGCAATTGCACGATGCTCCGGTGATAACTCATCTATATGGACGTTTAATGACTCCAAATCCGCCCTTGCTTCGATGGAAACCACTCGACTTCGGCGCAGCCGATCCGCCATGAGGTTGCGCGCGGTTGTGAAGAGAAACGATTTAGGTGCGCGCGGCCGCTCCCGAGCCGCCGCTTCATAGACTCGAACATACGTGTCTTGGCGAAGATCATGAATGTCATCGCGATGATGCCAGCTGCGACTGAGATACCGCACCAATGAATCCTCGTAGACGAGAATCTCGCGGGCAAACCACTCGTCCAGGGAATCGAGCATGACAACTACACTACACCACCTGCAAGGGCCTCGTTCACTCCATGGTCTTTTTTTCTGCGCGGTCCATATTTGATCCAACAAGAAGGGTGGAAATAGGGAGCTGGTCCGTCTTATACCGAATCGGGTCTCAAACGGGAGTGGCTATGAGGCGGAACATCGCGATCGCAGTTGCATTGGCGGCGAGTGTTTCAGCGCTCCAGGCCGCGACGCCTCAAGAGCCGGATCAACTGACGGCGACGGTGAGCCGTATGGCTCGCGTCGGCTCCTGCTTCTACCCCAGCTTCTCCCCCGATGGGCAGCGCCTGGCCGTCATCTGTGACCTCAGCGGCACGCCGCAGCTTTGGATAGTGGCGGCCGACGGCGGTTGGCCCACTCAGGTGACGGCACTCGAGGATCCGGTCACCCGGGTCGACTGGTCGCCGATGGGCGAGTGGTTGGCGATATCCGTCGCGCCCGGCGGCGGTATGAACACCCAAATCTATTTGGTTCACCCCGATGGAACTGGGCTAAAGCGCTACAGCCGGGGCGGTAAAGACAACAACTGGCTCTCCGGTTGGGACAAGGGAGGCTCATCGCTCTTGATCTCCTCCAATGTACGTGACGGCGCCGCCATGGACACGTACTTGGTAGGTCAAAAGGACGGCCAGATGCGGCTGGTGTCGAGCAGCCCCGGGATGGACCAAATCGAGGACGCGAGCCGTGACGACGGCGCGGCCCTCGTGTCCCGCGTCCAAAGCCGTAGCAACAACAATGTGTATTGGGTCGACACGCTCAAGCACACCGAGGTCAATCTCACGCCGCATGACGGCCCGGGTACGTTTGGTGGCCGGTTCGCTCCGGACGGGCATACGGTCTATCTGATTTCCAATAAAGATCGAGACCGTACCGCCTTCGGAAAGGAACGTCTCGGCCCTCAGGGCGAAGCCGGACCTATCGAGCTGCTGACGCAACGACCGGACGCCGAAGTCGCGGATTTCGAAATCAACCCGGACGGTACGGAGGCAGCGCTGATCTGGAATATCGCCGGGCGATCCGAGCTCGACTTTGTGGACTTGCGCAGCGGTCAGCTCAAACACGGACCGGCATTGCCGAGCGAGATTGCTTCTCATCCAAGATATTCGCCCGATGGCGGTCGGCTGGCGCTGGTCGTCACCGGTGCCGCGGCTCCCGATGACGTGTGGGTCCTCGATCGCCGCAGCGGCCACTTCCGCCAGATTACTTTCAGTCCGCACGCAGGCGTGAATCTGGACGAACTGGTCCACCCCAAACTCGTGAGCTACAAAGGCGAGGATGGTGAGCCGTTGACCGCCTGGTTATGGCTTCCCAAACGCTGGCCGGCACCGGGTCCCTGCGTGTTGAGTTTTCATGGTGGACCTGAGGGCCAGGAATTGCCGGATTTTCGGAGCGACTACCAAGCCCTGCTGGGTCAGGGCATCGCGGTGCTCGCGCCCAACGTGCGTGGCTCGGGCGGCTTCGGCAAAAGGTTCGTCAACCTCGACAATCAACAATTGCGATTCAACGGAATCAAAGACATCAAGGCCTCGGTGGATTACCTCACAAACAATAAGATCGCTGATCCGCACCGACTCGGCATCATGGGCGGTTCCTACGGCGGCTATATGACGATGGCCGGCTTGACCGAATATCCGGATCTGTTTCGCGCGGGGGCTGATTTATACGGCGTCGTGAACTTCGAGACTTTCTTTGCCCATACCGAGCCTTGGATGGCCGCAATATCCACCATTAAATACGGAGATCCGAAGACCCAGGCCGATCTGCTTCGAAAATTATCGCCAATCAATAAAATCGACCGGGTCAAAGCCGCCACCATCGTGCTGCACGGTGCCAACGATACGAATGTTCCCGTGGTGGAGGCAGAGCAAGTGGTCGATAACTTGAAAAAGCGCGGCGTGCCCGTGAAATTGGTGATGTTTCCAGACGAGGGGCATGGTTGGCGTAAGACCCCAAACAGAATTCGTTCCACGGTCGAAGTAACGCAGTGGTTCGTGAAATATCTCGGTCAAGAAAAAGTAGCTAAGCTGAATTAACGGCGCTGGCGCCGTCAGCGCCCGCGCGAGTGCTCCGAAGCAGCGTTATTTCGAGGCTCCGCGCTACGCGCGTCTCTCTTCGACTTCAGAATCGGCTCTTCTGGATCGCGATTGCTCCTACTCTTTGGATTTCAGCCTCACCTTCGCCCAGTGCTTACTCCACTCCTTCCAGTAAGCCTCAGCCACCCCTGAAAGCTCTTCGAGCGTGACTGCTCGCGCGTTATCAAGACGAATGGAGCCATCCGCCGCGATCAACTCGAGCGTCCCGTCCGAGCATTCAACTTCGCACATCCCGTCCTTGATCGATGCACCTAGAATCTCTGGTCGCATGGCCGCGATCTCGGCTAATGCAGTCGAAAAATCGCTCTTCTCATATTGCTGATAAGCAAAGCGAGTACACCCACTGAGAAGAACTTGGATCAAAGTACCGGGGTCGGGAATGCGCTTTCGCAAATAGTCGATCTCGATGTCGATCCGCAGATCACCGGGCAATGTACGCTCGACCGCTACGATCACGCCATCGTGCAGAATGTTCCAGATCGCCGGAAAGAAGTTTTCAGTGGATTGGGTTCGATTGGTCATCAGATACGTCCCCGCCTAAATTCCCCCTGACTGCTGCTGACAATCGTTCGCAGAAACGTCACCGCGGCTTGCTCGCTTCGGCGGCCTTTACCCGCTCCTGCAGAGAAGGATGACTGGCGAGGTACCCTCCTCGCCCTTCGCCTCCGGCTTTTGTCAGACGCGTCAGAAGATTGCCCAGTTCCGCCGGGCCGACGTTGTGCTCGGACATCCAGCGAAAGGCGAATTCATCAGCTTCCCGCTCGAAATCCCGCGAGTAGGCAGAATTGACCAATACAGTCGGCACCGCAGTTACCAAGGTGGACACCCCGGTTACATCCCCGAAGATCCCACCCAGAACCAATGCCGCCGCAGAGCTTTGCACCAACCGGCGCATGGCATGACGATTTACCAGGTGTCCCACTTCGTGGGCGAAAACGCCCCGAAGTTCGTTGTCATTCAGCGCCAGATGTTCGAGTTCATCCGTGAGCACCACAATCCCGGATGGCAGCGCCAGTGCATTGGCCTTTATGGAACCACCACCCCGCAGTTCCAGTCGAAAATGACCACTTTCGGCAGAAGCGCCCGCCGAGACCTCAGCAAAGAGTTTCTTTAGTTGCACCTGCCGATCGCTCTTAAGTGTTGAAGGCTCGAATATGGATCGATCGAGGATTGCCAGGCTGTCTGCGCCAATGGCAGAGTCCATCGCCGGCGGAATGAAACTGAGTGCGCGCTCCGCAAGCATTGGCGCGCCATAGCGAACAAATCCGACCGTGCCTACAGCGATCACGAGCACCGCCACGGCGGCGTACCGCCAGCGCTTTTCGAGCCTACGAATGACGGATTCCGCCCCTAGGGATCCGAATCCGTCCAGCGCCTGATCGAATTCGCTGTTATCGAGTACCTCGAGCGAACGACCGTCGGATAGGTGCAGCAGGCGAGGAATATTGCCCACCCGGTCGCCGATGATCACTTCGGATAGCGCAATAAGCTCCTCCGCCTCCTCCGTCCGAATCGCAAGATACGCGTTCCCATCCGCTCTAATGAACTTAAGCTGCGCTAAACGCGCCGCCGAGGTCCTACCATCGTAGAAACTCGCCCGAATCAAGAATTCCGTCATTCAGAATCCAAAGTCGAGGTCAAAAAAGGACGTAAGCTCCTCGCCCGCCGCAGCGGGAACTGCTGCATCAGTCGCCGCGACAAACTCATCGAGCGACCCGCGTGCTTCGAGTTCGATCGACTCGAGCCGATAACGCGCCAGCCTTATCTGCGCCCACGGCGTATAGAGGCCGAGCGTAAACACCATCCCCAAGAGATTCGTAAAATAAATGCCGATCAGTCGGCTAGCCGACAGCTTGCAATGCAGTTGGTGCGGACCGATCGAGGTATGTTCGAACACTTCGTTGAGATTGCGCGACTGCGTGTAACCAAGCACGACCGGCAAAATGAACGCATACAACAATAGCGGAAGTAGTGTGGTCACGAGAGAAGGCGGCGACGGTTTCCCGCCCGACTCGACCGCAAGCAATCCTCCAATGAGCGCCAAGAAGAATCCGCCGATAATGCCTATTAGCATGGTCATGCCGATCGCGGCGAACGCAGTCTTATAAAAGCGCCCGATGCCCGGGTTGCATTCGAACGGCATTTTGCCGAAAGCGCTGCGCGAGAAGATAAATCGGTAGCGTTCGCGGCTATATCGAGGCATCAACAAACCGAAACTGATGAACCCCAGAACCAGCCAGCCAAGCAGCGCGCGATACGCGCCCGCATAGTCATCGCGAAAATCAAACCGCAATCCTCGCCACGAGGTGACTCGCATTGCAAATGTGCGCGACTTGACCACAAGCCAGGGAGTAAGAACCGCAACGATCGCCACAGCCGCAAGCGTAGCAACTGTAGAAATGCGCCCGGCGGCCAGATACAGTCCAAAGAGCACGACAGCAATAATGCGGCCCTTTAAGATTCTAAGCGGATCGCCGTGGTAACCGAACGAACTGCCCGCCAGCACCGTGCTCGAGTAAAAGTAGCGCTGCTTTCGCACCTTGGCCCACGCCGAGTAGATGCCCAGCGTGACAATCGTCAGGGCAAGGTTCACGATCCAAATCCGGAAATACTCCTTCGCGTCCACGCGAAACTCCGGGCGGTGTCGAACTATTGGTTTGTCGTAGATTTCGCTGAGCGGCAAACCGGACTTTTCGGCCTCTAGGCGTCGCTTTTCAATCTCTGCAATCAGCCGCTGATAGTTAAGTGAGAAGCGATCCTTGTGTATCCGTTCGAGAGCCTCTTCGAGTTCCTTGTACGAGAAGCCGCTGTAGTCAATGTCCCCATCCATGGCCATGAAGGTTTCCTTATGTCTCCCGATAACTCATTTTGCCACGACTGAAGTCCACACTCAGGAAAACAATGGCCCCTTGGCAGGGGTCTTTACTTAATGCGCACTTCTCTTCGTCGGCCTGGAGTTCAATTTATAGTACTCTCGTTTCCCCGCCGTGAGATCAAAATGAACGCGGTCCCCTGGACGGTTAAGGCATTTAAGCAGCGACGCCGCGAAATGTGGAGAGCCAATCGGTTTTGGTGGCTTCTGATCGCTATTGGTATCATAGGTTTCGAAATCCCCTTCTATTTAGAACGTTCGCACGTTCACACCACGCGCTCCGGATTGTCGGTAAAGCAGACGCTGTCTCCTGAAGACGAGACTGAGGGTGAATTCACGCTTGGATTGTTTTCATTCATCATCGCAGGAATAGGATTGACTGGAATCACGGTCGGCGTTCGACGCTATTTCCGGTGCTCAAAATGTGAGTCAATCCCGATGACCTGGAGTCGTGGCCTTGAGCTATTTCCCGATGTCTGCAGACAATGCGGCGCGAAGCTTCGCTGACCGGGCCGATACTCCAAGTGTCGACGTTCGCTTGCGTGCGGCTCACCATGTGGCAAGTTGCACTCGAATCGCGCATTTCTGACCGCATCACCCCCTGGAGACCAAGGCCTGTCAAAGACAGGCCGACTCTTGGCGCGATAGCGCCGAGCGGCTCCGCCGCGTCCCTCTTTAGTCGTGTCGTGAGTTTTCGCCCTAACGCGCCAACCGCACGCGCACTAAGTCGCCCATACTCTCTGTAGCAATCTTCGTATTCAGAAACGCCTTGATGATCCACACATGACTGTCAAAATGCTGCGTCACCGGCATTGTCGTGAACTCTCCCCCTCCTGCCAACGCCATCGGCAACAACAACTGATCCGCAAGATGCCGCCCAACCACCGCCTCTGACCCCAAATAACTCCGCGCAGCATCCACCGCGCGCTTCGCCACGCTCTCCGCCGACACTCCCTTCTCTCCAAACCCCGTGAACACCTCGGTGATGTGCTCGTGCTCCACCGTCAACGTCAACGCATTCCCCGGCCCAAACTCCCCGGAGAGCGCGCGAATTCTTAGGTTCTCCGCCGTCCAGTTCAGCATCTTCCCCACGATCTCCAACTCCCGGCTAGCCACATGCAGAGGAATCCCCGAAATGTACGCCTCCGCATACCCGCCCGTACGCGCGCCGCGTTCATTGAGCGTAATCGCCATCAGTCGCGCCGCCGGCGTGACGCGCGCCAAAATCTCTCCACCGCCACGCGGATAAAACCCATGACGCACCAGCTCCAACTGCACCGTCGGCCCCATCCGTTCAACCAACGGCAAATACGCGCGCTGCAAAAAATCCACCGGCGGGCACGCCTTGTTGTGCGTACCTCCCGTGATCCGAATAGTGCTGGGGACGGCCGCAGTCAACAAAGCCGGCAACACAGTCTGCAGCACCAGCGTGGTACTCCCCGCCGTGCCGATCGCAAATTGGTAGTCGCCTCCCTTTGTCGGCCCCGGCCGAAACGTGATTTCGCCACTCCCAACTTCCGCTCCCGTGACGGATGCAGAGCAAACAGCGGCCGCGGCCTGCAAGGCCGTCAGATGCTGCCGCATCAATCCCGGCTTCTCGCGCTTGGCACGAATGTTCTTCAAGCGAAACGCCTGATCGGTACACATGGATAGCGACAGGGCAGATCTCAACATCTGCCCGCCGCCCTCGCCTTCCGATCCATCGATCTCGATCATGACTATCCCTTCACACAAACCACTTGCTTCAACGTGTAAACAATCTCCACCAAGTCGCGTTGCGCATGCATCACCGCGTCGATGTCCTTGTACGCCGCCGGCGTCTCGTCGATCACGTCCTCATCCTTGCGGCACTCCACACCCTCCGTGGCGGCCACATGATCCGCCAAGGTGAACTTCTTCCGCGCCGCCGTGCGCGACATCGAACGTCCAGCGCCATGGCTGCAGCTATCGAAACTCTCAGCATTCCCCAAGCCGCGCACGATGAACGAACGCGCGCCCATGCTGCCCGGAATGATGCCCATCTCGCCCTTGCGAGCACGTACCGCGCCCTTACGGGTCACCAAAATGTTCTCGCCGAAATGGTTCTCGCGAGAGACGTAGTTGTGATGGCAGTTGATTGCCTCGACCTGCGCTCCGAACGGCTTTGCGATCACCTCACGCAGCGCACCCACCACGTGCTGCATCATCACTTCGCGATTATGCCGCGCGAAGTTCTGCGCCCACTCCACCGCCTCGACGTAGTCGTCGAAATGCTCCGTGCCTTCCGGAAAATACGCCAAGTCCTGATCCGGCAGGTTGATCATCCAAGTGCGCATGTCCTTCTTTGCCAACTCAATGAAATGTGCGCCAATGGCATGACCCACGCCGCGCGAGCCACTGTGCAGCATGATCCAGACCGCGCCGGCCTCATCCAGGCACAGCTCGATGAAGTGGTTACCCGTACCCAACGTTCCCAAATGGGCGTGGTTGTTGGTCTTCTTCAGTCGCGGATGCTTATCCGTCAGGCGTGTAAACGGCTCGACCAGCTGACCCCAAGCAGCGTCCGCCGCCGCAGGCGCCTTATCACCCCACGCACCCTTATCCCGCTTACCCACCGTTCGGCCATGCGGCACCGCGCGCTCGATCGCCGATCGAACGGCGCCTAAAGAATCCGGCAAGTCCGCGGCGTTAAGCGTGGTCTTCGCCGCCATCATGCCGCAGCCGATATCCACGCCCACCGCCGCCGGAATCACCGCATGCAACGTCGGGATGACGCTGCCCACCGTTGATCCCTTGCCGACGTGTACGTCCGGCATCACCGCCATATGTCGAAAGATGAAGGGCATGGTCGCGGTACGGGCCAGCTGCGCACGGGCTTCCTCTTCCACCGGCACTCCCATCGTCCACATCTTGATGTGGCGGCCGCCCTCGACATCCATCACTTCGAAAGTATTCTCGCTCATGACCCTATTCTCCATTCAATCAGAAACTGCGACAAATCCTAAAGAAACGGTATTGCTCTACCCGCTGAGCTACAGCCTGTGCTTTCGCTTGCCAGTCTGGCGGGGTTCGAACCCGCGACACATGTAGTTCCTTTCTGCATTCCCAGTTCCCGAAACTCCGACACCAAGAAGCGCGACAACGTTTTGACAGGACGCCCGGTTTTTACACCGTGAGGGATCGAACCTCTAGCTCCGAAGAGCGTTACCAATGTAGTCCTGTCGGCATTCGCGCCAATCCCTCATAAGCATGCTCGTGACAAGGTGTCCGGTGACGTAAGCATTTCTGGATGTAGTCACCGATGTATTCCCGAACAGACCTAAAACTTAAATTTCCACTCCTTCAATCAATCCGATCCAATGAGCCGAGCTCAACGTTCCGGAGGCGAACCGTTCCACGACCGTAAACACCTCGTCGGAGAATCCCCCGACATTGAGCACATCCTCACGCTCCAAGGCCTGCGTCGTGCGATTCGGCTGCAAGTCGATGCACACCAACTTGGCATCGCGGTTCGTGTTCTTGAACGTCTCCCACAGCCGCAACGTCTCCGTCGGCCCCGTCGGCCGGTTATCGACCCACGACTGGTTATCGGACACCAAGATCACCAGCTCCGCGCGCTCGCGACGCTCGATCAACAGCTTCAAGGGCGCGCTGCAGCTCGTTCCTCCTCCTCCCAGGGCAGCCAACTTCGCCGCATTGCTCATCACGGAGTCCCGTGCATTGATTTCGATCTCCTTGACCTTCTCGGCAAACGGCAAGACCAACGCATTGCGGTTCGCACGCACAATCGCTGCCGTCATCAATGCCGCGACCTGGATACAACTGATCGCACTGGTTCCTCCTTTGCGAGACCCGGTAACCGCGGACGCCATGGACCCGGAAACGTCCGGACACACCACCACCCGTCCCGCGTACGCGACCACCCGTTCCAACGCAATCTCCATCGCATCCTGCAAGGCCTCCTTCACGGCACGCGGCACGTTAGTCCCGGCCGCGAAATACGCCGCCATCAACTGGTACGGAAACACCCGCGCCTTAGGCATAGCGACCGGATCCCGCAGACGTTCTGCAACGATCTCAGTCATTCCGGCAATCTCGAACACCCCGTGACGCGCGAACGTATTCAAATTCATCCGCACCATCTGCCATCCCGCCGAACGTGCAATCTGCGCCCACGCTTCCGCATTCAAGTTCAGCGCCGTCAGCATCTGGAACGGCACGGCCGGCACTTCTGCGGAAGGCTCAGCCTTGTACTTCGCCAACGCCTTCAACGCCCCCGGCAGCAGCTCGGTTGTATAGGGCTTGTTCAACACCCAGGCGAACAACGCCTCACGTTCCGCGGACGTCGGCTTCGGATGCACCATCCGCACGATATCGCGCAAGGACGGATTCGCTCCCACCGCCGCATCAATCAACTTCGAATCGCTCGCCGTGTTCAGCCACGCCTCCACCATCCTCTTAGGTAACGATCCCATCGACTTACGTCCCGTCACTCCGCTGCGCATGATCTGCACGAAATTACGCAGCATGCGTCCGTTGTCGACGACCTTCGGGAACGCGGCCTTGAAGACTTCCGGGTTCTTGGCTGAAAGCACCGCCAACAGCAACGCCGGCACGTCCTTCATGGATCCCTTGGTTCGCGCGTAGATCGCAGTCTTGGCGATGAACTCCGCATTCAGCTCACGAGTAAGCGCCAGCACCGTCTCCAGCTGTTCCTCAGCATTCGCGTAGAACGTGTGGCTCAGGGTTCCCGTCGCCGCGTACTGCGCCAGCGCATGCTTAGGCTCGAACGCATAGGCGCGAGCCCCTTCCGAGTTGATTGCAGCCGCCGCTGGCAGCAGCTTTCCGCGTGAAGACTGAAACAGTGCCTTGTTCGCCATCGCCGTTCTCCTAAATCCCACTGACCTTTGTTCGGAATCGACGGCGCCCCCATGGCGCCGCCCGGATCTCTTTCTCTTCTTTGTGATCTAGATAAAGCACGGGCTGTGCCAACCGCGCGACGCTCGAGCGTCGCGCAATCTAAGGTCATGAATAGACGGGTGTTTTCGCCTATGGCGAAGCTTTTTGGCGCCAAATACTGCAAACCAAATGCTAAAGAAAATAGATATGCATAGCTAGATCTATCTTTTAAACTAGTCACATGCAGAACGTGATCATCGGCTTTTTAGGGTCCGTATTGGACGCCGGCGGGACCGCCCCATCCCGCTGGGAAAAGTGGCGCCCGACGGTCTCGATCTGCCAGCACGAAGACTTTGTGGTGAACCGACTCGAGCTGCTCTACGCCAGACCCCACACCAAGCTGGCGCAGCAGATCATCGAAGACATCGGCACCGCCTCGCCCGAGACCACGGTGAAGCTTCACCTGGTCGACCCCCGCGACCCCTGGGATTTCCAAGAGGTCTATGGCCTGCTGCACGCCTTCGCGAGGGGCTATCCCTTCGATGTCGAGAACGAACGCTACCTCATGCACATCACCACCGGCACACACGTTGCACAGATTTGCATGTTTCTCTTGACCGAAGCCCGCTACTTCCCCGCCGCGCTGCTGCAATCCTCACCGCCGCGCCGAAAAAACCAGGACAGTACCGGCTCGTACGCCATCATTGATTTGGATCTCTCCAAGTTCGATCAGCTCGCCGCCCGCTTCGCGAAAGAGAAGCAGGAAAGCACCGCCTTCTTGAAATCCGGCATCAACACCCGCAATGCCGCGTTCAACCGCACCATCGATGAAATCGAACAAGTCGCTGTGCGCTCACGCTCGCCCATCTTGCTCAACGGCCCCACCGGCGCCGGCAAATCCCAGCTCGCCGAACGGATCTACGAGCTCAAAAAGTCCAAGCACCAACTCACCGGCGAATTCGTCGAGATCAATTGCGCCACGCTCCGCGGCGATGCCGCCATGTCCACCCTCTTCGGTCACGCCCGCGGCGCCTTCACCGGCGCCCAAACCGAGCGCGCCGGCCTGTTAAAAAAGGCGCATCTCGGCATTGTGTTCCTGGATGAAATCGGCGAACTAGGCCCCGACGAACAAGCCATGTTGCTTAGGGCCATCGAAGAAAAGACCTTCTTCCCCTTAGGCTCCGACAAAGAAACTCAAAGCGACTGTCAATTGATCGCCGGCACCAATAAGGATCTGCGCGAAGCCGTCCGCGCCGGCCGCTTCCGCGACGACCTGCTCGCCCGCATCAACCACTGGACCTTTCGCCTGCCGGCTCTCAGGGACCGGCCCGAAGACATCGAACCCAACGTCGACTACGAACTCGAGCGCCACACCCAGGTCTCCTCCACCACGGTGCGCTTCAACGCCGAAGCCCGCCGCGCGTACTTGAAGTTCGCGACAGCGCCCGAAGCCCAATGGCGGGGAAATTTTCGCGAACTCTCGGCCTCCATCACCCGCATGGCCACCCTCGCCGACGGCGGTCGAATCACGGAGAAATTGGTTGAAGATGAGATCGCTCGACTCAAAGCCAACTGGATCGAAGCTCACAACGACGACCTGAGCGACTTGCTCACTGCCGAGCAATTGACGCAGATCGACGCGTTCGACCGGCTCCAGCTTCAGTCAGTGATCGAGGTTTGTCGCCGCAGTCGCTCCATAGCGGATGCCGGCAGGGCACTGTTCGGCGCGAGTCGCGCGAAACGCAGCACCATCAATGATTCGGATCGGCTGCGCAAATACTTGGCGCGGTTCGGCTTGGAGTGGGCCGGCTTGGCCGGGCACGAGGCATAGACGGATGCAAACCCTAGAAGACCTATTAACCACAGGCGCCAAGCACGTCATTTTCAGCTGCATCGCCGGAAGTCGCGCCTATGGAACCCAGAACCAGGGCAGCGATGAGGACATTCGCGGCCTCTACATCGTGCCGGCAACCGCGTATCTGCCGTTGAAACGACCCCTGTCCCAGCTTGCTGACCAGCGCGGCAATACCGTCTATTACAGCCTGCGCCGCTGCATCGAACTTCTCACCGAAGCGAATCCGAATATTCTCGAATTGCTTTTTACACCGCCAGACTGTGTTCGCAGTACCTCTGCGGAGATGGAGAAACTCATCCGCGCTCGGAGCCTATTCATCACGCGTCAGTGTGGTGACACCCATATCGGCTACGCCATGTCGCAGATCAAGAAAGCGCGCGGCCAGAACAAATGGGTCAATAATCCCAAACCCCCTGAAGCCCCACGCAAGGAGGATTTTTGTTTCATCATCCCCCGGGAGAATCTGACCACCTCAGGCTCTCCGCCCTACAGGCCGGTGGCGCTCAACAAAATTGGTTGGTCACTGCCGGAGTACCATGCTGCCAAATTGGAGCACGTCGCAGATACCTACCGGCTTTACCACTACGGAACGCGCGCTCGTGGCGTTTTCCGAGGGGACGTTCTTGTCTGCGAATCAATCCCCGAGCAAGACGAGGCAAGTCGCTTCGCTGGTTTGCTGATATTCAACGAACAGTCATGGAAACAGTCATTGACCGAGCACCAGAATTACTGGGGTTGGCGGAAAAACCGCAATGACGCCCGTTGGGAGGCCCAAGAAGCCGGCCAACTCGACTTCGACGCTAAAAACATGATGCATACAATCAGACTTCTGATGAGTGGTCGTTCCATATTGCAGACAGGAGCACCCATCGTTCGGTTCGAGGGACAGAGTCTCAACCTATTACTCGATATTCGAGCGGGGAAAATGACTTTCGACCAAATTATGAACGTAGCCAATGATTTGATGAGCGAGTGCGATCGGCTCAAGTCGTCCACCAAACTCCCTCCAAGCTGCGACATGGCGGCCGCGGACGCGTTGTTGCTTGAGCTGACGCGAGACTGGGAGCAGCGCGTCGCATGAAAGAAACGGTGGTTAAAGCGCTGCACGTAATCGAATCCGAAGCCAGGGTGCGCGTGCTCTTCGCCGTCGAGTCAGGCAGCCGCGCCTGGGGCTTCGCCTCCCCGGATAGCGACTACGATGTCAGGTTCATCTACGTCCACGAACCGGACTGGTATTCAACGATATTCGAAGAACGCGACGTCATTGAAAAGATGCTTCCCGGAGACCTGGATGTTTCGGGGTGGGAACTTCGAAAGAGCCTGCGTCTATTCTCCAAGTGCAATCTGGCGCTCAATGAATGGATCGGATCGCCGGTGCTCTACCAGGAAGCCCCTGGCTTTCGATCGGAACTGAGCGCACTCATCCCCGCATTCTTCAATCCCATGGGCGCAACCCATCACTACCGAAGCATGGCCACACAGGCGCTGTCCGGTATGACCTCCGACGGCCACATATCCATCAAGAAGTTTCTCTACGCGACCCGCGCACTCATGGCCTGCCGCTGGATCGCACGCTTTTCGTCCCAGCCGCCGACCGGGTTTATGGCGATGGTAAATGACTTGGCCGGCGCGACCGAGCGATCACAGATCGAGGAATTACTGCTGCGGAAGGCAGCGTCAGCCGAGAAAAGCGAAGTACTGGTCGATGCATCACGCCGCGCACAGATTCAGAGTGAACTGGATGTGCTCGAACGTGCGGAATTCGCACTTGAAAAGCCCAGTAAATCGGACATAGAAAAACTAGATGCAATTCTTCGCCAGTGGGCGCGAATCGGCAGTTCTTGAGCAGGGGCGACCTCCCATCAGATTGACGCTCGCCCCGTTCCAAGTTTCTATCTCCTTCCCTGGAGACCAGGCCTGTCAGCGACAGGCCGACTCTTGGCGCGATAGCGCCGAGCCGCGCTTCGCGGCGTCTGACCTTTTTGTCGCGTATAGCGCCCTCCGATTTCAAGTGGAGCAGCACATGCTCAGCTCCTACGTTGGGAGCTGAGCATGAGTCGGATTTAGCGAAGAACAATCAACCAGTCCCCGATGCCATTGACAGCCTCCAGCTTCAGTCCATCATCGAAGTCTGCCGCCGCAGTCGTTCGATCGCTGACTCCGGCAGGCACTTCTTAGCGCGAGCCGCACGAAACGCAGCACCATTAATGATACGGATCGATTGCGGAGGTTTCTACAGCGATTTTGGGCTGAATGGGGGCACCGTGATGATCTGAATTCCGAACATCTGACGGCTCTCATTTTATGTAACATGAGAATTTCAAGAGCGAGTTTTCTTCCATGTGTTCGCGCGTGCAGCACGCAGGGAAGTCATGGCCCCAAAGTCTGCGCGGCCTCAAAATGGAACGTCGTCATCAAATTCCTCCAGCGCAGCGTTAGTCGCCACAGAAGGCGCCGGCGGTTTTGGCGACGCCGTGCGAAGTTTG
>Ga0209169_10000179_pt1 | contig 37464 bp, 36 predicted proteins | sample HubBroMetageWRM4_FD_188346 | JGI IMG/M metagenome (GOLD analysis project Ga0209169, IMG submission 188346) | Warmed soil microbial communities from the Hubbard Brook experimental Forest, New Hampshire - Hubbard Brook CCASE Soil Metagenome WRM 4... | ecosystem: Environmental > Terrestrial > Soil...
TCTTCTCGACGATCCTGACGCTGGCACCGTGATGAGGCACTTTCATGAGACATCCAAGCCTACGGCAGTGCTTTGCCATGGCCCGATTTCACTTCTCTCAGCCCTTCCGAATTCTTGGGAGTTCGTCGCCGCGCTGGCGGCGGGCGATGTCGCCGGAGCGCAAGCCAAGGCCAAAGGCTGGATCTATGCTGGATATAAGATGACTATCTTTTCGACAGCGGAAGAGCAGCAGCGCGAGCCGCTTGAGATTGAGGGCAAGGTTCTCTTCTACCCAGACTTCGCATTGCGTACGGCGGGCGGCGATGTAAGTGTGCTCGCTCCATGGTCGAGTTACGTGCTTCAAGATCGCGAGCTGATCTCAGGTCAGAACCCGTTCTCTGATCAAGCGCTTCTGAAACTTCTTCTACCGGCACTCGAGAACGGAAGAGCAGCAGCTGGAGCCGCTTGAGATCGCTGGTAAGGTTCTGTTCTACCCGAACTTGCCTTGCGAGCGCCGAGGCGACTTCACCAACTGAGAACAGACCGCCCCCGATGAGCGTAATGCCGATATTTCGTCGATCACCAATTCGTCCGGTTCCTAGGCGAACACAACCGTCTTGTTCTGATACACCAGGATGCGATTTTCCAGATGCCAGCGCACCGCTCGCGAGAGCACAACTCTCTCCAGATCACGACCTTTGCCCACCATCTCCTCAACCGTGTCGCGATGCGAAACGCGCACCACATCCTGTTCGATAATCGGTCCTTCGTCCAGGGTCGCCGTAACGTAATGGCTGGTGGCCCCGATCAGCTTCACGCCGCGCTCAAAAGCCTGATGATAGGGTTTCGCCCCGATGAAAGCAGGAAGAAAAGAATGGTGTATATTGATCATCCGCAACAGGTACTGAGCGACGAAATCCGGTCCCAGAATTTGCATGTAGCGCGCCAGTACGATCAGGTCGACGTTCTGCCCCAGTAGCCCAAGCATCTCCCGCTCCGACTCGCGTTTGTCTTGCGGATTGGTCAGCAGATGGAACGGGACGTTATGAAAGTCGGCTAATGGCTTGGCAGTCGGATGATTGCTGATAATCATGACAATGTCACACGCCAGATCGCCGTTTCTGTGCCGGTAAAGCAAGTCCGCAAGACAGTGGTCATAAGCGGAAACCAGAATGGCGATCTTGGGACGGTAGTTAGTCAATGCCAGGTTGTAGTGGATCCGGAAGCGTTCGGCCACGGGCTGGAAGTAGTGTTCAAAATCAGAGATCGGAATATCGAACCCATCAAGGTCCCACTCCAGCCTCGATAGAAACAAGTCGCGTCCACTGTCCAGATGATCGTCGCTGTGCAAGACGCTTCCATGGTGCCCGATCAGGAATTGGGAGATCTCCGCTACCACGCCTTTGCGAGCAAGCGGCATCGGAGTACTTAAGAGCAACACGGCAGTGTTCTTCATTTTCCGCACATCATACTCCAAGCATCCGGACTCGAAAACACGCACAGGGATGGATCATTCAGGCGATGATCGCCCTTACCGCTGAAGATGGCTGCGGCGTAGTCGATCCGCAAGAGGCGTCGCGCACGGTGTTGGGCCAACAAGTGAGATGGTGGTTTGACGTCAATTGACACTGGTGAGTAGGCGAGTTGCACCGTTGGCGAAATCAGATATCACCCCAAACAATAAACGACGCGAGATGCCACTAGTGTTACCATCATTTGCCAGTTACCTTTAGTGGCGGACCGTTCTTTAGGAATCGGAGGGAGGCAACAAATGCAGAAGAAGAGTATCAACGCTCTACTGCTTGTCCTCAGCGTACTGTTCGTGTGCAGCGTATCGATGTTCGCTCAGATGTCTCAGAAGCCCGCAGCCCAAGACGCTTCGGATGCAGATGCCCAACCGCATAGCCTTTCAGACGACGACATCCAGATGCTGCGGGCGGACATCCGCGCACAGCGCAAGCAGATCGTCGCGCAAAACATGAACCTCACCCCGGACGAGGCAACCAAATTCTGGCCGATCTTTGAGCAGTATAGAAAAGAAGCGATCAAACCCAACGACGAACGCTGGGCGGTGATTAAAGATTATGCAGCGAACTACGGCACCCTGACCGATGCGCAGGCCTACAATTACATCAAGAGATTGGCGGCCGTTGACGAAGAACTCATCGCTTTGCGATTGAGATATGTCGCGGTGTTTGAGAAGGTCATCTCGCCCAAAAAGACTGCATTGTGGTACCAGATCGATCGCCGTATCGATCTTCTGATCAATTTACAGCTGTCCTCGCAGATTCCGATGGTCGAAACCAGCAAGTAAGCCGACAGGAAAGCCTGTCCTGCCTTCCGGTTCTGGCTTCCCGGTTCTGGCCTCCCGGTTCTGCATTCAACGATACTGCGCCCTCGGGACGCTCCATAGCTGCTCGTTGACCTGCCTCGCTGATACCAAAAAATATTCGTCTAATAGTGAGATAAACGGGTCCGTCACCGTACCTCCATATTGCATGCCCTTTGGCCCCGTTCGTTTTGTTTGGAGCCGTTCGTTCTGTTCCGCGACACGAACATTCCCTGGGTAAGCCAAGTATTCCCGAGCCGATAGGAGAGAAATGCCATGAAGAGCTTCAACAAGATTAAGTTTCTGGCGTTGGGCTTCGCGCTTGTCGCGATTGTATTGCCATTTGTTCCCCTCCGCCACGCCAAGGCCGCCGTTAAAGGGAATGCCATCGTCGCAACCAATCCCGCCGCATATCCATTCGAGACCAATCTCTGCGTGGACGACGCCTCTGGCGCGACATGTACTGCGCTAGCCTCAACCTTGGGTTGGCCCTTTCCAACCAGCTTTACGGTTCCCACCACGACGAATGGCAAGCCGGTCGGGCGACTGGTGATCAATTATGTTTCCGGCCAGTGCGGCTACGCATACTTCGGTGTGTATCTGGTCACCCCTCTTTCGGAAAACACAGTCAATGGAGTTACCACAGCCCACAACTTTTTCTCTGGGATTACCGGCACAGAAACCATACTGATCCAACAGCCAACAACGATCTACGTGGATCCGGGTGCACCGGTTACGCTTTTCGTCAAGCAATGGAGCGAGAACGAAGGGTATTGCTTTCTAAATATCAACGGAGATTTAGTAACTGGCTAACATCCGTCACTGGATTGGATCAGTGCCTGGCTAACACATCTCGGACGGGAGGCTAGACTTTGTGTGGGATTTTGTTCTTAAGGAGGTTTCTCAGTTCGTCCTGTTGTTGATCGGTCATTGACCGCTTTGGAATGGGAAAGAACGTGAATGGCGATGGAAATAAGGCGAACACATCCTCAGTGAGCGTGATGGGGATTTTGCACCAATTGATGAAAGCTTCAGCGTAGACCTGAGGTCTTTGGTAAAGGTTCTAGCTCTATATCCAACACTCTTCGCTCGCCGGATGCCAGCCTCACTACGGGTTGTGCTGGATTGGAAGCATCTGTGTAAATGGACACCACCTCATTGCGCTTCTTTCATTCACTCCAATCTCACGTCGATCCCGGTAGTGGCTAACACATATTCGAACTCTTTAAACAGTTCTTTGCCACATATAGGCTCACCGTTTGGGTCGCACGAAAGAACATTCCCCGTGCGCGGGTCCAATGCTGCATGGCAGTTCTTAGGACCGAAACACTTTGCCTCCCCGTAGGTGCTCGTGACCGAAACAGAATTGTTGCGTTCCTCGCAAGACATTTGGACGATTAACACCGTGTCCATTTTGCCATTGTCGCTCAGATCTCGAATCAGCTCATGTCGCTGCGAGGCTGAGAGTGCCTCTTTGAAAGAGGAAAGCAAAACAGACGCGAGTTTTCCATCACAGGTCGCTGGTTTGGGAAATGCGATAAATACGGGCCTGATACCCAATGCTACAAGATGTACCGACGGTTGGGCTTGTGGCTGGGCTTGTTGCTGAGCCGGTGGGACGCTTGGTAAGGAATTTAATGAAGCTGTCTGCGTGGCCGGATGCGCCTCTTCCCATTTGCGAATGCGTCCCTGCACATCTGCAAGCTGCGCTGCAGTGAGCAGCGCCTCGGCTTTGTCGCGATGGTCCTTCACGAATCCCTGTTCGAGGGATGTTGCAGCCAGCGCGATCCAGAAATAGGCTTGTGCGTTGTCCTGTTGTACGCCTATACCGTCGTGATAGGCCAGACCGAGGTTATATTGAGCCTTCGCAAGACCTTGTTCGCCAGCCTTCTGCCACCACCGTGCGGCTTCGGCGGTATCCTTTTCGACTCCGTTTCCTAAGCTGTAGGCTTGTCCTAGGTTGTATTGGGCCGCTGCGTAGCCTTGGTCGCCTGCCTTGCGATACCAACGCAAAGCTTCGGCCCTGTCCTTTGTGACGCCTGTGCCGGAGTCATACGCAGCTCCAAGCCAGAACTGACCGGCAGCATTGCCTTGCTCGGCGGACTTTCGCAGCCACTTGACTCCCTCTGCTTCGTCCTTCGGGACTCCCGTGCCCTGGAGATAGAACATTCCAAGGCTGAACTGGGAGGCAGTGTTGCCATTTTCGGCAGCCTTGGTGTGCCATCTCAGACTTTCAGCATTATCTTTCGGAACACCTACTCCTAAGCCATACGCCGTTCCGAGATTGCCTTGAGCCGTTACATCGCCTTGCTCGGCGGCTTTCTTCCACCAGCGCACGGCTGCGGCTTCGTCTTGCGGAACACCCTGTCCACCCAAGTGATAAAGTGCTGCAAGATCCGACTGGGCCTGTACATTGCCCTGATCTGCAGCTTTGGTGTACCAGAGGAGGGCTACTGCGTCGTCTTTCGGAACGCCTTGCCCCGAGTGATAGAGGAGTGCAAGGCCCCGCTGCCCCTCCGCATTGCCCTGATCAGCAGCTTTCGTGTACCAGCGGACGGCTGCGACGTAGTTTTTTGGAACCCCTGCCCCATGTGAATAAGCAGTTCCAAGGTTGACTTCCGCCGCCGTGTCACCATGCTCCGCGGCCTTCTCCCACCATCGCACGGCTTGCGCCTCATCTTTCTCGATTCCTTCACCTAAGTGATACGCAGTGGCAAGGGCGAGTTGCGCTTGCAAATCACCACTTTCAGCCTTGCTCTTGAGCTCGGTAATGCTTTGCGCGTTCCCGAAGGGCACTATCGCGAGCAAGAAAACGGCGCACAACAAGATATGCCGCCGAGCAGTGCGTGTAGGGGTCCCTATTTTCATGCAAAGCAGCTTACTCTTGAACGTGCAACACTTCCAGAGTCGACTACCGCTAACAAGGTGATTTCACCAACTGAGACTCGGCCGATCGGTCAATGAGCAAATCGCGACATTTCGTCGACGATCCGCCGCAACCCCCAATGACGATCTTCAAGCATCACTTCTTGGGTTGTGCCGGTTACCGACCCCGACGGCTATCGTATGGAGTTTGAGAGCCCGACCGATGCGCCAGAAGAAAGCGAACTGGAAGAATAGTCTTTGCAGAGCCGGACAACCGACATTAACGGATCATGGGTCGTGCTCAATAGCTGAATACACTATGCGAACCGTCAAGTGCGCATCGGCTGTCTGATGGAGCTTCCGAGACTGGCATGTGCTTTCTGGTCGATTTCCACCACTGCAGCAGTGGCTTCAACTGCGCTTCATAAGGTTTTCGGCTGTTGTCGTCCACGAACTCCAGGTTCTGGAACTCTTTTTCCCGTCTCACGCTAATGGCGAAGGGATGGACACCCTGCATTGCCAGCGGTGAATATCCAGGCTTTACATTAAGCTTGCGCAGTTCATCGTTCTCGAGAATTCCATTGAGCGTATTCCAGTCGGTATCCGAGAGGTTTCCCTCATATATCGTCCGCTCATGATCTTTCCCGTTACTCCGAATCGCCTTTTCGGCATGAAAACCGTGGTCGTCAAACACCAGCATGCAGTACTGCTCAGAGGACATGCTCCCAGGTTGCACTTCAGAAAGCAGCAGGCGCAGCGGCGTACCTTTTTTTGTTTCCCGCGTCTGCCCGTGACCGAAAAGCGCAGTGCCCAGCAAAATACACAGTATGAACTGCCCGCGAATCATATGTGGCCCCTGAAAGCCGTAGGAACTAGAAAGTCATGGCCGTGCAGTATTGCGGTTTTGATTCCTTCAAGGATGACTTACTCTTTTTTTCCACGCCCTCAAACCATTTTACGAGCGGGTTCAAGTTTTTCCTGTAAGCCGACGCGTTATCGAGGTATACATCCATTCCGGTGCCAGCCGCGGTAGACACTCCCGTAGACCCCTGCGTCTTGAAGCGCTCCTTGACCGCAACAAATTGCTGCGCTTGCCCTTCACGATCGATCACCACCTCCATCATTTCGGCTTCGCGCAGCATCGCCGCATTGGCTGGAGTTTCGGGAGGTTTCAGGCCAGTCACTTTTTTCAACTCTTCATTATCGAGAATTGCCTTAAGCTGCTGCAGATCGTCTCCTCCAAGAGTTCCCTCAGCGCTTCTTACTTTTGGCTTGCCGACAGTCGATTCATCGCGCCTTTCAAAGGCGTACTTGCCATCGTTATAGACCACGATGCACGAACCGGAATTCGGATAACTCGAAGTCGCCATCTGCGAGCCCGCTGCGCCAAGAGCGTATATGTTCCCGCCCGGCGCATGCATACCTCCGGTTGCGTCTACTTCCCCCGTCGTCCGCGAGCGCTGCAGACGAAGCAACGTGGGTGCGGCCTGATCCTGACCCGACGCGATCTGAATCAATAACAAAAAGCTGGTCCCTACAAATTGAACAATAACTCGGCCTCGGAACAAAGAAGCAGACATTCTTGTTACCTCCAAAAAGTGTAGCAACGTTATACCAGCTCTATCCCGAAGTTTAACAGCGATTTCACTCAGGACTATGTCAATGAGTAACTGCGATCTATCGCCAACAGCCTAGAAGTTTTCTGACCGCCTCATCAAGGTATTCCATTTGACCGATAGGGTCCGACCAGCAAAAATACTATCCGCGAATGAAATCAAAGCTTAACCGGCTTTATCGTGACACTGATACTGCCGGGCACCGATTTCATCGGGAGGATGTATGGAAGCTATGGGGAAGACCGCTTTTGTCCGCGCTCAGCCGCTAATCGCCGTACGCAATGTTCGCGCCAGCAGCACTTGGTACCGGCAACTGCTCGGGCTCGATGCGCTTCCGGACCATCCCCATCGCGACACGTACGATCGGATGCAGCGCAGCGATGAACTCATCCTTCAACTCCATGCCTGGGATAAGGAAGATCACCCCAACCTCATCAACCCCGAAGCCGCGCCGCCTGGCCACGGCGTTTTGCTTTGGTTCGAAGTCAGCGACTTCGATAAGGTCGTCGAGCGCGCCCGAGCATTGCACGCTCAGGTCATCGTCGAACCGCACATCAACCCGAATCCCAACCACAGAGAAATGTGGCTGCGCGATCCGGACGGTTACGTGGTAGTCATCGCCAGTCCGGACGGCGAGGTAAGTTAGTCACTCGCTTTTCTCGCAATCATCCAGCCGACGGCGCCCCATTCTTGCGCGTTCTGTGCGCAAGAGTGGGAACCACGGCAACATGGCACGCCTGATCAGCGCGTGGGGACCAGTCAGCACAAATGAGGCTTGCCCACTCTCTTTCGCGTAGCACTCTCGTTGCATTCGTTTCTTGTTTCGGTGTACATTCGAGAAACGCGTAGTGAGTAATGGGAATGAGATTGATCTCGAAGCGCGTCGCTTGGCTTTCTCTATTGCTGACACTCTGGTCGGCATTAGCGTTTGCCATGCATCATCATTCGAACGCGGATGAGTCTGCCTCTTGCCAGGTTTGCATCGCAGCCCATTCCGCTACACCAGTAACCGCTTCCCCCGCTCCCAAGCCGGTATTCCGTCGCTTGGTGGCATTTCGTCCGCAAACAGCCGTAGCGAAGCAACGCCTCATTGCCTTCGCCTTGTGTGTACGCCCGCCTCCCGCGGTCTAAAAAGATCACATTTCTACTTGAACAGGCCCGGTTCGATTTGCATTGAACCATCCTGTGATCTTTTTCGCGACCTATTCATTCATTTTTCGGGAGGAATTCATGCTGGCTTCTTACAAGAAGTCGCTTCGTGCGGCTTTTTCAGTAGTGTTCTGTTTTGCACTCGTTCTTCACGTTTACGCGCAGTCCGGCGGTAACTCAGGATCCATTAGCGGAACCGTCGTCGACCCTTCGGGCGCGGTCGTCCCCGACGCACTCGTCGAGATCCATCAGGCAGTTAGCGGTTATGACCAAACCACCACAACCGACACTAAAGGCAACTTCAATTTTCCAAACGTGCCATTTAATCCGTATCACATGACGGTGTCGGCAGCTGGTTTCGCCAAGAGCGCGCAGGACGTCGAGATCCGCTCGGTCGTATCAACCACGGTAAAAATCAGCCTTCAGGTGTCAAGCTCCTCCACCACCGTTACCGTCGAGGCTGGCGAAGATTTGGTGGAAAATGATTCGACCTTCCACTCCGATATCGACAAGAATTTGTTCGACCGACTCCCCTTGGAAAGTGCGTCTTCGTCCCTCAGCTCACTCGTTACTCTCTCGACGCCTGGAATTGCTGCTGATTCCAACGGCCTTTTCCATGGGATCGGCGATCACGCCGAGAATTCGTTCTCCGTCGATGGCCAGCCGATTACCGACCAGCAAAGTAAAGTCTTCTCCAACCAGGTCCCGCTCGACTCCATTCAATCAATGTCAGTGATCTCTGGCGCGCCGCCCGCAGAGTATGGAGGAAAAACCAGCGTCGTCATTGTGGCCACCACGCGCTCGGGCCAGGGCGTAACCAAGCCCCATGGCAGCGTGACGGCTTCTTATGGAGCATTCGGAACTTCCACCGTGGCGGCTGATCTTGCTTATGGGGGCAAGAACTGGGGAAATTTTATTTCCGTAGACGGTTTGAACAGTGGTCGGTTTCTGGATCCGCCGGAATTCACGGTGATGCATGACAAGGGCAACGAACAAAACGTGTTCGATCGGGTGGACTATCAACTCTCGACTGCCGACTCCGTTCACCTGAACTTGGGATACAGCCGAAGCTGGTTTCAGACGCCCAACTCATTCGATGCCCAAAACGCCACGCCATGGAGCGGGCTGGACGGCGTTCTTCCGCAAGAGCAGAACTATGGAGGCATTGTTCCGGGAACCAATCTTATCGTCGGAACGACGGACCAACGCTCCAAGATCGGGACCTTCAACATCGCTCCTTCTTGGACGCATGTAGTGAATACGAACGCCGTATTTACTCTCGGCGCTTTCGTTCGGCGCGACGATTACAACTACTATCCCAGTAAAGATGCATTCGCCGATCTTGGGCCGCCAAGTCTGCAGCGTCAGTCAGTCGATCAGAACCGGACCCTTACCAATGCTGGGTTACGATCCGATATTTCCTACGTCAAAGGCGTGAACAATATCAAGGCCGGGGCTACGTACGAACAAACATTTCTCAATGAAAACGACAAGTTGGGCATCGTTGATCCCATCTACAACGCTCCATGCTTAACTCTGGCGACGGCCGCAAACCCAAACATTCCTGTGTCGGGATTCACCGATCCCTCGCAATGCGCGATCGCAGGCTACGCTCCAAATGTTGCCGATCCCACAAGTCCGCTGTTCAATCCCAACGCGCCCAACAGCGCGTTCTATCCTGCCTTCAATTCCATCTTGTTCCCCTACGATCTCACTCGTGGCGGCGGCCTTTACACCTTTAATGGCCACACCGATGTGAAAGAGCTTGCCCTCTACATAAGGGATGCGGTCACAATCAAAAATTGGTCGTTAAACCTCGGTATTCGAGGTGATCTCTACAACGGAATATCCATTGCCCGGCAAGCTGAGCCTCGTCTTGGGATCGCTTACAACGTTAAAAAGACGAATACGGTTCTCCGAGTTTCCTACGCCCGAACTCTGGAATCTCCCTTCAATGAAAATCTGATTCTCTCCAGCGTGGGTTGCAGCAACCCTGTCTTGTCCCCACTTCTTCTCTGCAGTCCTGGAGTGAGCGGGATCTTGAGTCCAGGTTTTCGCAATGAATTCCACGCCGGGCTGGAACAAGCTTTCGGTCGATACTTGGTCTTTTCGGGTGAGTGGATCACGAAGTACACCCACAATGGCTACGATTTCAGCGTACTCGGCGACACCCCGATCACGTTCCCCATTGAATGGCATAACTCGAAGATTCCCGGATACGCGGGACGGATAAGTGTGCCGAACCTCCACGGCTTCTCTGCGCTTCTGGTTTTCTCTAGCGTGGCGGCCCGTTTCTTCCCACCACAGATTGGCGGCGCAGGTGCCACTGTAGGAGCTCCGGGTGCTCCCTTTCGCATCGACCATGACGAGAGGTTCAATGAGACAACTCATCTCCAATATCAACCTTGGAAGCGCGGCCCGTGGGTCGGATTCAACTGGCGCTACGACAGCGGCCTGGTGGCCGGCAATGCGCCGTGCTATGGGCTGGGCCCAGCCAACGACTGTCCACAATCAGTCCCGACAGGTCCGCCCGCCGTTTACTTACAAGACGTTTTCGGAAATCCCCTGAGCGCCGATCAGGAATTCCAGGCTGGGTTTGCTTGCAATGGCGTCCGCGCAACTCCTACCACCCCGCTGCCTTCTCCGTGCGCGGCCCCGCTCGCGTCAAGCCTTATACAGGTTCCAGCGAATGGAGCGGAGAACGACGACCACAATCCGCCGCGAATTGCTTCGCGTAACCTATTCGATCTTGCCGTAGGCGATGACAATCTGTTCAAAAGCGACCATTACAAATGGAGTCTAACGCTTACCGCTATCAACGTGGCCAATAAGCAGGCTCTATACAACTTCCTGTCGACATTTAGCGGAACCCACTATGTGACGCCGCGTGCGCTAACGGCTCAACTCGGCTTTCACTTTTAATCGCTGAACAGCAGTGGGCGGGCTCTAGCCGATTCTCGACTAGGGCCCGCTCACAAGCTGTTCTTCTTAGGCTCTCGGAGTCCCTATGGGCAAATATTGCTACGGCAAGGGCAGGCGAAAGAGCATTGAGGCATTCACGCATCGGCATGGCCTCTGGATACTGGCTGTCGCAACCGCGTTTTCGATGGGAACCCTGTTGTTATACCTGATCGGTTATTTGCGTCTCGATGGCGACTGACCTGATCAATTGAGAGTTGCACCGGAATAATAAGCGGTCGGCCCACTCTCTTTCGCGTACCTTTCGAAAGGCCGCAAAGCTGCCGCCGTCTCCTACTTCATTGTTTAGTCAGCTTGAACCGCGCGAATGGCTTGGCTTCGCCCTTGACCACATTGTCGAGCCGGTTCTCCCATGTATTGCTCTGGGGATCGTAAAGGAAAGTGTTGGTAAAGCTGGTTTCACCGTGCTCATCTTTGAAAACGAAAGTCAAATTATTGTCTTTCGGCGCGGCGACCCCGATCGATTCGGGAGATGCGCCGCCATACACATCCAACCACGCACAGGCATATTGCTTGGTCTTCTCGTTCCAGCCGATGAACACCGTAGCTTCGTACTGCGGTTCGCCTTTATCATTCTTCTCCCGCGAGACTTCGCGAAAGCGCAGGTAGTGGTGCTGCAGCACCCACTCCGCATCGAAATCATGCGTCACCGCCTGCTTGCCCACCGTACCCTGCAGCAGCCACTTGCCAGCAAGATGGTCCAGCAGAGGGGAATTGACCGGCGCCTGTTGCGCCATTACCGGGAGAGCCGCCAACATCATCGCCAGGAAGACAAGTCGCTTCATCGCCGCATTCTACATTCTTGAGGCCAATGAGTGTAAGGCGATCGGGAGCGGCACACGAATCAGAGTATTTGTTTGTAGAAGCCTAAGCAGAGTCAGCCCAGGCGAAGATATACTTTTCCACAACTCCATCATGAAGCGCCACGTCCTCATCTTCGGTCTCGTCGGAGGCCTGCTCATCGCCACCCTCCAATACACCGAATACCGCTTCATCGTCATCGAGCACTCCGTTGAGATCTACGGCGCGCTCGTCGCCATCCTCTTCGCAACCTTCGGAATCTGGCTCGGCCTCCGCATCACCCGCAGCCGCGAAACCATCCGCGAAACCGTCGTGGTGAGGGAAGTGCTAGTTCGAGACAAAGCTCCGGATAACTCCCCCACCCGCGAACCCTTCGCTCCCAACACGACCCAGCAACAGACCCTCGGCATCACCGCTCGCGAACTCGAAATCCTCTCCCTGGTCGCCCGCGGCCTCAGCAATCGCGAGATCGCCGCCCAGCTTTTCGTCTCCGAAAATACCGTCAAGACCCACTGTGCCCGCACCTTCGACAAGCTCGGAGCCGCCCGCCGCACCCAGGCCGTCCAGCGCGGCAAAGAACTGGGCCTCCTGCCGTGACCCATGGAGCTTGACTATGTCACCCGAAAGCATGATTTCCGCTCCATATCCTGCAAAATCATCAAAAAGCATGACGACTTCCGGCCCCGTTCCACCGTATCGTGACTCCGTTCCTCACTCGCAAGTTTGCATTTAGACAAGGAGCCTCACATGAAGAAAACCGTTCTCACCTTCGGCCTCATCGCCGGCGTCATCATCTCCGTTCTTATGGGAGGCTCGCTTCTCCTCGCCAACAAGATCGGCAACGGCCACAGCATGGTTCTCGGCTACACCATCATGGTGGCGTCGTTCCTGCTGATCTACTTCGGCATCCGCAGCTATCGCGACAACACTCTCGCCGGCCAAATCTCCTTTGGCCGCGCCTTCGCCTGCGGCTTTCTGATCACCCTCATCACCACCGCCTGCTACGTCGCCACGTGGGAGATCGTCTACTTCAACTTCATGCCCCATTTCATGGACAGCTACTTCGCCGCCCAGATTCACAAGATCCAGTCCTCCGGACTCGACCCCGCCACCACCGCCGCCCAGGTCGCTGCCATACAGCATTCCCAGCAGCTCTATCAGAACCCCCTCGTCAACATGGCCTACACATTCATAGAGCCTCTGCCCGTGGGCATCATCATCACTTTAATCTCTGCCGCCACCCTCCGCCGCAAACCCCCCGTAGAACTTCCCGCCACTCGCGCAGCCATGACCACATAAATCAATATTGAAATTGGCGGGTGGCCCATCCTTGATAGGTCTTTGTTTTTTGTCCACATCACCCAACCGGGGGTATATTCTTTTGGTCTGGACGTTGTCTGTGCGTCCGCGTTCAAAAGTCGGGACTGATGAGCGCACGCTTGAGCGGTCGTCCCGTGCTTAGCGCCCGGCAGGGTTGGGGTTCGTTGGAGGGGGTGGCGTCGGGGATCAATGAGGGTAATCGCGATGTTGCAACAGTTACCTCACCCACTCGATGTCCGGCAATGGCCAGCTCTTGTCAAAGTAAGCTTCCAGCGGCCCGTAGAATCGGAAAGCCGCGAACCACGCTTTGCCGGGTAGAGTGGGAATCCAGTTCCTCTCAAAGCCATTTGGCGCGGTTGGGGCGAAGTAAAGGTACACCGACCCGTCCACATTCTTAACCGGGTCTTGCCGCGAGGAGCGCTCTGAGCGTTGCTCCTTGTTATGGGTGAGTGAGCGGGTGTCCACGTCATAAAGTGTGACCGACCAGAACTGCTTTGCGGGGGGATTCGGCTGCACGTGCAGCCGGTAGGTTTTCGCACCATCGAAGGCGTGCCCCTCCTTGTCGCGGAAGCTGAGGATGTAAGCTTGGCAGGCACGCCGGAAATCCATCTGGTCATACAGATTGTTGACGGTGTCCTTGGTCGGAACGCCCAGCTCGAATTCGAGTTTGCCTATGCGCATCTCGACGCTTCTAGAGCCGATGGGTAGTACCTGTTCGGGGATCGGTGTAACGTTGGCCAACGCCGTACTCAATTCCTCGTTTTCTCGTGGGCTTAACGCGAAGGGCCAGATACTCAGGTTTGACGATAGGCGGTGGGTTATTTGTCGAACACTGTCAGAAGTACTAGCGACTCATTTTACGGAGCGAAGTTAGCCACTCACTTCCCAAAGAATTTCGTGCACTTCGCCAACCCCATCAGGCCGCATTTGCTAGACCGTGAGCAATAACCTTAGCAACCATGGGGTAAGCTTCAGCCGCAGTCTGTAATGCTTTTACAGCCGGTGCGCCCCCTTCGCTTGCAATGTAAGCTGCGACAGCATAACAACAACCCTCAAACCGCTTATAGACGGGCCTGTTGATACAGACCGAATTCGGAATTTTCGAGAAGGCCCAGAATCGAGTCACTCAAGATGAAATGCACCGCCGCTCCATTCCTCTGGAGCGACGTCGGTGATGGTCTCCGTAAAGTCCCAGCAGTGGCCGAAAAAGTCCCGAGCGTTGTATTGGCGCTCGCCATAGGGTTGGTCTTGGGGCTCCGTCAAGATGATGGCACCGTTCTGTCGCGCTCGCTCGCAGTGACCCTTAGCATCTTCGATGCGCACCTGAACGATGTGCGAGTTGTTGGGGATCACGTTGCCTTCGGCGATGGTGAAGCAGCCATCGCCGGCCTTCATCTGGACGCGGTGATTGGCGATGCGGAGACGAATGGTGAAGGCAAAAGCCTTTGACAGCCAATCAGCCGCTGCGCCGGGGTCGGGGTAAATGAGCACAGGAATTACGACACAGGGCGGCACGGATCGGTTCGATCGCATCTGGACACTTTACCATTCAGCGCTCAGAGGAAAGATAAATGTAGTTAAAAGGACATTAGCACCAATCGACCTTCGGGGCGTAGTTGGTGCTATCGCGATTTATCAACACTTGACCCGCTGTGAGACACAGACGCCTACGCTGAAACATCACTTCCACCGCAGCGCACGCTCGTTTCAAATGTTCCGTTCGAGTCGCAGTGGTGGATCTTATGCCCCGTTCAACCAACCGCCGGTAAAGCCTGCTCGCTTCAAACCACGCACCAGATTGGGCACTTTGCGGGTAGCGTTCCAGATGATTCCCGTTTTGTAATTCGCGATCATGCCCAGAATCGGCCCCTGATTGTCGCTAAGATAATCATTGTCAACCCAGCCTAAGCGCCCATCAGCGCTGCCTGACCTAAGGCTGACATGGGTATCACGGAAGCTAGGGTTGAACGAATCGAAAAAACCGTACCTGCCGTAAAGCCGCCCGCCTTGGAAATTGCGTAAGGCCCAGGCCGCAGGGATGCAAATCTCGGGAGCAAAGGGAATCGAAGCTACTGCGGCGGTGGGGGCGAGTGTGCCGTAGTCTTCTTCGTCAGGCATGCCCTTCGGCCCGTAGGCGTCGTATCCGTGAAACTGCGTCGGCTTGCCTTTGAAATTTATGACCAGATCACCGGGTCCATCGCTTGCGCTGAGACCCCAGATGTCCTTGGAATAACCATCCCAACCCATGGGGTTGGCAATGGCATAGTTGCGCTGGGCATAGGCGGCGCGGCGGGAATTCTCGAAATAGTCAAACCCGGCCGCGCGCATGGTCGCATCATAGATGCCGCGATAGTCAATCCACACGGCCCCATATTGATGCACAAAAGCCGGCCCAAAGGAGAGGTAGCGGTTCGCACCTTCTCCGCGCCAATATTTTGGGAAGGGCGCAGTCCATGCCTCGTATGCGCCATCCTTGGCCGGGTGAGACCGTGAGCCGAGCGCGAGGAAATAGAGCAACATGCCCTCGTTGTAGCCAGCCCAATTTTGCTCAATAAAGCCGCTCTCCGGATGCCAGCCCATCGAGATCGCTTTGCCGCCCGTGCTATTGGCCTGCATCCAATCCCATTCGGTGCGATCCAGCAGACGCTGCGCGAGTGCGCGGATCTCCTTTTCCTTCTCATCCTCCTGGTCGAACCAGCCTTGCGCGAATGCCATGCCCATTTGCAGCCAGCAGGTATCAATTGTTGAAAGTTCCCAATCGGGCAACCGTAGTCCGGTCTCCATATCGATAAGGTGGTAATAGAAGCCACGATAGCCGGCCGTGCCAGACCGTTGTTCGCCCTGCGGTAATTGCTCAAAGAACCGCAGCGTCCGCAGCGTGATGTCTCGTGCCTGATTGCGTGTGATCCAGCCCCGCTCAACTCCAATTGGCCACGCAGTTAGAGCGAAGCCTGTCCCCGTGATGCTGCAAGCGGCCGGCGTCGACCAACGATCTGCCATCAGGCCGTTGCTATGGTTCACACGCTCCCAGTAAAAGGAAAAAGTGCGATGCTCAATATCGCTGAGCAACTGGAAATCCGAACCGCGCGCCGTAGTGGCCTTCGCCCACATCGGACTAGAAACAATTCCCGCGACAGCAGCACTGAGGAAACTGCGGCGGGTCAGTGGCGGAGGCTCGCTGGGCATGGTCCAGTCAGTATAAAGGGGAGACCAGAGCCGGGGTTATGGCTGGCGCTATCAGGCGATTACACTCAACTGTTGTAACCAGGCGGAGAATGTCAGTGACTACAAGGCATGTGTAGCGGAACCAAACGAGCCAAACCTACCCCTTTTTCTCCTCCGCCATCACCTTCCGGAGCGCCCGGTTGATCCTAGTCTGGTACCCTCGCCCCTGCTTTTTGAACCAGGCCAGAACGTCGGCGTCCAGACGCAGTGTGATCGGCTTCTTGATGACTTTGTAATATTGCTGCCAGTCCGAACCCAGATCCGGCAGGGATTTTCCTCCGCTCGCCGAAGCTCGTAAACGGGCAACTTTTCGCGTTTTCTTCGATACTTTTTTCTTGGCCATGTGTATTTATATCGCGATACGTACAAATAAGCCAGTACAAATATTCCACGTGAAACACTTGTACGTACAATCATCGCAAGTTCATTTGTTTCCTTAGCGAATCCAGCCCTCCGCATTATCACAATTGCAGCGCCGCCCCACACAAGTCACTACAAAACCTGCATCTAATTACCGTATAATGAAGAACATTGTGCTTAAGTACTCAATCGTAGTCCCCCTCCACAACGAGCAGGAAAACGTCACCGATCTCTACGCCCGCCTCAAGTCCGTATTGGAAGCAAGTGGCGAGACCTTCGAGATGGTGCTGGTCGATGACGGCTCCATCGACGGAACCTTCGCCCTGCTGCGTGAGATCGCCGCCGTAGACAGCCGCGTAACCGTAGTTAAACTACGCCGCAACTTCGGCCAAACCGCAGGCCTGGCAGCCGGTTTCGACCATGCCCGAGGCGAGTACATCATCGCCATGGATGGCGATCTACAGCACGACCCCGCCGACATCCCATTGTTTTTAGAGAAGATTGCCGAGGGCTACGACATCGTCAGCGGATGGCGCAAGAATCGCGTCGATAACTTCTGGCTCCGCCGTTTTCCCTCGCGCTGCGCCAACTGGCTGATGGCCAAGCTGAGTGGCGTGGATATTCACGACTTCGGCACCACCTTCAAGGCCTACCGCCGCGAAATCCTCGATCAGGTCCCACTTTACGGCGAGCTCCACCGCTTCATCCCGGCCCTTGCCTCGTGGCACGGCGCGTCGATCATCGAAGTTCCCATCAAGAACGTGAACCGCGAACGCGGCGCCTCGCACTACGGAATCTCCCGCACCTTCCGCGTCTTCTTTGACCTAATCACCATCCGCTTCCTGCTCAAATATCTGTCGCGCCCCCTCCACTTTTTCGGCACCCTGGGGATGTTCAGCATCATGGCAGGCTGCGGAGTTTCCGGCTGGTTAATCCTCGAGAAGATACTCCACCACGCTGATGTCATGACCCAGCACGGTCCCCTGATGATGTTCTCCGCCGTCCTATTATTGGCCGGATTAAACATGCTCGCCGTCGGTCTGCTCGGAGAAATGCAGGTCCGTCATTACCACGAACCCGCTCAGCGCGCTCCGTACTCGGTCGATCGCATCCTGCGCGCACAGAGTGAAGAGAGCACCATCTCGGAATAGAGATTGTTTTCCGCGAACCTCTGTGTTCTCTGTGGCTGAGATTTGAAGCTGACCCGCAGAACAGGTGCACCAGTTTATCGTCGCTAAAGCGGTATAATCTTTTCCGCTGCTATGCCCACCACAACTCAATTCGAATTGCGTCTAGCCGGCCGGATGTCTCGCCTCGGAACCGAAACCGCCTTTGAAGTCCTGAACCGCGCCCGCGCCCTCGAGAAGCAGGGCAAAGAGATCATTCACCTCGAAATCGGTGAGCCTGACTTCGATACCCCAGCCAATGTTGTCGAGGCAGGAGTCGATGCCCTCCAACAAGGATGGACTCATTACGGTCCCGCCGCCGGTCTGCCAGAGTTGCGCCAAACCATCGCCGAGTATGTCAGCCGTACCCGCAATGTCCCGGTTTCAAGCGACGAAGTGGTTGTCGTTCCAGGCGGCAAGCCCATTATTTTCTTCACGATGTTGGCTCTAATTGAAGCGGGAGACGAAGTGATTTACCCCAATCCCGGCTTTCCCATCTACGAGTCCATGGTCAACTATTCGATCGGCAAAGCGATTCCTATTCCGCTGCGCGAAGACCGCGATTTCTCCGTCGATACGAAAGAACTGGCCTCCCTGATCACCGACCGCACCAAGTTGATCATTCTGAACTCGCCGCACAATCCGACCGGTGGCGTGCTCACCAAGAAAGACATTCTCGAGATCGCCGAGGCCATCGGCGACCGCAATATCCTTATTCTTTCGGACGAAATCTACAGCCGCCTCATCTACGACGGCGACCACTTCTCCATCATGAGTGTTCCTGGCTTCAAAGAGCGCACCATCCTGCTCGACGGCTTCTCCAAAACCTATGCCATGACCGGATGGCGCATGGGCTACGGCGTAATGCGTCCCGACCTCGCCGTGCAAATCGCGCGCCTCCAGACCAATGCGACCTCCTGCACCGCCAGCTTCACTCAGATTGCCGGAATTGAAGCCTTGCGCGGCGATCAGTCGTCCGTGGATAAAATGAGCGATGAATTCAAACGTCGGCGTGACGCCTTCGTCGCCGGCCTGAACAAGATCAAAGGTTTCTCCTGCCGTCTCCCGAAAGGCGCGTTCTATACCTTCCCCAACATTACAAAAACCGGTTGGCCTTCCAAGAAACTGGCCGATGCGCTTCTAGAAGAGGCTGGAGTAGCCTGCCTTTCCGGCACCGCCTTCGGCGAATACGGAGAAGGCTATCTCCGCTTCAGCGTGGCCAATTCGCTGGAGAATCTGAATAAAGCGTTGGCGAAAATTGAAGATTGGGTAGGGAAGAACCTGCGCTGAAGCGAATATGATATGGAGCGCCGGGCGTCCTCGCCCGGCCACATCATGAGTCGATTCCTTCGAGTGATTGTTAATGCGCCTGTCGCTTTCATCACCTATTGACAACCCTTCTGCCCAATTTGGTGTAAACTCCTCCCGCTATGGCAAACATCGATAAACACCCTGCCGGTTCGTTCTGCTGGATCGAACTCCACACCACCGACCAGAACGCTGCCAAGAGCTTCTACAACACACTCTTTGGCTGGGCTCCCGAAGACATGCCGATGGGTCCGAACGATTTCTACACAATTTGGAAGCTCCAGGGCCGCGATGCCGCAGCCGGATGCACCCTGCGACCCGAGGAGCGTTCCCAGGGAGTTCCTCCGCACTGGATGATTTACATCGCAGTCGACAATGCCGATGCAGCCGCTGCCAAGGCCCAGCAACTAGGCGGCAAGATTCTCGCGCCCGCGTTCGACGTTATGGATGCAGGCCGCATGGCGGTCGTCCTAGATCCGACCGGCGCGGTTTTCTGCGTGTGGCAGGCGAATAGAAATACCGGAATTGGAATCGCCCAGGTTGCGGGCACACTCTGCTGGGCCGATCTGAGTACGCCCGACGCAAAGCGCGCCTCCGACTTTTACTCCGGTCTTTTCGGATGGCAGATCGCCGCCGATCCGAAAGACACTTCGGGTTATCTTCACATCAAGAACGGCGACCATTTCATCGGAGGTGTTCCACCCGCAGCCCATCGCCAGCCCGGTGTGCCGCCACATTGGATGGCTTACTTCCAGGTTGATGACGTCGATGGTGTGGCCTCGAACGCCAAAAAGATGGGCGCGAACCTTTATCTTCCGCCTACGACGATGGAAGGTGTCGGTCGCATGTCGGTTATCGCCGACCCTCAGGGTGCGGTGTTCGCCATCTTCAAGTCGGCGCGGGGATAAGCTCACGTTTGTCTGTGTCACCGCATCAAAGGCGATGAGTCGCCTTTTCCTGGCGTGATTTAGAATGCCCTCTGTGAGTTCACCCAGAGAGATAACCGTCGCGTGCACCGATCTGCGCAAAACCTACGACGGAAAAGTCGAGGCTGTTCGCGGCATCAGCCTGCAAATCGAAGCTGGGCAATGCTTCGGGTTACTTGGCCCGAACGGAGCAGGGAAGACCACGACCATCGAAATCCTCGAGGGACTGCTTGCGCCAACTTCCGGAGAAGTCCGGATCTTCGGCCATACCTGGAGCGACAATCCGCGGCAGTTGCGGGAGTGGATCGGCATTTCACTCCAGGAAACGCGGTTGTCTGAAAAGCTAAATGTCCGCGAGACCATTGAACTATTCGCCAGCTTCTACGGCGAGCCGCGAAACGCCGACGAAGTTCTCGAGGAACTCGAACTTACCGAGAAGTCCGATGCTTGGGTCGGTAAACTTTCTGGAGGACAGAAGCAACGCCTCGCCGTTGCCACTGCTCTAGTCGGCAATCCGCGCATACTGTTTCTCGACGAACCTACAACTGGACTCGATCCCCAAAGCCGTCGCCAACTTTGGGATATCATCCGCGTCTTTCAGAAGAAGGGTGGCACTGTTCTGCTCACGACACATTACATGGATGAAGCGGAACGGCTCTGCGACCGTCTGGCCATCGTCGATCACGGCCAGATCATCGCCGAAGGAACTCCTTCCGATCTGATCGAGCGACTTGGCGGACATCACGTGGTTGAGTTCCAAGTTAGTGATCAGGTCAGTAACAATGCTAATGGTGATAAGGACAATCTCGACCATTGGCGATCGCTGCCAAGCGTGGAGTCGGTTCGTCGTGAGGATTCGACTGTCTGTCTCAGCGTCCGCGAGCCGCATCTCACCATTCCTGCGCTTCTCAATGCGGTAACTCACGACGGTCGTCAACTCGAACATCTCAGTACGCGTCAAGCCAGCCTTGAAGACGTCTTTGTGCAGCTCACGGGTCGTCACCTGCGAGAAGACTGAATGGCAACTACAGAAACCAACACTCCCAAACTCGATGCTGACAAGAATCGACAGCCTGCTTACGCCGTGCGCCGCAACAGTCGATGGTCGGGGTATCTCCATCTGCTCTGGGCGCGCATCATCGAACTCAAGCGTGAACCTGAAGTCGTGTTCTGGATTTTTGTCTTTCCGATTCTTTTGGCTGCGGGCCTCGGCATCGCCTTTCGCGACAAGCCTGCGGATGTTACTTGGGTTGCCATCATCGACAGTGCAGGCGCGCAGAAGACCCTCGCCATGCTGCAAAGTGTTCCTGGCAACTCGTCCAATAAAGGTTCGACTATCCGAGCGACGGTGCTGGATCGCGCTGCGGCGCTTAAGGGTTTCCACTTCGGCAAATACGATCTTGCGATCGATTCCAATGCCGATGGCAGCTACACTTTTTATTACGATCCGGCTCGTCCGGAGAGCGTGCTCTCGCGCGCCGAGATCGACGCCGCTCTGCAATCGGCGGCTGGGCGAAAAGATGCGCTCACTACTTCCTCTCAATCTTCCAGCGAACCGGGTTCGCGTTACATCGATTTTCTGATTCCGGGATTGCTGGGGATGAACCTGATGAACTCCGGCATGTGGGGAGTTGGCTTTGCGCTGGTTGAAATGCGGCAGCGGAAACTGCTGAAGCGTTTCGTCGCGACGCCGATGCGCAAGAGCGATTTTCTGCTCGCGTTGATGAGCAGCCGTCTGGTGCTGATGGTGCTGGAAGTGGCGCTGCTCCTCGGATTTGGCGTGCTGGTTTTCCATATGCGAGTGCAAGGATGGAGATCGATGTTTTCCGTTCTCGTAATTGCATCGCTCGGAGCGGTAACATTTGGAGGAGTCGGTCTGCTCACCGCCTGCCGCGCCCAGAAAATTGAAAGCGTCTCCGGCCTTATTAACCTGGTGATGATGCCGATGTGGATTTTCTGCGGTGTCTTTTTTTCCTATCAAAAATTTCCAGCTATGGCGCAGCCCTTCATCAAAGCGCTGCCGCTCGCCGCACTCAATGATGCGCTGCGATCCACAATCATCGAAGGCGCCCCCCTGAGCTCGCAGACAGGACGGCTATTGGTGCTTGCAGTTTGGGGAGGAGTGTCGTTCATTCTGGCGCTTCGGTGGTTTCGCTGGAATTGAGATGAAAAAAGGTTTTGTTCCCCCAGTTACCCCTTCGCCTTCTTGTACTCATCAAATGCCTCCAGAAAGCGATCGATATCCTGCTTCGACAAATAATACGGTGTCGACAGGCGCAGCTTGCTGGGATCGCCTCCCCGAATTCGAATCTTCTTCTCTTTCCACATCCAGTTTTCCAGATCCATGCGGACAATCGACGGCACGTTTACAGTCGTAATCGCGCAGCGCATCGATGGGTCAGGAGAGGTCCACGAAGTTCCACCGCGCCGCACCATGGCATTGAGCATGTAATCGCCCAACTGGCGGTGACGGCGTTCGATTCGGTCCATGCCGATGTCATTCGCTAGTTGAATCGAAGCGCGCAATCCCCAGAGCGCGGGCACATTGGAGCTGCCAATGCGCTGGAAGCGTTCGGCGCGGAGCTTGGGTTCGTCCCAGCCTTCGGTTGCGATGGTGCTCCAGAGGCGGTCGATCATTTCGTCGCGGACGTAGAGAAATCCCGAGCCTTTGGGCGCTTGCAGCCATTTATGCGGGCTGGCGGAATATAGGTCGCACCCCATGTCATGCAGGTTCAGGCGCATCATGCCGGGGACGTGGGCTCCATCGACGGCGGAGATTACGCCTTTGCCGCGGGCTACGGCGCAGAGTTCTTTGGCGGGCAGGACTACTCCGGTGACGGTGGTGATGTGGCTGAAGAATAAAACTTTTGTGCGCGCCGTAAGATTGGCACTGATCAGGTCCACTACGTGCGCGTGATTGATGATCGGCTTTGGTAGCGTGATCTTCTTCACCACGATGCCGTAGCGCTTGGCTCGCAGATTCCACGGGTGCTCGCCTCCGGGATGCTCCTGATCGGTCATTAGCACTTCGTCGCCGGGCTTCATATCGATGCCGTTAGCAATGTAGTTATTGGCCTCAGTGGCATTGCGCAGCAGCGCGATCTCGTCGCGGTTGCAGCCTACGAAGGCTGCTAGCGGATCGCGAAATTCGTTCCAGGGCCCGTATCCCCAGATGGGATAGTCTTCGGGGTCGGCCTCATTGAGCTGCTCGCACTTCTCGTAGCCCTCAAACACGGCCCGCAGCACGGGCGCTGGGCTGGAGCCGACGGTGCCATTGTTGAGGTAGAGTTCGTCGGCTGGAATCAAGTACTGCTTGCGGAGTTCGCTCCAGTAAGCTTCTTCGTTCTGGTCGAAAAGGGAGCGGTCGGGCAGCTTCGAGGGCAGCGATTCCAGTTGGGCCCATAGGTTCCCCCGCCAGGATAGGCCGGCGCCTAGGGCCAGAGATGATGCGAATGAAGAGGACAGGAAGCTGCGACGGTTGAGCATGGGCGATCCCTCATTGAGCCTTAAGGCAAGCCTTACAGCAAGTTTTACAGCTTGTTTACATCGGGCTATTTCTTACTTTCCGAAAACGGGCCATAGTATACCGGACGAGCGTATTTGGCTCGGACAGAACCTCAACCGCCACGTTCGCTGAAAATAATGGGTAACGTTGGGGAGCTTGCCAGCGTCCAAGTAGATGGAAAACTCTCTCGGTTTCAACTTGCTATCGGGCGTATAATCAGGGTAACCGATTGCTATCGGGCGTATAATCAGGGTAACCGACCGGGTTCCGCGGGGTGTTCAAATGTCGTTCCGTAAAGTACTGATCTCCCTGAGTTTACTCGCGTTAATTGCCGTACCGGCTTTGGCGCAGAATCAAACTTCTCCCAATTCAACTTCACAGAGTCAGACCTCACAGGCTCCAAACGCGCAGACACAAACATCACAGACTCAAACGACCCAGACGCAAACCTCGCCTCCGTCAACTACAACCGGCACAACGCCGACTCCCACGCAGCCTGCGGATTCGTCTGCTTCAAGCGCGAACGGCAACCCGGGGAGCGACGCGGCGCCTAGCGGGCCGCAACCCATTCAGGAGCCTCCAGACAGCAAGGTCAAGCACGATGGCGGCGAAGATGATGTGGATGCCATCGGCAATCGCAATATCGGCAAGCGCGGCCTGGGTGACTGGTACTCGCTTGAAACCGAAATCAGGATGGGCAAGCAGTACTCGATGCAGGTTGAGAACAGTGTCAAGTTGGTGCAGGATCCGGTGGTAAACGAGTACGTCAATCGCATTGGGCAGAATCTGGTGCGAAATTCCGACGCGCAAGTGCCGTTCACGATTAAGGTGATCGACTCCGACGAAGTCAATGCGTTCGCGCTGCCCGGCGGATTTTTCTATGTGAACTCCGGCCTGATTCTGGCGGCGGATGAAGAGGCTGAACTGGCTGGCGTGATGGCGCATGAGATTTCACACGTGGCCGCGCGCCACGGGATGCGCCAGATGACGCGAATGAATTGGGCGCAAATTGGCACCATTCCTCTGATCTTCGTGGGTGGTGGTATAGGTTACGGGATCTACGAAGCCAGCGGCTTGGCGTTGCCGCTTACGTTCATGAAGTTCCAGCGTAATTTCGAAGCGGAAGCGGACTATCTCGGCCTGCAGTATATGTACAAGACCGGTTACGATCCGCAGGCTTTTATCGCCTTCTTCGAAAAAATCCAGGCGAAAGAGAAGAAGAAGCCAGGCACGATCGCGAAGGCCTTCGCGTCGCATCCGCAGACGCCGGATCGCATTGAGGCGTCGCAAAAAGAAATTGCGACCATCCTTCCGGCGAAGCCCCAGTACATCGTTTCGACGTCGGAGTTTGACGACGTGAAAGCGCGGCTGGCTACCATCGAGAACCGGCACAAGGTGATCGAAGAGAAGGATGGAAGCAAACCAAGCCTGCGTCGCACGTCAACCACTGACAAGACCGGCGGCACGAATACTAATAGTGACGACGATCGTCCAACGCTGAAGCGCCGCGATGATGATTCAGGCCAGAATAATCCGAGCCCGACTAATCCAAGTCAGAATTAGCAATAACTGCAGTCTGCTACTAAATGAGAAACCGGCGGTTAAACCCGCCGGTTTTTCTATTGCAGTTGCGCTGCGAATGTCATCTAAATCCGCTGTCATCCTGAGCGCAGCGAAGGACCTCATTTGTTCATGCCCTAGGGCAGAATTTCCTTGCCCCCAAAAGATAGTCGGAATGTATCTGCAATGGGTTTATGATCCGGCAGCGACCGACTTTACCGTAATCGTGGTACCGTCGACGTCTCCCGTCACTTTTGCCTTCGCTCCCGCCAGATCATTCAGCTTGGAGAGCGCGGCCTGATCGGAAGTTTCGAGCGTGTAGACTTTGTCTCCGACCACGAGCGCGTAGTTTGATCCATGTTTCACGCAAGCGCGGGTGCAATCCGCGGCATTGCCGGGCATTTCATGTTTTGCTCCGCACATGGCGTCGCTGACTTCGCCAGTCAAGGTCTGGCTCTTACCGGCTGCCAGTGCTGGGACAGCCGCCATCCCGGCCAACAGTTGTATGCCAAGAACCGCAGTTGCAATTCGATTGAATTTCATGGTGCTTTCGTCTCCTGTGAACTTGGATGATTCTTAAACAGTCGAACCTTAAAGAAAAGATACTCCATCCCGCCAATCTTCCTCCACATCATCGCTACTATTGCTGTTTGAAGTGGATCTCCACGTCGACGGTTTTGTCCTTCGCGTCCGGCGATTCATGAACGGTGGTGGCCCACTGCACGCCGCGAGGCAGCAGCGATCCGGTATCCTCCAGAAATTTCTTGGGATAATCGGCGTTGTAGGGTTCACCGGTCCGCAGAGTCCAAGCCGCTGCCATCTTTGCTCGGGCCTGCGTGTCGAGGCCGGTAATCTCGAGCTCTCCCATCCTGTAAAGATCGCCTTCGACGACGCTCAGGTCGTAGCGCACGGTGCTCTTGTCGTTTTCAGTTTTACCATCGTCGAACTGCGCTTCGGGCTTGATCTGGGCCATCATGTAGCCGCGGCTCCGATAAAGCTTGCTTACATTCTCGATGTCATGGAGAAGACGCACGGCATCAGCGGGCTGGCCCATCGGCAAATGAACCAGCGGCGCAAGTTGGCCGGTGGCAATAGCGGAGTTACCTTTCCATTCGAGACCGGAAGTTAAATATATTTTGCCCGGTGTCACGGGGACGATGGCATCGACCTCAATCTCAGCAGGAGCTGGTCCCTCCGCTGCCGGCACTGGAGCTGTTTGGGGCACAACGTGAGAATCGGATGGCCCGAACGCCGCCTTTAAATATCCGCGCTGCAGGTATACAGGCAGAAAGTCAAACTTTGCAGCAGCCGCAAGGGCTGCGCGGCTGTATTCGGCCCCGGCGATCCGTCCAGCAACGGTCGTGAGAAGAGCGGTCTGCTCAGGCGAGGCTCCGGGAAATTCGACATTGCGAATCCGTATGCTGACCTCCTCAACTCGATAAACGAACGCACTCGGCGCGTTGTCCGATTCACCTCCCTCGCGCACATAATCGACTCGCCCCGGAAACTGCTTTTCCGTGAGGATGGATTGCAGCGCCTCGGAAACGTGGTCCGGAAGTTTGCCCGTAGGGGGCAGCAACTGTTTAAAGAGTGGAACCCGACTGCGCAGCGCTGCGAAGAGCTCATCATCAGTGAACCAGACGAAGTTTTCGAAGTGCGCGGGGGCCAATTTGCTCTTATCGGTGTCGGCGAGTTGCAATTCAAGTTTTACGCCTGCATCAGAAAAAGAATACGAATAGGAGACATCGCTAAATAAGCCAGAATCACCCAGACGCTGCACCACTTCCTTGAAATCGCCGTCGGCGGCATTTTGGCCGATTTGCAAGTCGCTAGCGGCTAGAATTTCTTTGTCGGTGTAACGCGTCGTTCCCGTGACCTTCACCGCGATGAGCTTGTAGGCATCCAGTGACGAGGCTTTGCTGTGAGTGGACTGCTTTTGGGATGCGGCAAAGGGAACCAACAATACAATCCAAAAGATAAAATACAAAACCTTATTCATTTGGATCGCTTTCCAGCCCCAGCTGTGGAAAAGTTCTTTTGCTTTACTGCGATTTCCATGAATGCTTTGGCTGCGCGGCTAAGCGATTTATCTTTGCGGAACACGATCGCGAGGTCACGCCGGATTTGCGCATCCGCGAATGTGAGCGCAACCAGGGCCTTGGCGCGAATGTCCTCTTCGATATTCGACCGCGCGATAAATCCGACGCCAACATCGGCAGCCACAAACCGTTTCAGCAGTTCGCTCGAATCAAGCTCCATGGCAAACGTCGGTTTCAAGTGATGATCATAGAACAGCGCATCGAGTGCGTCGCGGGTGTGGCCGAGCTTAGGAACGACCAGCGGGTATGTTGAGATTTCAGCCACAGTAACGCTTTTCTTCGCCGCAAGCGGATGGTTCGGAGCAGTGATCACCACAAGCTCGTCGCGATGAATCATCTGCGCTTCGAGCCGATTGTCAGTCACGGGCAACGAAACCACTCCAAAGTCCACTATATTTTCGAGGATCGCCTCCAGAATCTTGGCATAGTCCGAGCGCTTGATACTGACGGAGACATTCGGATAATCGCGTTTGAACTGCGCGAACACCTCCGGCAATATATGCAGGCAGGTGCCTTCGTTTGCTCCCACAACAATTTCGCCGCGAGGCACGCGCTCGGTTTCAGCAATCTCGGTAAGAATGGTTTTGCGCCGCTCCAGCGTCTCCTCGGCATACTTGAAAAATAATTTGCCGGAAGCAGTAAGTGAGACACGGCCTCCCGAGCGGTCAAGCAGACGAGCGCCGACTTCTTCTTCAAGCGCGCGAATCTGGGATGAAATAGCGGGCTGGGTACGAAAACGCTTCTCCGCCGCGCGCGAGAAGCTGGAGAGGCGCGCCACTTCCAGGAAAATTTCTAGCTGATCGAAGTCCATCGCTTACTGGCTTCAGACTGCTGGCCTCAGACACTATAGCGAGGCTGGGGCTTTCACGAAAGAGAATTCAGGAATCGCCGGACCGATTGTCCTACTGTCGATCTCCGCACGCGTCAATCTATGCGCTAAGGGTGAGGCGAATCCCCACTCGTCTCGTCAACCCAATAATTGCGTCGGGCCATCACGACAAGGTCGGGATGTTCTTTCAGTTGTAACTCGATCGAATGCAGGCCGGGGTGCGGAGACCTGGGTTGGAAGCTCAGAACGTATCGGTTCGGAATGTGATTCGAGATCGCGAGTAATGCGCTCTCCAAATTGCGAGTGCTGCTGAAGGGAAAATACTCACCTCCGGTAAGATGTGCTACAGTCTCGGGGGCGTTGCGATGCATCCCCTCCACAGCCGCGATGGCTGCTATTTTTATGCCGGCCAGAGGCGGCGCTAGCTGCCCGAGGCAGTCATATGCCTGCGAGAGTTTATTTTGAGGCGCGTCGGGATCGGCATTAGGATCCTTTGCCATACAGCCGCCGGGATGCTGTGGGTTTGGGTTCGAAAGGCCGCTGCCGTTCCAAACAGTCGGAAGCTCTTCTGACGTGTAATGTCGCACGTCAGACTTAGGAGAGGAAAAGCCCACGCTGTATATGATCGTGTTGGTGTCGCTGATGGCGCGCAGTGCGTCAGCCATTTTGATGTGGCTTCCATGGTCGATCGTCTCGCTGAGCAAAAGAATCGCGCGCCGATATTCTGGAGGCTGCTGGCGCAGCAGATCAACCGAAAAGGCAAGAGCATCAAGAATTGCGCCACCGTGAGTCCGGTTTCCCTCAGCTAGCCCGCGAATGGTGAAGTCGACTACATTCGGGTTGGAAGTGAAGTCCTGAAGTAGCGTCGGTTTGTTTTCAAAAGTAACCACCGCAACCTTGTGCGGAGCGCCGCCTACTACGGACTCGATCGTCGTCGCCAGGTGCCGATACTTGTCGAGCTGTTCAGCGCCAGCGCCGCCCGTTTCAACGGCAATGACCAGGGCCAGCGGTTCGCTGTCCGTGTCTTGCTCAAGGGTAACCTTTTGTTCGACCCCATCATCGGCAAGCGTGAAATCGTTGGCACTTAGGGTGTATACAAGTTTGCCTGCCTTGGTTCTTACCAGGGCGGGAACGAGAACCACGTTTGATCGGGCACTAAAAGTAGGGCCGGATTCCATAGGAGGCGTAGTCTGCGCTGTCGTCGTTGACGGAAGCAACGCCACACACAATAGCACTACAACTACGCCGAGCTTTGTGCTGACCTTCGGCGTCGAACTCCCTTGGCTCATTCCGGTTGACACAGCTTCCTCGGACTGAAACCGGTATCCTAGTAATTTACTTCACCCTAGACATTAATAACTGCGATCAGTTCCTTGACAGCAGCCGCGCTCTTGTCGAGGGCGGCTTTCTCTTCTGAAGTCAGTTTGATCTCGATGATCTGCTCAATACCGTTCGCGCCTAGCTTCACTGGGACTCCGACAAAAAGTCCGTGAATACCGTACTCGCCGTTGAGGTATGCGGCGCAGGGAAGAATCTTTTTCTTGTCTTTTAGAATGGCTTCGACCATCTCGGTAGCAGCCGCCGATGGAGCGTAGTAAGCGGAGCCGGTCTTGAGATGTTTCACGATTTCCGCGCCACCATCCCGAGTGCGTTGGACGATGCGGTCGAGGGTGGCCTTGTCCATTAACTCAGTGATCGGAATGCCAGCGACCGTCGAATAGCGGGGAAGTGGAACCATGGTGTCGCCGTGTCCGCCGAGGACGAAGGCGGTTACGTTCTCCACGCTGACTTTGAGTTCCTGGGCGATAAAGGTGCGGAAGCGGGCGGAATCGAGCACGCCGGCCATGCCGATGACGCGCTCACGCGGAAATCCGCTCATCTTGTAAGCAGCCTGCGCCATGGCATCGAGTGGATTGGAGACGATGATGAGGATGCAGTTCGGCGAGTGTTTTACGATCTTGCCGACTACGTCGTTCATGATTTTGTGGTTGGTGTTGAGCAGGTCGTCGCGGCTCATGCCGGGCTTGCGCGGAATTCCAGCGGTGATAACGACTATGTTGGAGTTGGCCGTATCGGCGTAGTCGTTCGTGCCGAGTATTGCGGAGTCGCGCTTCTCGATCGGCATCGCCTCAAGCAAGTCGAGACCTTTTCCTTGCGGCACGCCTTCTACGATGTCGATGAGCACGACGTCGGCCAGTTCTTTCGAAGCGATCCAATGAGCGGCGGTGGCGCCTACGTTTCCAGATCCTACAATGGTGACTTTGTTACGCATGAAATGTCCTTTCTTGACTAATCTCGGGTAGAGACACGGCTTGCCGTGTCTTGCGTGCAGCTTAACGATTCTCGACGTGTTCGGTGACGCGGCAACCGAGCCGGGGCAAGCCCCGTCTCTACTACAGAGTTGTGCTCAGTCCGCTGCCACTGCCACGCTCATGTTCTCGATCATGGCGGTCGCGAATTCGCTCGTCTTCACTTTGGTGGCGCCTTCGAGCATGCGCTCAAAATCATAAGTCACTTTTTTCTGTTCGATGGTGCGCTCCATGCTTTGCTCAATCAGATCGGCGGCTTCGTTCCATCCAAGGTGACGGAACATCATGACGCCGGACAAGATCACAGAACCAGGGTTGATGACGTCTTTGTCGGCATACTTGGGTGCCGTGCCGTGCGTGGCTTCGAAGATGGCATAACCGTCACCAATGTTCGCTCCGGGAGCGATGCCGAGTCCGCCAACCTGCGCAGCAGCGGCATCGGAAATGTAATCCCCGTTCAAATTCGGAGTAGCCAGCACGCTGTATTCTTCCGGACGCGTTACGATCTGCTGGAAAATGGAATCGGCTATGCGGTCGTTGATCATCAACTTTTTCTTCCATGCGCCCTTGCCGTGCGTGGCGTAAATGGAATCGAGCACCTGCTGCACTTCTTTTTCGACCGCCTGTCGAAACTCGGGAGGAGCGAATTCCATGCCGGGCTCGACGAGTTCCGCGTTTTGCGCGACGGTGAGATTCGAGTTCTTGTCTTTGTTGTCGATAATCCAGCTCTCACGCTCGGTAACGACCTTGTCGCGGAACTCCTCGGTAGCGAGTTCGTATCCCCATTTGCGGAACGCGCCTTCGGTGAATTTCTGAATGTTGCCCTTGTGAACGAGAGTCACGGATTTTCGTTTGCTGTCGAGGGCGTGCTGAATGGCCATGCGCACCAGACGCTTGGTTCCGGTGATGGAAATCGGTTTGATGCCGACGCCGGAATCAAGGCGGATTTGCTTCTTGCCGCCTTTCAGCATGTCCTTATTCAGGAATTCAATCAGCTTCGCGGCTTCGGGTGTGCCTTCTTCCCATTCGATTCCGATGTAAACGTCTTCAGTGTTTTCGCGGAAGATCACAACATCCATGCGCTCGGGATGCTTCACAGGCGACGGCACACCAGCGTAATACTTTACGGGACGCACGCAGGAGTAGAGATCTAGAATCTGGCGCAGGGCAACGTTGAGGGACCGAATGCCGCCTCCAACGGGCGTAGTCAGTGGTCCTTTGATAGCGACACGAAATTCGCGGATAGCGCTGATAGTGTCGTCGGGCAGCCAGTTTTGAAAGCGCGCTTTGGCTTTTTCTCCAGCGAAAACTTCATACCAGGCCACGGAGCGCTTGCCGTGGTACGCCTTTTCAACGGCGGCGTCAAAGACACGGACTGAGGCTTTCCAGATATCGCGACCCGTACCGTCACCCTCGATGAAGGGGACAATCGGATGATCGGGAACACTGTACTTGCCGTTGCTGTATTCGATCTTCTGCCCATTCGATGGGACAGGGACTCCGTTGAACGACGCCATGCTACTTGCCTCCAGAGGCTGGGAAGGAACCCATCATTATAAAGAATGTTGAGAACTTACTGGGGAGCGCCGGGCGTTGCCGCCCGGCCGCCAGAACTGTTCAAGGATGGGCGAGGCGCGCCGTCGCTCCAACGAATTGTTCTAGCGTTCAATCTTTACCGACTTCAGCACGACGTCTTTGTTGGGACGGTCCTGCCGATTGCGGGCGACTTTCGAGATTTTTTCGACGACATCGTTGCCCTCCACTACCTCGCCAAAAATCGTGTGTTTGCCCGTGAGCCAGTCGGTGTTGGCGACGGTAATGAAAAACTGCGATCCATTAGTGTTAGGACCAGCATTGGCCATGGCCAACTTTCCAGCTTTGTCAAAACGGTGAGCAGACCCCTTGGTCTCATCTTCGAACTGATAGCCGGGACCACCCATGCCTGTGCCTTGTGGGTCGCCGCCCTGGATCATGAAATCAGGAATGACGCGATGGAAAATGGTTCCGTGATAAAGCGGATCTTTGGATTTCTTGCGAGTAGAAGGATGCGTCCACTCGCGCTTGCCCTCGGCGAGCTCGACGAAGTTGGCGACAGTCTTGGGGGCATCTTTTTCAAAAAGGCGGCAAACGATGTTGCCCTCGCTGGTTTCAAATACGGCGTAGGTTCCTGGTGTGCGGGTCATAGGTCTCCTTGAATCTTAAGATTGATCTCTTACCTTCCATCTCTATGATGTTGGTTTGCTCGTGCCGGCCGATGGTTTTGGCGCGGTCTTTGTGGCGGGTGCAGGCCCGTGATGAATTTCGATATGCGTGATCTTGATAGGACGAAGCGGACGTTCACCATCCGTGGCCATGCGCGCGATTTGCTTAACCAGTTCAACGGCGGCATCATCGCACTGGCCGAAGATGGTGTAGCCGCCATCGAGACTAGGGTAGGGAACTTCAGTGATGAAGAACTGCGAGCCGTTGGTGTCGGGCCCTGCATTCGCGTAGGCGAGGCGGCCGGGGCGATCAAAGGTGACTTCCGGCGAAGTCTCATTCTTGAACTTGTAGCCGGGGTCGCCCGTGCCGTCACCTTTGGGGTCGCCACCTTGAATCATAAATGCAGGAATCGTGCGGTGAAAGATGGTGCCGTCATAAAGCGGGACACCGTGTTTTTTGACATGGCCAACGGGGGTCGTCCAATCTTTGCTGCCATTAGCGAGGCCGATGAAATTGGCGACGCCAATCGGCGCTACCTTGGGAAATAGCGTGCAATGCAAATCTCCCGCGGTGGTGTGGATGATGGCAGTGGGCTCAGCGGCGGGTGCTGGCGCGGCTTTGTGGACGGGCGGCGCGGTCGACGCCTGTGCGGCCACGAATAGCGATGTGCAGATTACTAGGACAAGCGTCTGCAGTAGAGTGCGCATGGATGCTCCTGTAGGCTGTTTTTGCAATCTTTAATTGTACGACAGTCGATCCTGCCTTGTCGGTGGAACGATGGGCGCCGTCGCCCGTCCACCATGTTGCTGAAGGCCTATGCGGAAGGGACCGAGACAGAGCCACCCAGTGCTACTTGCTGGCTTGCATTTCGCGGCTAACTCGCTCAGCTTCACGAAATACGCGAAGCAGGTTCTCGCCTAAAATCTTGCGGATATCTCCCGCGCTGTAACCGCGATCGAGCAGAGCCTGCGTGATCTTGGGCAGGTCAGCGGCGGAGTCGATGCCTTCGGGAGTGGCTCCGCTGACGCCGTCGAAATCAGAGCCCAACCCGACATGGTCGATGCCCGCGACTTTGGCGATATGGTCAATGTGATCAATCAGCGAACTTAGCGGTGGACGCGGAACTTTGGCAGCCCACTCGCGCTCAATGCGGTCGTTGTCGAGATAGGTGACGGTTTTTCCTGCAGCTTTCTGTTGATTGTCAAATGCCTTGACCGCATCGTCGCGATCTTTGGCTTGAGCGGATGAGGCCTTGCGGTAGTTCTCGTCAACAAAAGCGCTGTAGAAATTTACCTGCACCACACCGCCATTTTTGGCGACGGCGCGGAGCATGTCATCCGTCATATTGCGGGGGGCGTTCGTCAGGGCGCGCGCAGAGGAGTGCGAGGCGATGACTGGCGCTTTGGTCACCGCAATGGCATCGTAAAAAGTCTTGTCGGCGACGTGGGAGATATCGACCAACATCCCGAGCCGGTTCATCTCCAGGACGATCTGCTTGCCACCCTCGGTGAGGCCGTTGTGATGTTCGATCTTGGGATTGTCGATATCTCCGGAAGAGTCGGCGAACTCGTTGGTATTCGACCAGCTCAGTGTCATGTACCGAACGCCGAGGCGATAATAATCGCGTAGCAGGCGGATATCATTTTCGATAGAGTGTCCGCCTTCAATCCCAAGCAGCGCGGCGAGTTTGTGCTCGTGGTGGGCGCGTTCGATGTCAGCGACACTGAAAGCCATCATCATGCGATCGGGATGCCGCGCGGCTTGCTCATAGACGGAATCAATGAGATCGAGCGTGTGGTGAGCGAAGTGGCCCTGATTTGTTTCCGGTTCGACCCAGATGGAAAAGAATTCGGCGCCGAGATTGCCAGCCTTAGCTTTATCGAGACTGATGTGGCCGGGATCTTTGGGATCCGTCGATCCGATGTCGTAGTTTTCGTCAAGAAATCTCTGCGGGGTATCAGCATGGGTGTCGATAACGATGGCGGAGTTCTGAATCTCCATGGCCTTCTTGCTCACGGGAGTCTGCGCGCTTAAAGAGGCGGGGATGACAACGGTCAGCGATAGGACGGTAGTAAAAATGTGTTTGTTCATGATGAGCTTTTTCATAGGGCAGGAGAATTCTATATGAGAGCAGTCGTTTCGCTCAGCACAAAGCTGCCAGTGCTTGCTCGACGCAGTGCTCAAGAGGCTGGTCGGTGTCGACAACGGTTTTCGCATAAGTGATCGGTTCGAAGCGCGCTTTTACTGCGAGGTAGAGCGCAAAACTTCGATTGCGCGCTGGATGCGTAGCGTCGGGCTCAAGATCAAGACGGCGCCGCGCAGATTCATCAGAGCATGAGCACTCGATGATTCTCCAGGGTTGATTGAGTTCGTTGGCAAGGCTAAGAACACGGTCAATCTGGTAGCTGCGAGAGAAAGTACGGCCGTCAAGGAAAACCTTGCGAGTGGAAGCTTTCTGCAGCAGGAAGCGAGCAGCTTCGAGCATGGTCTCCATTACAAAGTCATCTTGCATGACGGAGTATTCGATATCGCTAGATGAAAAAAGAGCGGCACGGATTTCATCTTTGCTAAGGAGTGCGCCCTGCGTGCGGTGAGCGAGTTCGCGTGCCAGCGCAGTTTTCCCGGTTCCGGGAAGCCCGGCCATCAGAACAATCATTCTGGGGAGATTGTAGCGGAGGCAGAGGGCAGCGGAAGAACAGAACAAGCTTAGTTGGAAGCACTTGCTGCAGCGGCGGTCGCAGTTACAGTGTTTGGTGCGGTTACAGGTTCTTCCGTTGGCGCCACCGGGAAAATAGTCTGGGTCTGGCGCCAGTCACTGTATCGGTCGGAAACCATGATGTGGAAGACCCACTGGTGGCGCTCTTCTTCGGGCTCGACCAAGCCCAGCGCGTTTAGATAAAACAAGTAGCGCTCAACGTAATGAATCTCGTCTTTCGACATGCCGCGACGCTGTAGATCGACGGTGATGCCGGCGAGATGAGATGACGCCGTATCGCCATCCGCTGGAGCCGCATTGCGATTATGGCGGCGAAGCTTCTTTTGCACCTTGACCGTGCGAACCGCGGAGTTCAGCTGAATCTGGTCATGAAACTGGCGGTAGAAATTGTCGGAGAGGTCGTCAACGAAATCGAGAGTCCACGGACGGCAGAAGCGGCGCGATGGATCGAGGCCTTTAGCAATGCGGAGTGTCTCGCTTTCTTCGATTGGAACCAGGTCATGCGAGGCGACTAATTCCTCGAGTTCGTCATCATCCTGAATGCGCGGCAGATCGAGTCGGTTGATCTCCTCATTTTGCCGGATCAGGGAATCGTGCGACGGACGGAACATTGGGTTCCAGAGCAAACCCCGAAGGCCACGGAAACGAAATGCATGCAAGATCCTGTGCTGATGATGAACGACGCGATGCAGCGCGAAGGCGCTTCCGGATGCAGAAAAGGCTATGAAAATTGCGAGCGCCACTAGCGTCGTCACGGACGCAATCCGCGACTTGCCACTCTTTGATCTTCGCCTTGTAAGGTTCTGCATCATTCAGAAATCGCGTTGTTGCACCGGTTAAGACTTATCCTCAGGATCTTTAGGGGAAAGATCCCTTTTCCGAGAGGTTGTCGAATTGTAAACCACAGGTGAACAATTGTGTGAAGCAATTCCACCTAAACCCCGTTACTTACGGGTGTTACGGGCAGTGACCGAAGGGCGGCTCACCGATTTTCCGCCCAAATATTAGGAAATAAGCCGATTCAGGAAAAACCCGAGTGTTTCCAAAGAGGACTCATCAAACGAAGCCCTGAGCAAGGCGGAGCAAAGCGCGTCACCACACCGGCATTTCATTTTCGTAATAGGTCGCTAAGCGCTTGCTTCATGACCTGGCCACCCACTTCAGCTATAGAGGTGGTCAGCGGTATTTCCTTTGGGCAAATCTCAACGCAGTTCTGCGCATAGCCGCATTCCTGAATGCCGCCGTCTCCCATGAGTGCGGATAGTCGCTCGCGCTTCAGCCCCTGGCCGGTAGGATGGTTGTTGAACAGGCGCACTTGGGAGATAGCCGCCGCGCCGACGAATCCCGTGTCGTCATTGAATTGCGGACAGGCCTCCATGCAGCAGCAGCACGAGATGCAACTCGACAGCGGATAGGAAACTTCCTGCGCCTCCTGCGTGACGCGTGGCCCCGGACCGAGATCATAGCTGCCATCGACTGGTACCCAGGCTTTGACCTTTTTAAGATTCTCAAAAAGCACACTGCGATCGACGGAGAGATCGCGCACCACAGGAAATTTCGAGAAGGGCTCGAGCTTGATCGGCTTATCGAGATGATCGAGCAGGGCAGAGCACGCCATGCGGGCGCGTCCATTAATCAGCATGGCGCAGGAACCGCAGATCTCTTCGAGACAGTTCGAGTCGTAGGTGATGGGCGTGGTCTGCTTGCCGTCGCGGGTGACAGGGTTGGCCGCGATCTCCATCAGCGCCGAAGTAACGTTCATGTTCGGCTTATAAGGAATCTCGAACTCTTCCCACGACGGCTTGGCGTCGGGGGTGAGTTGGCGCTTGATCTTGATTAGGACGGATTTGTTATCAGCCATTATCTCTTAGCCTTTAGCGGCTAGCCTTTCCGAAAACCAAAAAACAGAAACAATGCTCCAACCACGATCATAATCACAGCGACGAATGGCACGATCGTGGGCCAAGGCGCGCTCACAACAAAACCAATTAGAAAAACACCGAACGTAATGCACACCGCACGAACTAGACGTTTCATCTCCGCGCGTCAGTACTTCCTCGGCCTAGCGGAATCAGACTCGCACCCACCGCCTCGAACCCAAACTTCGGCTCGGCGAAAACAAACCTTTTCCTAAAACGGCAAACCATCATAAGAAAATTAACCGGGAAGGGCACGAGTTCCACTCGTGCCGGTTTAGGCTGAAAGAGAGCTGCGGCTTCCA
>Ga0209169_10000181_pt1 | contig 37375 bp, 32 predicted proteins | sample HubBroMetageWRM4_FD_188346 | JGI IMG/M metagenome (GOLD analysis project Ga0209169, IMG submission 188346) | Warmed soil microbial communities from the Hubbard Brook experimental Forest, New Hampshire - Hubbard Brook CCASE Soil Metagenome WRM 4... | ecosystem: Environmental > Terrestrial > Soil...
ATTGCCTCTGTGCTGTCGCTGACTGTACCAGTGGCGCTAGTTCTCATTCCGTTCACTTGGCCGTCCAGCGACACGCTTGAATGGTCGGCACTGCCTTGGCTGCTCGGTTACTGGACATTTCTATCATTTCCGCAGCTGGCAATCATTTTCGGTGCCCTTATCTGGGCACCCGTCCGCAACTACTTTGCGACGCCAGCACTTTTCTTGCTGACCGGGCTGGAGATCGCCTATTGTTGCGGGATTACTTGGCGGGTGCCCTGGTATGAAAGCGGCTCCACGTGGGTCGGTTACTTTCCAATCCTAGTTGTCATGCTCGCCATCATTGCTATTTACGCGAGGTTCGGACATCGCCGCCACGGTCGGCTCTAACAATCGGTTCGAGCGATCGCGGGGCGACAACTTCGGTAAGCCAAGGAGAGGGCCGATGATCTGGATAAATCAGTTCCGTTTACCGTGGCGCAACCCCGCGTCGCTTAACCTCATCGTTAGGCCCTCGTGAAAACCCTACGCGTATTGGGGATTCTGGCCCTATTCACGCTGTGCGGTGTCGCCAGGAGTGGGGACGACCTGCAAGACCACTGGCTCAGCTTAATACAGGCAGACGTGGGGTGTGCTGTGAAGCTTGATAGAGTCGGCACCGCTACCATTGGTAATAACGGATATAGGGAAGAGCAGTGGTTCCTGCAATCGTGTGCTGGTTCCATCGAATACTACGTTGAGTATTTCCCCAAGCAGGCGTTCCCTGATCGTAAGAGTCCCTACGAGGTTCATCGACATCGCAATGGGTAGAATTGGTCGGAGCTTCGATTATCCGAATGTGCTCTAGGCGACGTGGCCTAACCATTGGCGAATCGCGGGTCTGATGCAGCAAAGCCGCCAGTCGCCAAGGTCCGCAGAGGGTCGATGGCGGACAAATCAGGCCATCGAGAACAATTCGACCGAGGCGACGATCGGCGCATTGGATGAAACGAACGGCTGTAGCCGCGCCGAGACTGTCGGAACGAGACGATGAACTCGGGCGCGTCCTAAGACAACGCAGGGACACGCCAGGCAACGAAGAGTGGAGCGGGCGATGGGAATCGAACCCACGGCTCAAGCTTGGGAAGCTTGGGTATTACCATTATACGACGCCCGCTTCAGGTTCAGATTCTATGCGCCTTGCGACGTATCAAGCAAATCGGCGACCCGACAAAGGAAAGGCGCCTTGCGGCGCCCTTCCAATCGTCCAAGTCTCAATCGACTTTGCCCTAGTAGAACTTGTAGTCCGCCGAGAGTTGCAGAGTACGTCCGAGGATTCCTTGGAAATACGTGGTGGTCCCTGGCGCGTAGTTGCCGCCCGTGCCGGCGATCGCCGGGAACGGCGGCTGCTTGTTGAACACGTTGTCGACAATGAACCGCACCTGGAACTGGGGGTTGAATTTCATGCCGATGGTTGAATTGATGAGCCACCAGGCACCCACGCCCAAGATGTTCTGAGAGGTGGGCGTGTTCTGGTTGCTGAACTGCGCCGGGCCGATGAAAATACCCTGCCAATCCCAGGAAAATCCCTGATTGGCGTACAGAAGATCGATCGCTCCTTTGTTCTTGCTGTAGCCGATCTGTCCCGATATATCGAGCGGAGCGGCGGTCGCAATTTGCGACTTCAGCCTTTGCGTATCGAGGTAGTGCGCGCTGGTCTGCAGGCTTCCCAACGAATATGGCAGGTCAAAGGTGTAGTCCAACGCGGCTTGGATGCCGGTGAATTCCAACAGGCCCGCGTTGACGAAGCCGGCATGGAAGTTCGTGATCTGGCCAGCGCCGTTGCGCGTGAACGTGCTGCAGGACGGATTGTTCGGATAATCGGTCGAGTCATAGCAGGCATCGAGATTGTCCGTCAATGTCAATGACTCGATCGCGTCCTTGAGCGCGATATCGATGTAGTCCACCGATATATTGAGTTTCGGCACGAAGCGCGGACGCAGCACGACACCGAATGTCTTGGAGAATGCAACTTCACTTTGCAGGCCTGTGTTACCCGACGTCGTACCGAGGGCACTCGCGTTGACCACGTTCGAGGTAAAGGTTGTCGGGTTATAACCGGCAATGGCGGCCGCGCAATTGGCTGCGCGTTGCGCCGGCACGGGACCTTGGTCGACGAAGTTCTTGTCGCAAGGATCGTTGGCAAACGAAAACGTTTGCGCCGTCGGCAGGAACAATTCCGTAATCGACGGTGCCCGAATCGACTTGGTCTTATTGCCGCGAAACTGCACGTCCTCGATCGGCGACCACCGCAGGCCGTAGGTGTAAGTCGTGGCATCGCCGGCGATGGAGTTATCGACACGCCGCGCGGCCCCTTCCAGCTCGAGGCGATCCAAAGCCGGAATGTCTTGCATGGGAGAGAAGATCGGGAACAGCGTCTCGAAATAGACCTCATTGGTCACGTACGAACCCTCGACGCCCGTGGTCTTCGTTTGACCTAAATCTTGGGTGTAGAAATCGTCGGGATCAAAGTCCGCCGACTCGCGACGATTCTCAAATCCGGCCGAAAACTTCCACTCACCGGCCGGCACCTTCAAGATATCGCCGCCGATGAAGGCATTGGTGTCTCTTTGAGTATTGAACGAATCGACCATTGCCAGGTGCGTGATGTACTGCTGCGCGGCCAAACTCGGCGAGCCGTTGCCGAAGATATTCAGTGGTGCGCACGTGCTCGATGCCGTCGTCGTAGGGCCGTTCACCGGCGTGCCCGCGCAAACAATCTGGCCGGCCGCGTTCGTGGTGGAATTGAGTGCGTTGGCCACGTTCTGAAATACCATGGACGGCGTGGCCTGGGTGTTGTCCGACGTGCCATAGCTTACCGACACTTCCCAGTTGAAGTTTCTTGAAGCAAACGAGAAGTCGCCGTTGACTCCCACCACCCCGCGAACCACTGTTTGCGTGTCGGTCGCCTCGCCGCCTTGCAGATCCAAGTTGGCGCGAGAGAGATAGAACTGGCTGGTATTCCACGCCGGGTATGCCACCGGCTGTCCCGGGCCAACGCTTACGCCCGGATAGAGGTTGGGTCCGAGCGGCAATGTCGCCGCGTAATTATTCAGTGCTGCCTGGATCAGCGCGCGATCGGTGGGCGTCAGATAGGGATTGTTGATGCTGATGACGAAATTGCCGTTGGCCGTGCCGCCTTGGCCGAACAGGTTGGTGGTGTAAGCAGGCTGGGCGATCAAGTTCGTCGCATGCGACTCGGAGAAATAACCTTCGCCGAACGCATTGATATGGTCGGTAATCTGAAAATGCATCAGCGTATCGATATTGGTGCGCTCGGTCGGTGACAGCAGGTTGCTGACCGTCGAGAGCCGCAGGCCGTCGCCGCCGCTGGCGAAAATTGGATTTCCCGTCACCGTGCCGGTGTTGTAAGGCTGCAGTTGGCCGTTGGAGCCGAAGGCCAGCGTTTGACCGGCGGCATTGGTCACACCCACGATGTTGCCGGTGAGGCCGATCGCCGGCGCGAGAAGCGTGTCGTCCACCAACGGGATACCGCCGAAATTTACGGCCGGTACCGATTCGGCAGCTGTCAGCACACTCGTGTACTTGCCCGGTGTCGCCGGCGCTAGAAATCCTAAGTCGGCTGCATACGTCGGACGCTGTGTTCCCACCAGACCGTCGGTCTTGGTGAACTCGGCCACCGCGGTGATGTTCGCGCGGCCGTCAAACAGGTTCTGGCCGCCCAGGATGCGCGTCCGATAGTTCCACGCGTCCCCCTGACCCGATGCGCCCACCTGACCATCAACATCGAGACCCTGATAGTCCTTCTTGAGGATGATGTTCACCACGCCGGCGATCGCGTCGGCGCCGTAGATCGGCGCGCCGCCGACCTTCACCACCTCGACGTGATCGATCAGCTTGGTGGGAATGACATTGAGGTCAACCTGAGTGCCGTTACCACCATTCTGGGTGTTGGAATTGGAGTTGTTCAGGGTGGCTGAACTCTCCGAGACGAAGCGGCGACCATTGACCAAGGTCAGAGTGCGTTGCGAGCCCAAGCCGTACAAATCGACGAAGCTTTGCGCAATACCAAACCCGGACTGCGTATTGGCGGCGCTCGAGGGCGCCACGCCGAATTCCGGCAGCTCGTTGAGGGCCGAACCAACATCGAGATAGCCGCGCTGATCGAAAGTCTTCGAATCGACGCTCGTCGTTGGCTCGAGGTTGTCGAATTCCGGACGCGCGATGCGCGAACCCGTGACTACTACTTCCTGTAGGGCCTGGTCTTCCGGCGCAGCCGCTTTCGGCGTCACCTGGGCGTGAGCGCTCATGCCTAATCCGAGAAGTATTGGAGACGCGAGAAATCCGCGCAACACTCGATACCGAGCGAGTCGTGTAGTCATTGGTATTGATCCCCTGCGGCGTTATATTTGACGAGACACAGTCGGTATACGAGATATCTCATAGCCGAATACAAATAAGTAACAAATCCACCGGGACCTGTAAACAATTCGCAGAAAATAAATTGAACTTCTGTCCGCGCCGAGAACGCGCGACCGCTCGATACACTCGCTCGAAAATGCAAAAGGGGAAGATTTCATGGATCGCCGATGCTTTATTACAACAGCCGGGGCTCTTTCAATGGTCGCCGCCGTCGGCGAACTGCACGCCACGGCCTCCGCCTTTGACCCCACCGAGCAGTCCATTGCCGTCCTCATGCGCGCGCTGGCCGCCGGCGCGGTGACCTCGGAGGTCTTGACGGCGGCGTACCTGAAGCGCATTGCCCGTTTCGACCACCACGGTCCGGAGTACCGCTCGGTTTTGGCACTCAATCCGAACGCGCTAAAAGACGCGCGAGCGCTTGATTTGGAACGCAAATCCGGAAAGCTGCGCGGCCCGCTGCACGGCATTCCCATTATTGTCAAAGACAACATTGAGACACGGGATCCGATGGCGACCACGGCAGGCTCTTATGCGCTCGCCAAATCCTTCCGCAGCGCAGATGCGCCACTCGCGGCCCGATTGCGTGCCGCCGGCGCGATCATCTTGGGGAAGGCCAACTTGAGCGAGTGGGCGAACTTTCGCTCGACGCGATCCTGCAGCGGTTGGAGCGGCATCGGCGGCCAGGTCCGCAATGCCTACGATCCCGCCCGCAATCCGTCCGGGTCGAGCGCCGGCTCAGGCGTTGCCGCTGCGGCCAGTTTCTGCGCGGCCGCGATCGGTACGGAGACCAACGGCTCCATCCTCTCTCCTTCCTCGATCAATGGCCTCGTGGGCCTCAAACCCACGGTCGGCGTCGTCAGCGGTAAGGGCGTGGTTCCTATTTCGCCTCGGCAGGACACGGCGGGCCCCATGTGTAGGACAGTGGGAGACGCCGCGATACTCGCCGCGGTGATTGCCGAGCGGCCCTTGGGCTTCGGCGCCCACGGCAATGACATCGAGGCTTTTCGTCTGCGCGGCGTGCGCGTCGGTGTCATGCCGGTGCCGCAAGGGGCACACCCGGACACGACCCGGCTGTTCGCCGACGCGCGAGCCGTGCTCGAGCAAGAGGGTGCCGCGACCGTCGACTTGAAGCCTCCAAAAGCGTTCGACGAGTCCGGCGAAGCGCAACTCGACGGGTTACTGTTCGAGTTCAAGGACGCCATTAACGCCTACTTGGCGACGCTCGATCCCTCGCAGGTTGATTGCCGAACGCTCGCCGATCTGATCGCCTTCAATCGAGCTCATGCCGACGAGGAACTCATTGTCTTCGGCCAGGAGATCTTCGAAATGGCAGAGGCGAAGGGTCCCTTGAGCGATCCGGCTTATGAGAAAGCACTGGCGACCTTGAAGCGCACCGCGGACGTGGAAGGCCTGGCAACACTCCTGGGACAGCAGGGAGTGGAGGTGCTGGTCGGTCCGAGCAACGGACCGGCCGATCTCATCGACCCCGTCTGGGGGGATCGGCGCGGCGGCGGTTCATCGCAAATTGCCAGTGCCGCAGCGATTGCCGGTTATCCCAGCCTCACGGTGCCTGCGGGGTTGGTCAGCGGCCTGCCGGTGGGCATCACGCTCGTGACCAACCGCAATCAGGACGGCTTATTGCTACAAGTTGCGCGAGCCTATGAGCGGGCGGCCAATGCACGCGTGCCGCCGCATCTCATGATCTGATCTCGCGCAGGTATTGATCCTCGCAGGCTGGCTCAGTAGATTTTTGCGCATGGAACGCAACTGGACGCACGCAGGAATTGAGGAAGCGGCGCACACGGCGCTCGCGCAAGGATTGGCCGCGTCCGAACTTTGGTCGTTACTGCTCGGCGTGGCCGAACGGCGCGCCGCGCAGCGCTCGCCCGCCCAAGTCCAGCAACAATGGGAAAGAGACCGCTTTGTCTGCCCGGCCTATATCGATCAGCGCACGCTGAATCAGCTGGACAGCCATCTTCTGGCGGCTGCATCCGCGTTTGAGGCCTTGGAGCTCTCGCCCCTGGCGCCCTTAGGGTCCTGTTCCGCCGTCGCCCTCGCCAGCCAAAATAAAATTGTATCGACCTTGCGCGGCACGGAAGTGGTGTCCGACCCGACCAATTTGTTGGCGCTCGAGAGCGCGCGGCGCTGGCGCAAGAATGGCCAAACGGTCAAGCTCACCACCAGTCACCGCTGCGTCCGCGCCCAGGCAGTGCCCAAGGTAGCCGGATACGCCGCGCATTTCCGGCTTTTTTGCCTCACGAGCGCCGGTCACGAGCGCAAAGATCAGGCGTTTCTGGTCGAGTCATTGTCCGAACACATCCAAACGCACCTCGGCGCGCTGAACCGCCTCGAGCAGCACGGCTACGCTTTTCCGGATCGGATTCTGAAGATTCTCGCGACGCCGCAGTGCAAGGCCCTCGGCGAGCGCGTCGCAAGCAGCGTGAGCGACACCGCGGTGGTCTTTGAGACGCTCGCGCACGAGTACTACCACGGATTGCGATTCATGATCAGCGCGCGCTCTCCCGGCGGTGAACATCTGCCATTGATCGATGGCGGCGCTTTCGACTGGCTGTGCAAGCTGACCTCGAACCACAAGCTGGTATTCGTCGCCAGTGGATTCGGCTCGCAGCTGGCCGCGTATCTTTATCGCTTGTAACGCGCCCCGCTTCAGCGGCGCAAGTAGGCGTCCGATCCGTCGAGCCAATCCTGCCGCGGTGGATTAAAGACATCCACGTCGAGGGTCTCCTCCAGTGCGACGGCGCGGTGCTCGAGATTGGACGGGATCACCAGGACTTCACCGGCGCGCACGGTCACCTCGCGGTCACCCTTAGGTCCCAGCCAAAAATGCAGGGCACCCTCGAGGATGTAAGTGATCTGCTCGTTCTCGTGCGAGTGCGTGGGCACCTCATCACCCTTCTTGAGACGCACATGCGCAATCATCATGCGCTCCGACGTGATCAGCTGGCGGGTGATGCCGCCCTTCATCGGTTCCGGATGAATATCCGCCCAACGATAATGCTGGGCAGGCGTTTTGGCGGCGTGCGTTTTTGAATCGTTCATTTTCGTTTCTCAGTTTGGGACCAGGGCAGGGTTACCAATGGCACGATTATCGGCTCGCGGGCATGCTATGCAACCATTGCCGCCATTATGACCGGGAAGAACAACGGGGACGATTAAAATGCTGCATCAGAAAATCCTGCTGATCACCGCGTCCGTGATGGCCGCCTGTTGCGCCGCCTCCGCCGCGCCTTCCGCGAGCGAGCCTGCGGGACGCAGTGGCTATTATCGCTATCCGGCGCTACACGGCGATACCGTGGTATTCACCTCCGAAGGCGATCTTTGGTCGGTGGGAATTCACGGCGGTGCCGCGCGGCGCCTGACCTCCGACTCAGGAATGGAGTCCATGGCACGCATTTCCCCCGATGGGCAGAGCGTCGCATTCGTCGGCCAATACGAGGGCCCCAGCGAGGTCTACACGGTAGCGCTCGCGGGCGGCATTCCCGAACGGCGCACCTGGAACGGCGATTCGATTCCCGCGGCCTGGGCGCCGGATGGCCGCCTGATGGTGAGCACCAACCGCTTCTCCACCCTGCCCGACCCCAAGCTCGTGCTGCTGGATGCGCACGGCGGCCGGGAAATTGTGCCCTTGGCCGAAGGCTCGGAGGCGGCCTATTCCACCGACGGCCACACGCTGTTCTTCACGCGCTGGCGAAAACAACCGAGTTTCACGAAGCGCTACAAAGGCGGCTACAACGAAACCCTGTGGCGTTTCGACGGCATCAGCGAGGCGGTGCCCTTGACGGCCGACTGGGCGGGCACCTCGCACAATCCCATGTTCTGGAATCAGCGGATTTATTTTCTGTCGGACCGCGATGGGGTGATGAACGTCTTCTCCATGGACACCCAGGGCCGCGATATCAAGCAGGAGAGCCATCAGCGCGGCTTCGATATCGCCAGTGCGTCCCTTTCCGAGGGCCATTTGGTGTACGCCTGCGGCGGCGATCTCTGGTCGCTCGATTTGCAGACCGGCAAGGAGGAAATCATTCCGATTTCCACCACGTCCGATTTTGATCAGCTGCGCGATCATTGGGTGAAGGCACCGCTCAATTACTTGAGCAGCGTGCACATCTCGCCGGACGGCACTCGCGCCATCTTCACCGCGCGCGGCGAAGTTTTCACGCTGCCGGTCAAGACCGGCCGGATCATCAAGGTTGCGGGCGAACCCGGCGTGCGCTACCGCGAGGCGCGCTTCTTGCCCGACGGCAAGCATGTCGTCGCGCTCTCGACGGAGAGCGGCGAGACCGAATTTTGGAAGTACCCCGCCAATGGCGTGGGCGCGCCGGAACAGTGGACGCACAATGCGAAGGTGCTGCGCTGGGACGGGGTGCCGTCGCCCGACGGGAAATGGCTCGCGCATCGGGACAAGGATCAGCAGCTTTGGATTTATGACATCGGCACGAAGCAGGACAAGCGTATTGCGCAATCCAAATTCGGCGACTTCGACAATTTGACCTGGTCGCCCGACAGCCGCTGGCTTAGTTTTACGCAAACCGCCGCGAATCAGTTTTTGCAGATCAGCATATTCAACGTCGACACCGGAGCGGCGCAATTCATCACTTCCGACCGCTACAACAGCGTAAGCCCCGCCTGGAGTGCCGATGGGAATTGGTTGTATTTCTTGTCAGACCGTTCGCTCAAAACCACGGTCGTCTCTCCCTGGGGCGCACGCCAGCCCGAACCGCATTTCGATCGTCCGGTCAAAATTTATGAAATCGCTTTGGTACCCGGGTTGCGTTCGGCTTTCCTGCCTGCTGACGAACTACACCCGGACCCGCCGCCGAAAAGCGATGACAAGAGCGAGCCCAAAACCGCCGAGGGCAACGCGCCTGCTGCCAAAGGCACGAGCGCGACAGGCTCAAGCACGGCAACGGGTAAGACACCGGTGGTGCGGATCGACTTTGGCGGTCTGCAATCGCGGCTGGCGGAAGTCCCGGTGGCACCCGGCAACTATGATCATTTGCAAATTACCAATAAGCGGCTGTGCTGGCAGGATGCCAGCGACGACGCGCCGCGCAAACTCGCACTGAAATGCCTGGAAATCGCCAACAAGGGCGATGAGGTGGAGACCGTCGCGAGCGATATCAAGGATTTCGAAATCTCGCTCGATCGAAAGAAGCTGCTGGTTGCCAAGGACCACAGCTTCTACATCGTGGACTCCGATATCAAGGCGGCCGGTTTCTCCGACCAGAAGCTGCTCGACAAGTCCGCCGTCAATTTGGCCAATTGGTCCTTCTTCACCAATCCACGCGCGGATTTCCGCGGCATATTTTTGGATGCGTGGCGTCTGGAGCGCGATTACTTCTACGACCGCAACATGCAGGGGGTGGACTGGAACGTCATGCGCTCGCGCTATCTTCCCTTGGTGGATCGGGTGTCGGACCGGGAAGAACTGAACGACGTGATTTCGCAGATGGTCGGCGAGCTGTCCGCGCTGCATATCTTCGTGCGCGGCGGCGATGCACGCAAACCGTCCGATCAAATCGACTTGGCGGCGCTCGGTGCGCTTCTGAAGCGCGATGACAAAGCCGGTGGTTTTGTGGTGGAACATGTGTACTTGCACGATCCGGACCTGCCGAATAGCGCGCCGCCCCTGGATCGACCCGAGTCGCGGGTCAAAGACGGGGAAGTCATCCTCAGCATTAACGGGGAAAGCGCCCTGGGTGTCCCCGACGAGCGGGTGCTGCTGCGTGGCAAGGTCGGCACGCAGGTTCTGCTGCGCGTCAGGTCCGCCGCGGGAGACACTCGCGACGTGTTGGCGACGCCGATCAAGGCCGCCGATGAGAGCAATCTGCGCTACGCGGAATGGGAATACACCCGCCGTCTCAAGGTGGATGCGGAATCGGGCGGACAGATCGGTTACGTGCATTTGCGTGCGATGGGGCCTGAGGACATCGATCAATGGGCGCGCGACTACTACCCGATTTACAAGCGCCAGGGCCTGATCATCGACGTTCGCCATAATCACGGCGGCAACATTGACTCGTGGCTGCTGGAGAAATTGCTGCGCCAGGCCTGGTTTTACTGGCAGCCGCGGGTGGGCGATTCCGATTGGAACATGCAGTACGCCTTCCGCGGCCATATGGTCGTGTTATGCGATCAGGAAACCGCCTCGGACGGCGAAGCCTTCACCGAAGGGTTTCACCGCTTCAAACTCGGCAAGACGATCGGCATGCGCACGTGGGGCGGCGAAATCTGGCTCAGCAGCAACAACTTCGAGGCTGACGGCGGCATCGCCACTGCCGCCGAAACCGGCGTCTATGGGCCGGAAGGCCAGTGGCTGATCGAGGGCCACGGCGTCGATCCGGACATCGTGGTCGACAATCTTCCGCACGAAACTTTCTCGGGCGCAGATGCGCAGCTCAAAGCGGCGCTGGATTTGCTGAAGCAAGAGATTGCCGCCGACCCGCGACCCGTGCCGGCGCCGCCGGCCTATCCGAACAAGGCTTTTCCGTACAAGCCCTGAATGGCAGCGATGAAATTGCGCCTCAGCCCACGGCTTCGATTTCCACGAGCAGATCCTCGCGGCAGACATCGGCTTGCAAGTACACAATCGAAGCGGTGGGGCTCAGCAGTTCAGATAAGGTCGCCTTGATGGCGGGCAGATCGGATGGCTTGCGCACGTACACCTTGAGCTTCAAACCGTTCAGCGAGTAGTGGCCCCCGCCGACGACGCGATTGGCCTCCTCGAGCAAGGCCTCGATATTGACCATGGTTTCGCGAGTCTGCGCGATCACGTCGCCGCGATGAATGGTTTCATGACCGACAATGCTGGCAGTGCCGGAAACGAATAATCGGCCGCCGCCGGACTCGCCCCACACGCAGGCGCGCGAAAATATCGGACTGTGCCGGCCAAATTTCGGCGGGTAATGATAGGCGCTGGTCTGCCGCGGATTCTCGATCACTTTGGGCGGCCGGCGCGCCGCCAAAAAATAGATCGACAGCGGGCTGCCGGCCGGCGAGCCCAGCGCGCAGGCAGCCGGCACCGTCCCCATGGTTGCCCGGCCGGATTTTCTGAATGCCATTTGCCGCGCCGAATTGAAATGCCGATAGCGTTCATCGCCGCCGGCCTGCGCGTTGATCTCCGGAAAATAATTCCAGATGCGGATGAGGTGCCGATGCTCGGTTTCATGGAGCACGGCGAAGATTTCCTGGTATGCGGTCTCCGTGGCGCGCTGCAGAGCTCCCACTTCGTCGTGCGCATCAATGGCCCGTTCGGAAATCGTCAGCGAGCCGAACAACAGGTCATCCGAAAAGCGATAGTGCACGCGTCCTTGCGGCGAACCGCTCGACAACTGAACCGCGGGGCCGGTAACTCGCCACACTTCGCAAAGATCGTTCGCGCCCAGCGAGCGCACCATGCTGGCCGTCACCGGGACGCGCGTGCAATCGATGTTTGGAGTTTTCTCGAAGCCGACGACGCCGAGGACGCCTTGCCACCAGGATGACGAGCGGGACGCGATTTCTGGAGAAGACAGATATTCGAGCTGCAGACTACCCGTGCCGGCCGCGGTCGAAGACGCCGTGGTGTTCATTTACAGGCAGTCTAACCTGCCTTCCCGGACCACGATAGCCGCTTGCGGCCAGATCAAAATGCGATGTAAGGTCCCGTGCCGGCCGTCGTCATCGCGCCTTGCACGGCAATTGCAACCCGCCTGCCGTAGAAAAATGGCAGACCAAAGTCAAAAGTCCCGGCGTTCCCCGCTGGAAGCGTACCGGCAAGCTGCGGGTAGGCGTCGAAATTATTGTTCAGCATGTTCTCGGCGTTGCCGACGTCGAATGTCAGATTATTCGTCATGGTGCCATTCATGCCTTGGATGGTGAGTGGCAGGGTCAGCGTGCTCGCCGGACAGTAGAAATTCACGATTTGAGAAGTCGGGTCGTTGGCCGGCGCCGTGCACATGTTGATACTGCTATCGGCGAAATAAATACCGTTCGAGCCGCTGTCGATGAAACTGTTCCCCAAGCTCTGACCGTTGAACATGATCAGCAATTCCGCATTGTCATCCACGGTCAACACGGTTTGGGTCCCGGATGCATTGTCGGTTTGCGTATCGATGCCGAAGATGAGTGAACCCATGACATTGGCCGCGCCGCCCGCCGCGACGCTCGGCAACACAACGATCGCGCCGTTGTTGTCGGCCGCGAAATGCGTCACGGGGTTTGGCACCTGTAGATTGTCCGGCACCGTCGTGTCCGTGCAACTCGTGGCGCAGGCGAAATACAGGCCGTGCGTCGTGGTATCACAATCGCCGCAATCCAGCTCGAACGGCCCGATCCCTAAAATGCCATTGGCGCCGAAGGCGGTTACCGTGTCCTCTTCGGTGCCGCCGGTGCCGGAACACTCCGCGGGAATATTGGTGAAACGGGAATCGCCGATCACCTGCACCGGCAGAGCATGCGCGGTCTCGCCGGCGATTTGAATATCAGCCGTCGCAATGGGTCCCCAGCTGAATCCATCGACGAACTCCGTACACTCCGCCAGGGAATTTCCGTTTGCCAAGGTCTCAACCGGCAGCGTCAGCGTCAAAACCGGCGCCAAGAGGCGCAAGCCGTACGATCCGGTATCCACCTGAATGTGATCGATGGTCTGGCAGCTGGTGGTGCTGCCGGGCACGCAGACCGTCACGGAGGTGAACATGGTGTTGACGCTTTGGTTTGAGGGACCCTCATCGACGATGACGCTGACCGTGTTTGCGGTGCTCGTCGGTGGCGGCGGCGGTGGCGTGCCGCCGCCGTTCGAGGCCGTGCCACCGCCGCCGCCACCGCCACAGGCCATCGCAGACAGGCACAGAACGCTACACAGCCCCATCTTTAGCGCACGCATCGAAACCATTAGTGCAAATCTCCGAGGTTGACGCCGCTGGGGATGGCGCTTTGCAGGTAAGCCCTGCCGGAAAGGGCGCGCATGTGACCGCCGCTCTGCACGACCACATCGCCTTGCTGAATCTGAACGTGCCGGCGATCCGAGAATTTGGAGCGGGGCGCCGAGGCGAAGGCGTCGAAATATTGGCCCAGCGCCTGGCGCAAATCAGGCCGCGTCGGCCCTTGCCATGCCACGGCAAAAACAGTGCCGTTCGGCGCGACGAACTCGCGCATCACGGTGCCCGAGGGCAATTGGATTTCGTGCACGCGATAGCCGGTGCGATCTTGCGAAGACTTGAGCGACGCGTGTGCATGCGCAATGTCGTTTTGAACCGTGGTCTCAGGCTGGCCCAATGTCGCGGATGCGACGTGCGGCATTAGGGCCGCGATCAGCGCCGCCACGCCGAGCGCGGCTTTTTTGAAATCATTCGATCGGAACATGGGCATGATTATCCTTTGCAAACATTGGAGCGCCGTTGCGTCACTTGGTTCACGGGCGCTGCTCTTGTGTCGGGCTTCGGCGACATCACTCCTTCACCGGAGGCTTGGCTCGGGCTTGTCCCTGAAATGCCAGCATCCATCCGGGGTACTCCACCGGCAATGCGCTGATCTCGTCCAGCTGCTTGATTTCCGCATCGTCAAGTCGGACCCGTGTCGAATCGATATTGTCCCGCAATTGATCCATGGATTTTGCGCCGATGATCACAGTTGTTACGAAAGACTTGGCTAAAAGCCAGGCCAAGGCGACCTGTGCGACCGAAATCTTGCGTGCCAGCGCCATGGGGCGCATGGCATCGACGCACCTGAAGGCCCGCGGCTTGTCGACCACTGGGAAATCGAACGTGGCGCGCCGCGCACCGGCCGGACCCTTGTCCTCGGCGCTGCTGAACTTGCCGCTGAGCAAGCCGCCGGCCAAGGGGCTCCACACCATCAATCCCAATTTCTGATCTTGAATCAAGGGAACCAGTTCGCGCTCGAGGTCGCGGCCCGCGATGGTGTAGTACGCCTGAACACTGACGAATTTGGCCAAATTCAAGCGTTCCGACACGCTCAAGGATTTCATGACCTGCCAGGCCGTCATGTTGCAGAGTCCGATGTAGCGCACCCTTCCCGATTGCACCAGATCGTTCAGCGCGGACAGGGATTCTTCGAAGGGCGTCAGCGGATCGAAACCATGCAGCTGGTACAAATCGATGTGGTCGAGCTGCAGGCGCTTGAGGCTGGCATCCACTTGATTGAATAAATGATAGCGCGACTGCCCGCGGCCGTTGGGCGAGTCGTCCATGCTGCCCGTGGCCTTCGTGGCCACGATCAATTGATCGCGCTTCAGGCCCAGCGTTTTGAGCGCTTCGCCGAGCAACGATTCCGACTTGCCGGTGGAATACACATTGGCCGTATCGATAAAATTGATACCGGCGTCAACGGCGAACCTCACCTGTTCGTTGACCGCATCCTGCTGCAATTTGCCGATGGCTTCCCAAATACCCCCGTTGCCGCCGTACGTCATGGTGCCCAGACAGAGCTCGGAAACGTATAATCCGGTTTGCCCCAGTAAGCGATAGCGCATGTGCCCCTCCGATGATCAAATGGCCGACTCGTCGCACGCGAAGCTTACAATGAATCGCCGCGGCGCCGGTTCGATTGCTGCGCCCGGTTCGAGGTGCGGTGCAATGATCTCCACACTTCTTTACGCGAATTTTGCGAAATTAAGGGCATGATTTCGCACCGCGGTTGTCGCAGTAGGAAGTTGTAAAAATGTACCGGAGAGCCAAAGTGAAAATATTGCGTAACGTGGCGTTCGGCGCCGCAGCGCTGGTCCTGTCGGGTTGCCCCATTACAAACGGCGCCAAATACACCGTCGGGGGAACCGTGACCGGGGTGATCGGCACCGGGTTGGTGCTGCAGCTCAACGGCGGCGACTCCTTGAGTATCAACGCCAGCGCCACTTTTTCGTTCGGCACGCGACTCGACAACAACGCGGCCTATTCGGTTACCGTACTGACGCAGCCTTCGAACCCTGCGCAGACCTGCACGGTACGCAACGGTTCGGGCACGATCAACGGTAGCAGCATCGGCAACGTCATCGTCGCCTGCACGCAAACCGGCCAATTTGCCTACGTCGCGAATCGACAGTCGAACTCGATCTCCGGGTTCGGCATCGATCAGTCGACCGGCCAGTTGGTGCCCTTGAGCGGATCGCCGTTCGCCTCGAGCGGCACGACGCCGACCGCGCTCACCGTCGATCCCAACAAACAATTTCTCTATGTCGCGAACAGCGACTCCAATAACGTATCGGTGTATTCGATCGACGCCGCGACCGGCGCGCTGACCCCGGTCGGATTGCCGATCGCGGCTGGAACCGGCCCCGGTGCGGTGACCGTCGATCCCACGGATCACTATCTTTATGTGGCAAATCTGACTTCCAACGACGTGTCGGCATTCGCGATCAGTGACGGCACGTTGACACCGATCGTCGACTCTCCCTTTAGCGCCGGAGCGGAACCGGCGTCTCTGGCCATCGATCCCAACGGCAACTTTCTGTATGCCACGAATTTCAACGGCAACTCGGTCTCGGTATTCCTGATCGACCTCGCGAGCGGCACGTTGAGCCCCATTTCCGGGTCGCCGTTCGGCACGGGAGCGGCACCCGTGTCACTGGCCATCGACCCCACCGATGCGTTTGCGTTTATCGCGAATAATTCGGGGCAGACGATTGCCTCTTACGCGCTCAATGCGACGACCGGTGCCTTGACGCCGTCCGGCTCGCCGCTCGCGGCCGGAACCAATCCGGAAGCGCTGGCGGTCGACCCCACCGGCAGCTACGTTTTCGCGGCCAATGCACAAGGTGCGAATCAAGTAGCCACCTACATCATCACACCCGCCACCGGCGCGCTGACGCTGTCGTCGAGCAGCGGCGCGGGTTCTGTGCCGATCGCCGTGGCGATCGATCCTTCGGGCCAGTTTCTCTATGCCGTGAATTTCAATTCCAACGACGTGTCCGCCTACACCTTGAGCGCGACCGGCGCGCTCACTCCGGTCGCCGGCTCGCCCTTCGCCGTCGGCGCCCAGCCGCATGCGATTGCGATCGACTAGTCCTGTGCTTCGGTTCCGCGTATGTTCTAGGGATGAGCATTCATGACGTGACGGCCGGCAAGCACGTGCCGCGGGAATTCAACGTGATCATCGAGATCCCGCAGGCTTCGGATCCGATCAAGTACGAGATAGATAAGGAGTCCGGCGCGCTGTTCGTCGATCGCTTCATGATGACGGCAATGCACTACCCAGCGAACTATGGCTACGTGCCGATGACCATCGCGGATGATGATGATCCCGTCGACGTGCTGGTTCATACCCCATTTCCGCTGCTGCCGGGCGTGGTCGTGCGTTGCCGCGCCTTGGGCGTGCTGCGCATGGACGATGAGTCGGGAGGCGATGCCAAGGTGCTGGCCGTGCCTACCGACGACATCTGCCCGCTGTTCACGCATTGGAGAACCATCGAGGATGTACCGGAGATTCGCTTAAAGCAGATTCAGCATTTCTTTGAGCATTACAAGGATCTCGAAGCGGGCAAGTGGGTCAAGGTGTTGGGTTGGTCCGGCGTCGAGCTGGCCCACGCGGAAATTCTGGAAGGCATCAAGCGACACCAGGCGGAACAAGAAACTCGGACCTGATCGGAAGGTATGGGCATGGCGATGGGGAAAAATCGCGGACTCATCATCGCCGGAATCGGCGTGGCACTGCTGCTCGCCGCGACGCTGGCGGCATACCGCACGCCGGCGCCGCTGGGACTCGATGCTGCCCCGACTGTGTTTTCCGCCGCGCGCGCACGAGAGATTCTCAAAGATCTGGTGGGCAACGGCGTGGCGCATCCGATGGGCAGCGCCGCGGATGTCAAAGTGCGCGATCTGATCGTGCAGCGATTGACCGCGCTCGGCTACACCACCGAGCTGCAGACCGGACTGTCGTGCAACGACTTCGGCGCCTGCGGCACCCCGACCAACATCGTCGCGACCCGCGGAGAATTCACCGGTAAAGACGCCGTGATGCTGGCGGCGCACTATGACTCCGTGCCGGCCGGTCCCGGCGCCTCGGATGACGGCGTCGGCGTGGCGAATTTGCTCGAGATCGCGCGGGTCCTTTCCGTCATGCCGCTGCCCAAGCATCCGATCGTGCTGCTCGTGACCGACGGCGAGGAGGCCGGATTGCTGGGCGCCTCGCTGTTTACCCGCGAACATCCGCTGGCGAAGCGTATTTGGGCCGCGGTCAATATGGACACGCGCGGTGTCTCCGGACCCAGCCTCATGTTTGAGACGGGGACGGCCAACGCCTGGCTCATGCGGCTATACGGCAGCTCGACGCTGGAACCGATCAGCAATTCCTTATGCTATGTGATCTACAAAACGCTGCCCAACAACACCGACTTCACGATTTTCAAAGCCGCGGCATATCAAGGCTTTAACTTGGCGTTCATCGGCGATGTTGCCTACTATCACACACCCCTCGACAGTTTCGAGAATGCCTCGCCGGCCACGATGCAGCATCAGGGTGCGAATGCCTTGAGCGGCCTGCTCGCGCTCGCCAACGCATCGGACATCAATCCGGCCAAGGCGGATTCGCTGTTCTTCGACGTGCTGGCACGCGCCGTCATCGTCTGGCCCATCGGTTTCGTGCTGCCCGCCGCGCTTGCGGCGCTGGCGTTGCTGGCAGCGGCCGCGGTTCTATTGATGCGCAAGGGGTACCTCAGCGCGCCGCAGGCGGCGTATGGTTTCCTCGGTGCCCTGCTCAATGTGTTGCTGGGCGGCGCGCTTGCGGTCGGGGTGCTCGCGCTGCTGCGTTTCTTGGGACGACTGCCGCCGATCCAAGGTCCTAGCTGGATCGCCCATCCCCTGGCGATGCACGTTGGATTCGCGGCTTTGAGCGTGCTGACCACGACCGCCATCGCGGCGTGGTTCGCTCGCCGCGCGGGCTTTTGGGGTCTTTGGTTCGGCGCCGGCATGCTGGTCGCGCTATTGTCCTTCGCCACCGCCCTGATCATTCCCGCGGCCGGTTATGTCGCTCTGCTGGCGGCGCTGGCGGCGGTGCTCGGGTTCGTGCCGAGCGCATGGGCTCTCAAGAAGCGCCGGCCATCGCAAGGCGCCGCGGACTTCGCCGCGCTCTTTCCCGGCCTCATCGCCCTAGGGTTGCTGCTGCCGCTGCTGCTGTTGTTGTACCCCGCCCTCGGCGCGCCCGCGTGGCCCATCGGCACACTCACGCTCTGCGTGACAGCAGCTTTTTTGCTGCCGCTGTTGGGCAACGCGACGCGGCCGGCGCGACTACGGCTGACGTTGATCGCCGCAGCCACGACTTTCGCCGCGATCTGCATCACCGTGCTGTTGCCGACCTACTCCCAAAGCTGGCCGCAGCGCGTGAATATTGAATACTGGATCGATGCCGACAGCGGCCGCGCCCACTGGTTTACGCAAACCGCATCGCTGCACCTGCCGAGCGCGATGGACGAGACGACGAAGTTCGACCCGGTACCGCGCGATCGCTTCCCGGGTTATCCGCTGAAGGGATTTTACGCGGACGCGCCCGCCTTGAAACTGGCCGCGCCGGAGCTGACGCAAATTACCGCGGTGTCCGCCACCGCGAACGCCGGCGATGCGAACGCCGGCACCGCTGGCGCGGGCCGCATGGAGCTGCTGCTGCGATCGGCGCGCGGCGCGCCGAAGGCCTTCGTGGTCTTCCCGGCAAGCGCCCACATTCACGATATCGAGATTGCGACGCCGGCGGGGCCGCTGCACGCCAAGCTGCAAACGCTGCGCGACGGCAGCACGGCCGTGCTCGCACCGGGCATTCCTGAGGCGGGTTTGCATTTTTGGGTCACCGCGCCTGCGGCGCCGACGATGGTGCAGGTATTCGACGAAAGCTACGAGCTGCCTGGGGAACTGCCGGTGGGTAACAGGCTGCAGCAGGCCCGACCGAAGAACGCGACCAGCTCGCAGGATGGCGACATCACGGTGGTGCAGCGCACCGTGCGCATGGATCCTGCGGCCGGCCGCTAAATCCTCATGCCCTTAGCCTGATTTGGTCATGCGGGACGCGTGCAACGCCGCGAGCCGCTGATTGTGGATCTTGTTGACGGCGGCCGTCAGCGCCTCTTGCCGGCACTTCAGCACGACCTCGCTGACCAAGTGAGAATTGCCGGAGCTGGGGCAAACCTGTTCGGCCGCTTCGGAGAGCCGGCGATACAGCGCGTGGGTACCGCTGTCGGTGTCGAGCGCATCGGCCCGGTAGTGCACGGTCGTGGAGGGCAGATCGAGCGTCGCAGCCAGGGCTCCCGCCGTACCGGCCGCAGCGAGACCGGCAAGGCCCCCGAACAGCATCATCGTCGTCGCTAATCGAGTCATGACATTATCTCCTTCGGTGAATCACTGGACACCCACATAAGACGCCGCGAGAGGGCAATTGGTATGCGCCGGAACGTCGAGTTCGTCCCGAAATGCCACGGTTTCGTCCCGGGGCAACCTGCCGGCACCGCAAAAAACGGCCAATTGCGGTAGTCTTGACCCATGATCGGACGGGGATCGGCAGAAACTTCGCAGCGCTTTGCCGGGGGCTTGAGCCAGATCCAGTTCTTAGCGATCGTCTGCCTGTTTTGGGTGTATGTGACCGTATCGAATCTCTTGTACGGCTACAGCATGAGCGCCGGCATCGCGCGCGTGACCAATGTGACGGTGTTCGCGGCCTGGGACACCCGTCTGATGCAGCACGTCTTGTTGCTGCCCATGCTCCTGGTGTCGTTCTGGGCTTCGCTCAAGGTTCAATGGCGCCCCATCCTGATCGCACTGCCCTTGCAGGTGATATTGGGCGCGGTGTTCTCCGCGATGGCCTGGCCGGTGATGATCCTGTCCCAGGTCATCCTGGCCGCCGACAAGTCGCACGCCACGCCGCTCTCCCATGTGATCAGCGCCTGGAGCGATCCGTTCTGGGTGACGCTCTGGCTGGCGAGCTTCGTGAGTTTTCTGCCTTCCTATGGTTTCGGGCTGGCCTTGGTCACCGGTCTGGCGCTGTACACGCGCTTTCGCGATTCGGAATTGCGGCTCGCCGCGCTGGAGCGCGAGTGGAGCGCGGCCCGCCTGGCGGCGCTGCGCATGCAGCTCTCGCCGCATACCTTGTTTAATTTATTGCACACCATCCGCGGACACATCGAGTGGGATCCGAAGGCGGCCCAGTCCATGGTGGTGCAGCTCGCCGATCTGTTGCGGCGCCTGCTCAACGCCGGCGAACGGGATTTTTCGCGGCTGGCCGACGAGCTGCATTTTGCCAAGCTCTACTTGGAGCTGCAGCAGCGGCGCTTTACCGATCGCCTCGAGGTCGAACTGCCGAACCCGGCGGAGATACCCGCCGTATGGGTGCCGAGTCTGATATTGCAGCCCCTGATCGAGAACGCGGTGGTTCACGGCATGGCGGGCCATCAAGGTACCGTGAAGGTGAGCGTCACCGTGCGCCTGGTCAATGAAACGATTTTGCTGCGGGTCAGCAACTCGATGGCGCTGGACCGGGCCGCCGGCGCGGACGGCATCGGACTCAAAAACGTCCGCGAGCGCATGGCCGTGCAATTCGAGGGCCGTGCCGCGCTCATGGCCGGCGCTCACGGCGGTGAATGGATCAGCGAAATTTCCATGCCCGCCATCCGCGAATCGCCGCAGACCACGCGCGAGGCGCCGGCCGGCAATAAATTGCATACCACGACTCTGCTCGGCACATGATGGACGTGATCATCGTCGATGACGAGCCCGCCGGACGGCGCACCTTGCGCGAATATTGCGAAGCCGAGCCTGACCTGCGCGTGGTGGGCGAGTTCGGCGACGGTGCGGCGGCGCTGGCAGCGGTTCGATCGCAGAAGCCGCAGCTGTTGTTTCTGGACATTCAGATGGATCCGCTCAATGGCATCGACCTGGCGCGCGCCCTGGAGCCGTCGCAGCTGCCGTCGTTGGTTTTCGTCACGGCCTACGATACCTACGCGCTCGAAGCATTCGAAGTGTGCGCGGTGGATTATTTGCTGAAGCCGTTCGACCAAGAGCGCTTTCGCAAGACGCTCGCGCGGGTCCGGCCGCGTCATTTGAATTCCGGCGTCGACGAACGACAGACATTGCTGGCCGGCCTGCTGGCACAACTCGAGCGCGGCGCACGCGGCGCCGGCGAGGAGAAGCCGCGGCTGCTGGCCGAGCTGGGCGGCCATCTGCACGTACTCGACGTCACTCAGGTCGAAATGATCGAAGCAGACCGCAACTATGTGGTGATTCGAGTCGGCAAGGAAAACTTCCATGCGCGCAGCACCCTGCAGCAGGCGGAAGTGGCGCTGCGCTCTCAGCCCATGCTGCGCATCAGCCGTTCCTGTCTGGTGAATTTGAACTACGTCAAGGAAGTGAACCGCACGCTGCGCGGCGATTTCATTTTGGTGCTGGCCGGCGGCGCCACCGTCACCAGCAGCGAAGGTTTTCGCGCCAAGGTGAAGGAATACTTGAGCACGCTGCGGATCTCTTCCTAGTCGGTTCGTCGGCGTATTCAGTCAGACCTTCGTAAAGGAACCGGCGGCGCAAAATTAGGCCCAGTAAGCGGGCACTCCAGAACAATCTCCTACATTTTGTAAAAACCGAAGGTCTGGTTTTTCACTCGTGATATGCTCGAACTCACAAGGAGAGAGAAATAAAAATAATAGGGAGTTCCGATGTTCGCGCATGCGCTTGCAACGATGCGTTTTTTCCTGCGCTCACGATTCGCGGCATTCGGTACGGTCGCCATGGCGGCCCTCATCGCAGCCGGCTGCGGCGGAGGTGGGGGTGGCGATAGTGGGGGTCCCCCCGGTGGCTCGAATCTCAGCTTGTCGCTATCCCCCACGCTCATCAACGTCTCGGCGACCGTCGCGCAAAGCGCACCGACGGCGATAATTCAAGCGTCAATCATCGGGGCGACGGTCGGGCAGCAGGCCTACATCACCGGCAAATATAGCGCGAATGGCATCGCCACACTGACGGACGCGAGCGGCTCCTCGCCCGTGTCGATCAATATCCAGTTCAAGTCCCCGTCCAGCCTGGGTGTGGGCGTGTACACGGACACTGTACAAATTTCCGCCTGCTACGATCAGGCCTGCACACAACAAATCGCCAATAGCCCGCAGCAAGTCCAAGTTCAATACACAGTCACCAATACTTTGATCACGGTGAATTCGCTCAGCCCGTCGACGGCGGTGGCCTTTGGCAATGCCTTTACGCTCACGGTGAACGGAAGCAACTTCACTCCGCAGTCTCAAGTGTTCTGGAACAACAGCATGCGGGCTACCACCTTCATCAGCGCGACGCAGCTCCAGGCGCAAATCAGCGCGGCCGACATCGCAACGGCCGGGAGCATTCCGGTGTCCGTCGCCGATCCTATGAACGGTGGTTCCAATTTCCTGACCTTTACCATTCAGCCGGCGCCCCTGAGCCTCGGGTCCATCTCCCCAAGCAACGTCACCGTGGGTGGCTCGGGCTTCATGCTCACTGTGCTGGGAAGCGGTTTCACGAGCACTTCGATCGTCGAGTGGAACGGGGCCGCAAGACCTACCACATTCGTCGCGGGCAATGAACTCGTGGCGCAAATTGCGGCGGCAGACATCGCCGCGATCGGGACTGCGTTGGTGACCGTACAGGATCCCAACAGCGTCGCGGGGACGACATCGCCGCAAACACTGACGATCGCCGCCGCGTCCATCGACGCCGTGGCCTTTCAAATGAACCCCGCGCATACGGGAGCCGTAAATTTCGCTTCAGTCAGCTTTCCCACCAGCGCGCGCTGGAGCGTCGATGTCGGCGGCACGCCCTCGTATGCTCTGATCGCTCAAGGAAAGATTTTTCTTACCGTGACGGTCGCACAGGGAACTTCGCAATTGGTTGCACTCGACCAAGCCACCGGCGCCGCTGTTTGGGGGCCGATTGCGATCGGCGGATCCGCCAACGCCGCGTACGACTCCGGTAAGCTGTTCGTTATCAGCTCGCCTTTTGCGGCGGCCGCAACGATCGAGGCGTTCGACGCGCAAACGGGAAATCAGTTGTGGAGCACATTGCTGAACGGACAATATTCCTTTACCGGAGCGCCCACTGCGGCGAATGGATTTGTCTACGCCGGTGGTGCGGGCAGCGGCGGGACGCTGTACGCCGTCAACCAGACAAACGGCGCCATCGCCTGGACGCAGCAAGTGCAGAATGGCGACAACAGTTCGCCGGCAGTCACGGCGGACGGTGTGTATGTCACTTATCCGTGCTGGACTTACGACTTCCGGCCGGCCACCGGCGAGTCCGTTTGGAACAACAATACCGGATGCGAAGGCGGTGGAGGCGCGACACCGGTAGTCGCCAACCAGTTTGTGTACTCGCCGAACGGCGTGTCCGGCTACAACGGCACCACCTACAACGCGGAAACCGGAGCCTTGATCGGCACTTATAACGCCGACACACCGAGCGCATTTACCGCGACCACAGGATACTTTCTGCAAGGCGGCACGTTGCGAGGTATTTCCGTTCCGGGCAACACGGTGGAGTGGAGTTTTGCAGGCGACGGGCAACTCTCAGGTTCTCCGATCGCGGTAAATCAGTACGTGATCATCGGTTCCGCTTCGGGCAACCTGTATGCGCTCGACGGCACCACAGGCCACCAAGCGTGGCAGGTCACACTGCCGGCGCCGGTGAATTGGCAACTCGTGCTGCCATTGTCGGGACTCGCTGCGGGAGACGGCCTGCTCGTCGTACCGTCTGGAACCAAGGTCACGACATACGTGATTTCGACAAATCCGTGAAGGGCGTTCGCTGCGGCCGCGGTCATGTCGAGCGCTGTGGTTGGCGCTCAAATCGCCCGGTTGCTCGATCGTTGTGACCTGATCCCGTCAGAGAATCTCGTCCGGCGCGAACGGCGAGAGAATTTTCAGCCAAGCGCGTTCGGTCCGGCTGGTCGCCGGATCGGTATGCCAGATTTTCTGTGCTCCGGCATCGCCGCTCACCCACTCGACGCGGTCGTGCTGATCCAGCTGCAGCTTGTAGCTGCCATCGGTGCTGATGTCGTCCAACAAGTTGGTGACTTCGCGCGCGATTTCGGCGCTGCTGATGACGAGCCCCAACTCGCTGTTGATCTTTGCCGAGCGCTCGTCCATGTTTAACGAACCGATGAAGACGATTTTTTGATCGATCACCAGCGCCTTGGCATGCAGACTGGCATTGGAGCTGCGAAAAGGATGGAAGCGCGCGTGCTTTTGCCCTAGTTTCGGGCGCATTTCCCGCAGATCCACGCCGAGCTTGAGGAGCGGAACCCGGTAGCGCGCATAGCCGATGTCCACCAGCGGAGAATCGGTCGACGCCAGGGAATTGGTGAGGATTCGAACCTTGACGCCGCTTGCCACCAGCTTGGCAATGAGCTCGACGCCCTGTTTGCCGGGAATGAAATAGGGCGAGATAATGCTCAGGTCTTGTTTGGCGGTGCCCATCAGCGCCGTAATGTCATTGGCGATGGTGAGCTCCTCATCGGGCGAGGTTTCGCTGGCGATTTTGGCGGGCCGATCCGCGAGCACGGTCGCCGGCGCCCAAATGAGCTCCAATTTCTTTGCATCGAGTTCCTGCTCGAGCCATCGGTCGCTTGCGGAGGTTTGCGCTTCGATGAGGGGCGGAGCATTGTCCTCGGCTTCCACCGACGAGGCCACCGTGGCGATCGGAATGGCGTACTTGCTGTTCCAGAACTGATCGAACGACGCGGACAATTGCGGCACGATGGCACCCGCCGCGACCACATCCAAATCCACAAAATTACTGCGCGGATCGAGGGTGAAGTAGGCGTCGCCGATGTTGCGTCCGCCGGTAATGGCGAGCGCGTCGTCCGCGACGAACAGCTTGTTGTGCATGCGGTGATTGATGCGCCGAATGTCGGTCGCGGACGCGATGAAACGCGTCCAGGTGGAGAATCTTCCGGCGGTGAAGGGATTGAAGACGCGAACCTCGACATTGGCGTGCGAACTCAAGTGCATGAAACGCCGGTCCTCGCCCGCGGTATTCAAATCGTCGACGAGCACACGCACCCGCACGCCGCGGTCCGCGGCGAGGCGCACGTGATGCAAGAAGGTCCGGGTCGATTCATCCTCGTGGATGATGTAGTACTGAATGTCGAGGGTTCGTTCGGCGTGATCCGCCAGTGCGATGAGGCTGGCCAGGGCCGCTTCTCCCGAGGACAGCAAGCGGAACCCGGACAGATTCTTGCCGATCTCGTCGGCCGCCACGATGCGCCCAAGCGTGGTGGTCTCCGGATGCTGAAAGGCCGTAGAAGGGGTCTTCTGTACATGCCGCGGCAAACCGGCGCAGCCGGCGAGCACCAAGGCGAGGACCGCAGTCATGAGGGTATTGCGCACCATCCGGCCATGATATCAGGCACACTTTGCGCCAATGCAGACACCCAGGCGCATTCGCAGCTTCGTCTTGAGAGCCGGCCGCACCACCCCGGCGCAGGAGCGGGCGCTCATCGAGCTCTGGCCGACCTACGGCATCGATTTGGGAGAGGCGCCGCTGGACCTCGCGGTTATTTTCGGGCGCGAGGCGCCGCGCTGCTTGGAGATAGGCTTCGGGGCCGGCGAGGTGATCGGGGCCCTGGCGGAGACCAATCCGCACATCGACTACCTGGGAATAGAGGTGCACCGATCAGGCGTGGGCAGGCTGCTGCTGCATGCGCAGCAGTGCTCCTCGAAGAATCTGCGCGTCATCTGCAGCGACGCGGTCGATGTGCTGCGGGATTCCGTGGCGGATGCCTCGTTCGACGAAGTGTTGGTGTTCTTTCCCGATCCCTGGCACAAGAAGCGTCATCATAAGCGGCGCCTGATCGAGACCTCCTTCGTCGCGCTGGTGGCGGCGAAACTGCGCCGCGGCGGAATTTTGCGGCTGGCGACCGACTGGCAAGCCTATGCGGAGCAGATGCTCGCCGTGTGCAACGCCAATCCGGCGCTTCAGTCATTGAGCGGCGATGCGACTTACGTGCCGCGGCCGGCGTTTCGGCCGCCGACGCGGTTCGAGCGGCGCGGCGAGCGCCTGGGACACGGTGTGTGGGATTTGGCTTATGCGAAGCGCGCCGAAGAGAAGCCACGGTAAGCTCGGGGCCGCGGTAAGCTGGCCAGCGGTAAGCTCAGGACCGCGCCAAGCTCAGGACAGGAAGGCGCCGCGAATACCTTCGACGATGAACTGAACGGCGAGCGCGGCCAAGATGACGCCGGACAGCCGGCTCATGACATTGGCGCCGGTGAGGCCGAACACCTTCATGAGGCGCGGTGTCGCCAGCATCATCACCCAGCAAATCACCATCACAATAAAAACCACTCCGAGGAAGGCGGCAAACTCGAGCGGCTTGCCCCACAATTCGCCCGAGGTCAGCAGGATCGTGGCGAGCGCACCGGGGCCGGCGATAAAGGGAAAGGCCAAGGGAAACACCGAGATGTCGTCGCGTGTCTTGGCCTCTTCTTTTTCAGGGGTGGTCGATTTGGTGCCCGAGGTGCGCGCGAACACCATGTCGAGGGCAATCAGGAACAGCAGTGTGCCGCCCGCGATGCGAAACGAGCTCAATGAAATTCCCATGACATCCAGGAATCGCGCGCCCACCAAGGCGAACAGCACACAGATGGCCAGCGCGATCGTCGCGGATTTGCCGGCCATTTTTTTCTTGTAGCGGGCGCTCGCGCCTTGAGTCAACCCGGCGAATAAAGGGATCAGAGAAATCGGTTCGACCACGACGAAGAAAACCACGAAGAATTTGATGAGCTGTTCGATCATGTAATGTTGCTGCGCGCAAAATTTACATATTGCGCGATGCGTTCATTGGGAGTTGAATGGGCCGGGAGCATAGCAGACGGAGACGCCGATGAATGTTATCAGGCCGATCGTAGGCGAATGGTACCGGGGTGGTACCAACGAGCTCTTTGAAGTGGTGGCCATTGATGATACGGACCAGACAATAGAGATCCAATATTTCGACGGTACCGTTGCTGAAATGGATTTCGATTCCTGGAATGAACATCTGTGGGATGATTTGATCGAAGCTGCGGATGCGCCGGAAGATTGGTCGGGCGCCATCGATGTCGAGGCCGAAGACCTAGGCCGCGAATTCGAGGACAACGCCAGGACGTCTTGGTCCAGTCATCACGACCGGTCGATGCGCCGCTGAGCAAACGTACCGCCAATACAATGTGAGTTTGGGCGTGGGGGCCTGCCGGGTCTTAACGCTTCGCGTCGGCGCTGTCGCGCGCCGCAAGTTCCTGCAACGGGCGGCGCAAAATTACCAGCAAGATGAGGCCGGGTACCGCCGTGAGGCAGGTCACGACAAAAAATTTCGGCCAGCCAATCGCGGAGACCAACGTACCGGCAATCGCGCCGGTGGTGACGCGTGGGACAGTAGCCAGGGCCGAGAGCAGCGCATACTGCGTGGCGCTGAAGTTCGAGTTGCACAGCGACATGAGAAATCCCACGAAGGCACCCTGCCCCATACCACCGACGCCGGTGTCCAGTGTGGTGGCGAGCGCCATCAGCCAGAGCTTCTTACCGGACAGCGCCAGCACCGTGTAGAGCAAATTCGTGAGCGACTGACCGATGCCGAAGATGAGCAGCGAGCGGAACATGCCCCAGCGCATGTAGGCCCAGCCGCCCAAGGTCACGCCGGTAATGGTGGAGATCGTCATGTTGGCCTTGCCCGCGATGCTGAGCTCATCGAGCGAGAAGCCGACGCCCTTGATCATGAAGGCGCTGTACAAGCTCAAGGCGAAGGCGTCTCCGGCTTTATAGAGCAGTACCAGCAAGAGAAATCCCCACGCGCCCTTCTGACTGACCAAGTTGAGCAGAGGATGCCATACCGCATTGGCCAGGGTTTTCGGGGGCTGGCCCGGCGTCAGGGGCTCCGGCGCCCAGAATGTGGACAGCATGGTCGCCGCCATGATCACCGCAACGACCAGAAAAGCCACGTGCCAACTGGTATGTGCGGCTATGAGCACGAGCACCGTGCTGGCAAGAACCGATGCCGTACGGTAGCCGAAGGCCGAGGCGGCCGCGGCGATGCCGCGCTCGCTCGGGGGGATGGTGTCGACGCGATAGGCGTCGATGACGATGTCCTGCGAGGAGGAAAGGAACACCACTAGCAACGCTATGGCGGCCAAGAAATACGGCGCGTCGGTCGGCGAACTGAAACCCATCACGCCGATGGCAACCGCCAGGCAGGCCTGGAAGACCACAATCCAACCGCGACGCCGGCCGAGTAAGGGCGGCAGGTAGCGATCGAGCAAGGGCGCCCACAAGAATTTGAATATGTAGGGCAGACCCACGAGCGAGTAGAAGCCGATGGCTTTGAGATTGACGCCGGCGGACGCCAGCCAGGCCTGGAAGGCAAATCCGGATCCGGACAAATTGAAGGGCAGCCCCGACGCGAAGCTCATCAACAGCACGGCCATAATGCGCTTGTCAGCCAGAGCCTGGCGCAGTGTCTGCTTGGGTGGTTCCGTCAAAGGAAGGCGGTATTCGTGACGATGCGCATCTCGCACGATAATATCAGTCCCCATGACTGCGGCGTATCAAACTGAATTCATCGAGTTGTGCACACAGCTCGGTGTTTTGCGATTTGGCAGTTTTACGCTCAAATCGGGGCGCGAAAGCCCTTACTTTTTCAATGCGGGTCTATTTAACACCGGCGATGCCATCGCCGCGGTGGGACGCGCCTACGCGGACGCGCTGGCAGCCTCCGATTTGAAGTTCGACATGCTGTTTGGGCCGGCCTACAAAGGGATCCCGCTCGCGACCATCACCGCGGCGGCGCTGGCGGAGCGGCACCGGCGCAGCGTGCCCTTTGCGTTCAACCGCAAGGAAGCCAAGGATCATGGGGAAGGCGGCCGGATCGTCGGCAGTCCCCTCAAAGGCCGGGTCCTGATCGTCGACGACGTCATCACCGCGGGCACGGCGATCCGCGAATCCATTGAAATTATCCGCACCAGTGGTGCGGAGCCCGCGGGGGTGCTGCTGGCGCTGGATCGCCAGGAGCGGGCTTCGGGCAGCGATTTTTCGGCAGTGCAGGAAGTGCGCAGCCAATATCAAATCCCGGTGGTCTCGGTGATCAATTTATCCGATCTCATGCAACATGTATCCCAAAGCGGCCAGGCGGCCGAGCTTTCGAGCATGCGGCTGTACCGCGAGCGCTATGGACTCGCAGACTGAGGAATTGCCCCTAGAAAACGCCGCCGCCGCCCCTCACAATGGCGGCCGCTTCACTCGAGGGTAGGGTCTTGAAGAACGTCATTTGGATCCTCTGTTTATGCGGCCCGCTGGCATTGGCGCCTGCGGCAAGCTTCGCTGCCCCCGGCTCCTCCCCCACCAATAACGGCCGCGTGCTGTATAAATGGGTGGATAAGGACGGTGTGACGCACTATGGCGATCACGTACCGCCGGAATACGCTTCGCAGGAACAGCACGTCCTCAACTCCCGTGGTTATGAGATCAACCATCTCGAGGCGCAGAAATCCGCGGAACAGGCGGCTGCCGATGAGCAAAGAAAGCTCGATACGGATCAGCGCCAGCTGCGCGACAAGAACCTGTTGAGCACCTATGCCTCGGTACAGGAGATCGAGCGCTTGCGCGATCAGCGTCTCACCTTGATCGCCGACCAGATCAAGGTCACCAATCAGTTCCTCGAGACCCTCAACGGCCGCATGAAAAAAATGCGCGCCGACAGCCTGCGCTTCCGGCCCTATAGCAACGATCCCAAGGCCCCCAGCATGCCGGACCAGATGGCAGAAGATCTGGTGCGGCTCAGCGCCGACATGCGCACGCAGGAACAGAATTTGAAACAGAAGCACAGCGAAGAGTCGGCGATGAGCATTCAATTCGAAAGCGACATCGATCGCTTCAAAGAGTTAAAACACATTCAATGACGCCGAAAACTCGCGTTCTCCTGGGCGTGACCGGCGGCATCGCCGCCTATAAGAGCCCTGATCTGGTACGGCGGCTGATCGAACGCGGCGCCGATGTGCAGGTGGTGATGACCTCCGCCGCGCAACGCTTCGTCTCCCCCATGACTTTCCAAGCGGTCTCGGGCCGCCCCACGCGCAGCGACTTGTGGGACAGCGCCGCGGAAGCGGCCATGGGGCACATCGAGCTGGCGCGTTGGGCGCAGATCGTATTGATTGCGCCCGCCAGCGCGGATTTTATGGCGCGACTCGCCGCGGGCCGCGCAGACGACCTGCTCTGCACCCTGTGCCTGGCCACCGAGGCGCCGATCATGCTGGCGCCGGCGATGAATCGCGTCATGTGGGCCAACAAAGCCACCCAGGCCAACGTGGCGACGCTGGGCGCGCGCGGCATGCGCATTTTGGGGCCGGCATCCGGAAATCAGGCCTGCGGGGAAGTCGGCGCCGGACGCATGTGGGAGCCGGTGCAACTGGCGGAATCGGTGCTCGCTGCGCCAGCCAATGCGGGACTTCTGGCAGGGCTGAATGTGCTGATCACCGCGGGACCCACGCGCGAACGCCTCGATCCCGTGCGCTACTTGACCAATCGCAGCTCGGGGAAAATGGGTTTCGCCGTGGCGGAAGCGGCTCGCGAAGCCGGGGCGCATGTCACCGTCGTGACCGGGCCCGTGCAACTGCAGACGCCCATGGGCGTGACCCGAATCAATGTGGAAAGCGCGCGCGACATGTATGCCGCGGTTCATCGGCAGGTGGGCGATGCCGACATTTTCATCGCCGCGGCGGCGGTTGCCGACTTTCAGCCGGTGACGGTGGCCAAGCAGAAGATCAAGAAGCAAGGCGGCTCGGTCAAGCTGGAGCTGGAAGCGGCACCAGACATCATCAAGTCCGTCGCCGACATGGCCAAACGGCCTTTTGTGGTCGGTTTTGCGGCCGAAACGAACGACGTGGAAGAAAATGCGCGCGTCAAGCTCAAGCGCAAGCGCTTGGACATGATCGCCGCGAACGAAGTGGGCGATGGCATCGCGTTCGATTGCGAGGACAATGCGCTGACGGTGATTTGGCCGGGCGGCAAACTGGAAGTTTCGCGCGGACCCAAGCTGGATGTGGCGCGCGAACTCATCGCGCTCATCGCCAAGCGCTTGCCGCCGCGGGATGACAGCCCGCGGCGCGGCGCCAGAAAGCGCAGAACCGCGGCCGGCGGCGTGGCCCGCGACCGCGTGCGCGGCCGACGCCCGCGGCGGGTCTAGCGGGTTGGTAGGCTCCTTCTGACAGCAACTGCCGTGCAACGTACCGTCAAACTGCGGATCCTGGACCCGCGCATCGGGCGCGAATTTCCCCTGCCGCAACATGCGACCGCCGGCTCCGCCGGCATGGACTTGCGCGCCTGCATCGATGCGCCGCTGATTCTGCAGCCGGGGGGCGCGGAACTGATACCGACGGGGGTGTCGATTTACATCGCCGATCCGGGCCTGGCCGCCATGCTGCTGCCCCGCTCCGGTCTCGGTCATAAGAATGGCATTGTGCTCGGCAACTTGGTCGGCTTGATCGATTCCGATTACCAGGGTCCCCTGATGGTCTCAACGTGGAATCGGGGTAGCCAGCCCTTCACGATCAACCCCGGCGATCGGATCGCGCAGATGGTGATCGTGCCGGTCGTGCAGGTGGCATTCGAGGTGGTCGAGGATTTCTCGGCGACCGCGCGCGGCAGCGGCGGGTTCGGGAGCTCGGGGCACAGTTAGGACGTGTCGATGCAATCGAGATGATGGCATGTATATGTCGAAGAAACGTCCATTCATCGACACATGAAGCTACTGGAGAAAGACACTCCTCAGCATCGTCAGCGAGGCGCGCCACCAATCCGCAACATGCTGAAGCGTTACGTGTTCGGGAAAACCATGTCTAGCAACATGGTTTTGCGGAATCGTATCCCAGGCGCGGTGCTTGATCGATATGCGTGTTTCATCGCCAACGGCTTCGAAGCGAACTTCGACCTCGGTTGACTGATCCGGCGAGAAGCTGAGGGGCCGCCATGTAAAGACGAGCCGTCTGCCGGGCTCCCAAATTGAAATTCGTCCAATCTCGAATTCCTCGCCGTTCGCCAGCGTGGTCAATAAACGGCCGTCGACGCCGGGCTCAAACGCGAGCCTGCCGTCACCGCGTGGCGTCGGCTGAAAAAGACCACTGGGTTGCCACCACAGCGCGATCTCCTCTGTGAACACGGCAAAGGCCCGCGACGGATTTGCGGGCACCCGTAGCGCTACATAGACCTGAGAAGTCATCGCTTGGTTTTGAGGTGCGTCTTGAAGGCGAGCAGTTGCCGCGTCCACAGTGTTTCGGTCGCTTCAAGCCACGCCTTCAGCGCCGTCATCGGTTCGTTCCGCAAGCGATAGATGCGCACGCGCGAATCAAATTCGTCGCGGCCCTCTTCCACCAATCCGCTATTGCGCAAAAGTTTCAGGTGACGGCTCATTGCCGGAAAGGAAATACGCACCCCCTCGGCGAGTTCTCCCGCGCGTCGTGGCCGATCACGAAGCATGTCAACAACGCGGCGACGATGCGGATCGGCCAGTGCCGCGAGCGTACGGTCGAGATTGTCGACACTCACTTCAGTGTCTTGTACGTGAACCCGGTTGCCTTCTCCATTTCTTCCCTGGACGGGTTGCTTACGGGCTGCGAGAACGTCCAACGATGACCTTCGAGGTCGATGGCCATATACGTGCGATCTCCATAGAACTGATTGGCCGGCTCGCTGACTTGCGCTCCTGCTTGCCGCGCTCGGGCGCAATGCTCATCGATGCCTCGCTCCAGACGTACGTGGATGCGCTGGGTATTCTTACCGCCCATCGATGCCGGGCTCCGGGTCCACTCTGCGAATTCACTGCCAATCATGACGATGCCATTACCATGGCTCATTTCCGCGTGAACAATGTCGCCGTTGGCTGCGGTGAGTACCTCGCTCGCTTCAAAGCCAAACGCGCTTTGCAGCCATGCAAGCGCGGCACGATTGTCCTTATAGATGACCGACGGAATGAATGCCGGGCGATGGGGAGCGACGGTGGCCATATACCTCTCCTTGATACTTGTCATACACGACAATATTTAACGATATTGATAATTAAATTGCAATAGCCCGATTTCGGAAGCAGCCCGGAGGGTTTCATTGACCCGAATCACCTGGCGCGGCACTATCTGTCGGCTCTCAGTCGGAACAGGGATATCAATGAAAACGTACAACGCGATCGGATTCGCAATCCTCGTCCTGAGCGTGGCGGCGGCGGCGCTGTTCACCCCGGCGGCTCTCGGCCCCTGGTGGGGCGCGGGTATCGGGATTCTGTACATCCTCTTCGTCTGGTTTCTAGCCGGCATTTATCTGTCGGACGTGATCCACATGGGTATCACGCACGGCGCACTGGACTATGAGACCTGGTTCATCAACGCTATCGTGCTGCTCAACAACACCATCGGCATCTATGTGGACCCGGTCAGCTGGGTCAACCGTCATCGCAATCATCATCGATTTGCCGATCATCCCGGGGATCCGAACAAACTCTCCGCCGACGGATTCTGGAAGACGACGTATCTATGCCTCATGCCGTACCGTTGCGAACAGGACATGGCTCGCGATGCCATCTTGAGGTCCTGGCCCTTTCCACTGGTGGGGCATCCGCTCTTCGCGGTATTGGCCCAGTTCATCAGCTATGCCTTCGTTTGGGCGCTGGTGCGGGACTGGAAGTATGCATTCGTGCTGTGGGCGGGTATTCGAGTCTTTGCTCTATGGGTGAATTTGATTCAGAATTTCTGGACTCACGATCGGCGCTTTGGCACGCGCCGATACGACGATCCGGGCGACAATGCGATGAACATCGGCGAATGGCTGCCCGTGATGGCCACCTTCAGTGCCTGCTTGCAAAACAACCACCACCACTACCCTCACCTGCTACGGCTTTCTCACGCCGACGATGAGTTCGACTTCGGGTTCATGACGGTGAAGGCGATGGCGGCGCTCAAGTTGGTCAGGCCTTCGAAGACGGGCACGGTCAGGCCCGCGGACCTGGCCGGTTTGGAACTCAGTCTCTAAGGCGCTGCTTAGCGGCCCATGAATGGGTCGACGAATTGCCTGAAGAAACCGGGGCGGACCGACGTGCCGCTCAAGCCGTAGCTCTTCGGCCATTGATCTTTCGGAAAATGGCAGGTGCCGAAGATGCGATCGATCCAGGGAAAGTGGATGGCGAAGTTGCAGTCGATCGCTTCTTCCTGGGCGGAGTGATGCCAATGATGGTAACGCGGCGTCACCAGATAATTCTCGAGCCAGATCGTACGCGGACGAAAGTCGATGTGCGAGAAGGTGGCGTGGAAGGACACGAACAGGATGTAGCCGATGATCGCGCCTTGCGAAAATCCGCACAGCGCCAGCGGGATCATGATCAAGCCACGCGTGATGACGATATCGAAAAAATGCGAGCGCGAGCCCGCGATCCAATCCATCGTGCGGATCGAGTGATGCACGGCGTGGAAGCGCCACAGTATGGGAATCTTGTGGAACATGCGATGCACCGCGTACTGCGACAGATCCGCGACGAGAATGACGCCCAGGAGCTGAACGACGAAGGGCCAGTTGCCGACATAGGCCTGAAGCCGCGGGATTGCGAGCCACGGAGCGGCCAAGGCCGCCGGCAGCAGCATCAGGAAATTGATCAATTGCGACGGCAGATGCGTCGCGACGAAATAGAACGCGTCCGTGGTCCACTCCGGACGGAAGGTTCCTTGATTGGGATGCAGCGGCCAGATTCGCTCCAGCGGAACGAACACGATGGTCATCACAAACAGGTCCAACACGAACCAGTCCAAGCCGATTCCGGTTTTGGTCCCGACTTCCTGCGGCAGAGGGACGGTCCCGCCGCCGAGAGCCGCTGCGGCCAGGGCGAGCGCGGCGCCGGTGAGCGCCAGAACTTTGCGTTCCCGAAAAACGGCGGACACGGCGGCCAGCACGAAGGCGGCGAAAATAATTCCCTGAATGAGCGGGCGGATGACACCCATCGGATAGTGGGCGCGCGCCTCAGGCAATGTTAAGAGCGCCGGGAAGCGCAGACACAGCACGGCGCCCAAGCCCAATAGTCCGAGGAAGACGGCGCTGACGCCGCTGACCCAACCGCTGCCGAGGTGCACCGGCTCGCTATCACCGAATGTTTTGCGAAAGAATTCGTCGGACATGCCGGCCTCCTGGCGCCAATCGGTACTCAATTTAAACATAAGCCAAACGGCCGAAACACAAACGCCCGTCTCAACTTTGATCGATCACCGCACGTGGACCGGGTGCGCCCGAACACAGCTGCCAGTTTCACGCTCTTCCGGCGTGAAATGCGCCTAGTGGGAAGCGGCATCAAGCTTCATGCTGGCGCATGGCAATTCGGGACTGGCCGAGCGACGAACGGCCGCGGGAGAAGCTGCTCGAGAAAGGCGCTGCGGCGCTCTCCGACGCGGAACTGCTCGCGATTTTGCTGCGTACCGGCACCCCCGGGCACTCGGCGCTCGATCTGGCGCGGGATGTACTCAAGAGCTTTCATTCATTGCGCAAGCTGATCGCTTCGGACCGGCAGCGATTTTGCGCGGAACCGGGGTTGGGGCCCGCTCGCTATGCGGAATTGCAAGCGTCGGTCGAGATCGCCAGGAGGCAGCTGTCGGAGACTTTGCGCGCCGGCCCGTCGCTCTCGAGCCCGCGGGCCACCCGGGATTTTCTGAGCGCTCGCTTACGCGATTTGGAGCACGAAGTGTTTTGCTGTCTGTACCTGGACAAGCGGCATCGCCTGATTCAATTCGAAGAGTTATTTCGCGGCACCATCGATGGCGCCAGTGTGCATCCGCGGGAGATCGTGAAGCTCGCGCTACAACGCAATTCCGCCGCGGTGATCATCGCGCACAATCATCCGAGCGGTGTCGCAGAACCGTCGCAGGCGGACGAGTTCATCACGCAGCGCGTGAAAGAGGCTCTGGCTTTAGTGGACATCCGCCTGCTCGATCACATCATCGTGGGTGACGGTGCGTGCGTGTCGTTGGCGGAACGTGGACTTATCTAATATGGGGAGCGAAGGTCGTGGCAATGCCATGGCTCAAGCGGGAACGTACGTCAACCTAATCGCGTCCTCGCCAATGAGATCGCTGGCCGCAAGGCGAAGCGGCGGCCGGGGACCGGCGAAGAATGGCGTGCCGCGGCCCAGCACGACGGGGCGTAAATAGAGTCGATACTCATCGATGAGACCAAGGTCGGTCAGGCTTCGTGCCAAGGTTGGTCCGGCAACGTCAATCTCCCCGGCGAGTTGAGCCTTGAGCCCACGTATTACTGACTCGACGCCATCCTCGACTAGTGTGACGTTGGGGCCGACCAACTTCAACGAGCGCGACACAACCCACTTCCGCTGGCTCCGCCACACCGCCGCGAAGTCGTGCTCCTCGGCGCCCCAATCAGCACTGTCTTCGTCCCAATAACGCATTATCTCGTACATGCGGCGACCGTACACCACGCCCGCCAGGGCGCGCGCATGATCCATGAAGTGACGACTGAGCGCGGGCCCGGGCGGCCCTAGTTCCATGTAGTCGACGTAGCCGTCCAAGGACTGCTGCAAACCGAAGACGAGCTTCGCCATAGGCAAAATCTCCAGCCAAGGTTTCTAGTCGCGCGCTCAAGCGGGAACGTACGTCAACCTAATCACCTCTTCGGCAATTCGATCGCTCGCGACGAGGCGGAGCGGCGGCCGGGGTCCGGCGAAGAATGGCTTGCCGCTACCCACGACGACGGGGTGGAGGTAAAGGCGATACTCATCAATAAGACCGAGGTTGGTTAGGCTTCCGGCCAACTCTGGTCCGGCAACGTCAATTTCCCCAACGAGCCGAGCCTTCAGCCCCTGGATCACCGCCTCGATGTCATCACCGACCAGTGTGGCGTTGGGCCCGACGGACTTCAACGACCGCGACACGACCCACTTCGGTTGCTTGCGCCACACCGCCGCGAATTCGTGTTCCGCCGCCATCCAATCGGGAAGGTCTTCGTCCCAATAACGCATTACCTCGTAC
>Ga0209169_10000183_pt1 | contig 37007 bp, 35 predicted proteins | sample HubBroMetageWRM4_FD_188346 | JGI IMG/M metagenome (GOLD analysis project Ga0209169, IMG submission 188346) | Warmed soil microbial communities from the Hubbard Brook experimental Forest, New Hampshire - Hubbard Brook CCASE Soil Metagenome WRM 4... | ecosystem: Environmental > Terrestrial > Soil...
TACCCAGTAAAGCCTTCGCGCGCGGTTCGTTTTCCGGTCATGAGCGTCTACGGTTGGACCTGATGAGTTGGAGGGTGCGCGGGAGAATTCGTGCCGTCCCTACGGGACTTGCTTTAGTTTTCGACTGCTACCCGGCACTTCCGTGCCGGGCTTTCACATGCCGCCCTTTCGGGGCTGGACGGCCTTCGGCCTCTTGGGGCGCTGATCATTCATGATTCGTCATCGATCGCTGATCTCCGATCACCGAACACTCGCCGCTGAACACTGGCCACTGCCCACTGAACACTGGCCACTGCCTCTAGCGTCTTAGGGAGGCGTTTTCTTCGAGGAGATAGTCTTCGAGGCGGGCGGCTAGCCAGGAGACTAGTTGCTCCTTGATTGGAGGGGGAACCTGAACGAATTCCAATCCGGCTGAGCCTGCCGGGTTGCACCAGCAGACTTCCGCAGTGATCGTGGCTTCGACCTGAGTGTGGGGGAGCGTCAGGCGCAAACTGACTCTATCTCCCACCTGAAGTGCGGGTGATTTGGTGAGAGCGATGCCGATCTCGCTGATGTTAGCGGCAGTGGCCATAAACTGGGGCTGGGAACCGAGGGAAACGTAGACCGGCATCTGCACGGGACAACGAAAGGAACGCCTTTTCTCGTTCACCATCAGGGGATAGGAAACCCGGAGAGTACGCATCAGGACTGGTGGAGACAGCGGTTTGACGAGAACAAAGCTGGCGCCGGCGCGGAATGCGCTGGGCATTTCTTCGTTGCAATTCAGCACGGCCAGCACGACTGAGGCTTTATGGGACGTCATTTGACGTAACTTTTTGAGCAGATCGAGGGCCTCGGATCGGTTCTTGAAGTCCACTACGAGGGCTTCGAATTTGGAATGACAAAGTTTATAGGCGGCGGAGGCGATATCGGAGCAGACGTCGACGTGCATCGACATTTTTCCCATGGCCTCGCAAATAGTATCGATGGTCTGAATGTCGGAGCTTACGAGCAGGACCCGAACCCCGATGGTGGGGGATGGAACTTTTCTTGAGTCAGTGGGTTTCAACTCAGCCGTTTGCGATGCGGGGCTTTCTTTGTCTTTGTCGGATGCAGTGGTGCGGGCCAGGATCTCGCTCATAGGGCGTTCCTCATATGGCGTCCTTCATATGGCGTCTCCCATAGGGCGTCTCTCATACAACCAGTGCCTCGGGGATTTCCATCTCCCCATGTTCGAAGGCGTTGACGAATGCGTCGACTACGGCGGGGTCGAAGTTTGCGCCCGCACTGGACACGATGATTTGCCGGGCTTCGAATGGAGTCACGGCGCGGCGATAGGGGCGATCGCTGGTGAGCGTGTCATAGGCATCGGCGACGGCCAACACTCGGGCTTCGATGGGTATCTGGTCGCCTTTGGAAGGACCGTATCCGGAGCCATCGAACTTGTCGTGGTGGGCGAGGATGATGGGGAGCACGCGGCGCAGGGATCCCCCGACGGGTTCGAGCAGGGCAACTCCTTTTTCGACATGCTTGCGCATTTCGGTCATCTCTTCGGGGGTAAGGCTGGCCGCCTTGTGGAGGAGGTCGCGGTTGGTTTCGAGCTTGCCGACGTCGTGGAGCAGAGCGGCGGCTCGGACATCGTCGATATGCTGCTGGTCAAATCCCATGCGCGCGGCGATCGAGGAAGCGTACAGCGCCACGCGGTAGGAGTGATTGTGGGTATATTTATCGTTGGAGATGAACTGCTGCAGAATGGTCAGGACGCCGAAGTAAGTTTGGCGGAGTTCTCTCAGATGGAGTTCTGTCCTGTCATAGAGGGTTCCCATAGCGTATGCGGTGATCAGGAGCAGGCATGCCCAGCTGGCGAGTTCGGACCACTGGTCGAAATTCAGCGCGAATGGGGCTGAGCCGGCGAAAAGGCCAGAATTCTTCCAAAGAAGGATGACGACCATGAAGATGCTGGCGCTGGCGGTGAGCACGGCGTGGCGGCGGCCATAGACATAGGCCGAGAAGATTGTGGGCAGAGTGTATAGACCCAGAATCAGGCGGTGGGAAGCGACCAGCCAGTTGAACAGGCCGGCAATGACGAAGAGGGAGAGCACGAGCCACAATTCCTGGTTAATGCTGGCCAGAGCGACTTTGAACCTGGATTTGGAGTCGGAAGCGTCGCTGGCAAGGCTTACTCGTCTGCCCAGGACGCGTTCGTTAATCAGCGTTGACTTCATCCCCATATCGTCGTCCATTGCATGAACCTCGGAGCCGGGCTGGATGCCTCGTGAATGAGTGTCCCCTCTAGTCCGTCTATCGACGCGTCCGCGCGGAACTTTAGGAGCAATGGCCCGTGGTTAGTGATCAGTGTCCGGTATCAGTGGCCAGTGAAGGGCCTGGTCCATCCCTGGGTCGGTTCGCCTCGGTTTGACTTCACTCGGTTTGACTTCATTGGAGTGCTTCTGCATTAATTAGCAGCGGAGGGTTCATGCGCGAAGTTGTTTCTACTAAAGATGCTCCGCAGGCGATTGGGCCTTACTCGCAGGCGATCAAGGCGAATGGGTTTATATTTACGTCCGGGCAGATTGCGATTGATCCGGCTACGCAGCAAGTGGTTGCGGGAGATGTGGCGGCGCAGACGGACCGGGTGCTGCGCAATTTGTCGGAGATTCTGGAGGCTGCAGGCAGCGGGCTGGGCAAGGTTGTACGCTCTACCGTCTTCCTGAAAAACATGAACGATTTCGCGGCCATGAATCAGGTTTACGGCCAGTATTTCAGTTCTGATGCGCCGGCTCGCTCGACCGTGGAGGTGGCGCGGCTTCCTAAGGATGTGCTGGTGGAAATTGATGTGGTCGCGCTGGCTTAGAACCTTCACCACAGGGACACAGAGGATCACAGGGTCACCCGGGCAACTTTTGGGATTGTAAGGAGAGACAGGAATGATTAAGTATGTTGCGGCGATTGTCATCTTGCTGGCGCTGGCGGCGGTTTTCGTCGTGGCGCAGAGCACAGCGGGGAAGTCTACGGCTCCTAACACGAACGCTCCCACGAAGGTTACGGGCGACGGAGTGAAAACCGCCTCTGGGTTGGTCTATTGGGATATCCGGGTGGGGAACGGCGACGTGGCGAAAGAAGGCAGCCATGTGCGGGTGCACTATACGGGCTGGCTGACTACCGGCAAGAAGTTTGACAGCTCAGTCGATGCGGGGAAGCCTTTCGATTTCACCATCGGGAATGGCGAAGTCATCAAGGGATGGGAAGAAGGAGTTGCCGGAATGAGGGTTGGGGGCAAGCGGCAGTTGCGCATTCCTCCGAATCTGGGGTACGGCGCTGAGGGGACACCGGGTGGGCCGATCCCGCCGAACGCTACGCTGATCTTCGATATCAGGCTGCTGGGCGTGCAGTAGGGGCATTCACCGCCGAGCCCGCAGAGGTCGCCGAGAATTTTCCTAAGAGTTGAGTTAAAGTTTCCGGGCTTGCGGGGCGACCCGCCGGTGAATCGCTTACGCCTTGACCACTTTGCCGCTGCGCAGGCAGGAGGTGCAGACGCGGATGCGCTTGGTGGCCGCGCCCACGCGGGCGTGCACCGGTCGCAGATTGACGTTCCAGCGCCGCTTGGTGACGTTGTGGGCGTGGCTGATGCGGTTTCCGAATTGCGGCTTCTTGCCGCAGATATCACATTGTTGTGCCATGACTGCTGTAGATCCTTTCAGAGGCCTTTACGGAAACCTCTATTCTACCGGATTCAGGGGCTTTGGGACAATTCGCGGCTTGGTGCTATGCGATACTTGATTTATGCAGTCCCCGCTTCAAGCGCCCAGCGCGGCTACGGACCCCAAGTCGGTTAAAGTGAACCTTACCAGCGGCACGGGTGTGGACATCGAGTGGGCCGATGGCCACGTTTCGCATTACGGGTTTGTGTATCTCCGTGATGCGTGCCCTTGTGCGATGTGTAACGAAGAGCGCGACAAAGCCGGGCGGAAGCCGGGCGAGCCGGCGAAGCTTGCCGCTGACGCGCTGCCTATGTTCAAACCTGCTGCCAGGCCGGTTTCTGCCGAGGCGATGGGGAAATACGCGATCCGGTTCAAGTGGAACGATGACCACGACCTCGGGATTTATTCGTGGAAGCTGCTGCGCGAAGTGTGTCCGTGTGAGGAATGCAGGGCCGCGGCGCGGGCGGGAACTGAGTAAAGGACCGGGGCGCGGCGATGCAAGAGGGGAAATTCAGCAGAACGGCGCAGCGGGTGGCGATTCGGCGGGCGGCGCATCAGTTGCTTGACCAGCCCAGGGTGCTGGACGATCCTCTGGCTCTGCGGATCATTGGGTCGGACGCGGCTGACGGGCTGAGATCGAATCCCAAAGAGCACCATGCTTTTTCGCGGGCGTTCCGGGCGTTTATGGCGGCGCGCAGCCGCTATGCCGAGGACGAGCTGGCTCGCGCTGTGGCGAATGGCGTGAGGCAATATGTGGTGCTGGGGGCGGGTCTCGACACGTTTGCTTATCGCAATCCTCATCCCGGGTTGCGGGTGTTCGAGGTGGATCATCCTGCGACGCAGGCCTGGAAGCGCGAGCAGTTGCAGGCGGCTGGCATTGCGGTTCCGGTGGGTTTGACCTTCGTGCCTGTCGACTTCGAGGGGCAGACTCTGGCGGATGGGCTTGGGCGGGCTGGACTCGACTTGGGCGCGGCGGCGTTTTTCTCGTGGCTGGGGGTGACGCCTTATCTGACGCGCGAAGCCTGCATGATGACGTTGAGCTTTGTTGCGAAAATGCCGGTTTGCAGCGGGGTAGTGTTTGATTTTGCGGTGGATCCGGCGCTGCTGAATGCGGGACAGCGGCAGGCGCTCGATGCGCTGTCGGAACGCGTGGCCCGGTATGGGGAGCCGCTTCAGCTATTCTTCGATCCGGGGAAATTGCAGGACGAGTTGAGGGGGATGGGGTTTCAGCGGACGGAGTTTCTGCAGGGCAAAGAGATTAACGCGCGCTATTTCAAGGACCGCGACGACGGGTTGCTGGTGCGGGGTGGGATTGGGCATTTGATGGGAGCGTGGGTGTAATGAGAGGCGAAGGCCCCGATTGAAGTACGGCACCCGAGTTCATCGATAGGGTGAGGGTGCCGTCCCTGACGGGACTCGGTTCCCTTGGATACGCGTTACCCGGCACTTCCGTGCCGGGCTTTTACATGCCGCCGCTACGCGGCTGGAGTTGAGGCAATCGAGACGCGGGTCATTCGGCGCGAGTCATTCAACGCGGGTCATGCACTACCGGAGGCATTTCCGATACAATCCCTTGTCTTGCCAAGGTTATCTCGTCGAGGAAACCTCATGCCTGCTCGGAAGTGTGCTGTCATCCTCTCGATTCTTGCGGCTGTTACCGCGCTGGGCGCGACCTGCCCTGCTGGCGCGGCAACTGCTACCGTTTTTTCCATTTCGTTTCCCAAGACCCGAAGTGAGAAGCCTCTTGACGGCAGGATCCTTTTGATTCTTTCGACCGATGCGTCCGACGAACCGCGCATGCAGGTCAATGACACGCCGAACACTCAGATCATCTTCGGCCTCGACGTTGACGGGATGCTCCCTGGCCAGGCCCGGATCGTGGATGCGTCCGCGGCCGGCTATCCCATCAAGAGTCTGGGGGACGTTCCGCCGGGCGAATACTTCGTGCAGGCTGTATTGCACCGCTACGAAACTTTCCATCGGGCCGACGGGTACACGGTGAAACTGCCGATGGATCGGGGCGAGGGTCAGCATTGGAATATCGCGCCCGGGAATTTGTATTCGACTCCCCGCAAGATTACGGTTAGCGCCACCTCTGGAACCATCGCTGTCGTGCTCGACCAGGAGATCCCTCCAATAGTGCCTCCGCAGGACACGAAATATATCCGGCACCTCAAGATCCAGAGCGAGTTGCTGACGCGGTTCTGGGGACGGCCGATGTATTTGAGCGCGAATGTGCTGGTGCCCGAGGGATTCGACACACATCCCGAGGTTCACTATCCGGTAATAATTTCGGAAGATCATTTCAACGACGACTTTGCCGGGTTTCGCCCCGAGCCGCCTGATCCGAATCTAAAGCCGGATTACAGCGAGCGCTTTCATATTTCCGGGTACAACCGCATCCAGCAGCAGGAAGCTTACAAGTTTTATCAGCAGTGGAGCGGCCCGGGATTTCCCCGCGTGCTCATCGCGGAAATCAATCACGCGAACCCTTACTACGACGATTCTTATGCCGTGAACTCCGCGAACCTTGGACCTTACGGCGATGCCATTGAGACCGAGTTGATTCCCGCGATTGAGAAGCAGTTCCGCGGCATCGGGCAGGGCTGGGCGCGCTTTGCCTACGGCGGTTCCACGGGCGGGTGGGAATCGATGGCGGTGCAGATGTTTTATCCCGACCACTACAACGGAGCTTTCATCGCCTGTCCCGATCCGGTTGATTTTCGGTCGTTTATTACTGCAAACCTTTACCAGGATAAGAATGCTTTTTACATGCAAGGCGCGCATTCGGATATTCCGCAGCCCGGCATGCGCGACTACCTCGGCCGGACGCTGATTACGATGCAGGGCGTAAATCAGTATGAGCTTGCCCTGGGAACTCGGGGCCGCTCGGGAGAGCAGTTTGACATCTGGCAGGCGGTTTATAGTCCCGTCGGAAAAGACGGGTACCCACAGCCGATTTTTGACAAAGAAACCGGCGTGATTGATCCCGCCGTCGCCGCCTATTGGAAAGAGCATTACGACCTGAGCGCGATTCTGCAGCGCGACTGGGCGACGTTAGGTCCCAAGCTGGAAGGCAAGCTCAACGTGTATGTGGGCAGCGCTGATACTTACTTTCTTACTGACGCCGTCTACTATCTTGAGGATTTCCTGAAGACGACGACGAACCCTCCCTATGGAGGAGAGGTGAAATACGGCGACCGCGCTGAGCACTGCTGGAACGGCGATCCCAATCTTCCGAACTATCTTTCGCGGCTGCACTACCACACGATGTACCTGCCGAAGATTCTTGGGCGCATGGAGAAGACTGCGCCGCCAGGGGCGGATTTGAAGTCGTGGCGGTATTAGGGCGCGGGCAGCCCCAAATTAGGATCGCTGTGGATTTGGCTGTGACGTCCATCACATACCATCTCGTGATTGTTCGAGAGACTATAAGGGATCGGCCCCTGCCTGCCGCGCGGCTCCAGCGCCGTAGGCACAGCATGTGAAAGCCCGGCACGGTAATGCCGGGTGAGGTGCGCTTCGGCGGAATCGAGTCCCGCAAGGGACGACACAATGGCTCACACCTATCCCAACGTTCTGATCCATTGCGTTTTCAGTACCAAGCTACGTCGCGATTCCATCCCAGATAACTTGCGCGAGAAGCTCTCGATGTATTTCGTCGGAATCGGCAAGAGTCACGACATCCAGGTGTTGTGTGCCGGAGGTATGGCGAATCATGCGCACCTGCTGATCGTGCTGCCCGCCTCCATGCCCCTCTCAAAAGCAATGCAAATACTAAAAGCGAACTCTTCGCGATGGCTTGGCGAACACGGATTTGATTTTGCCTGGCAGGAAGGCTACGGGGCGTTCAGTGTGAGCGCTTCAAATGTGGAAGCGGTCAGGCATTACATTGAGCACCAGCCCGAGCATCATGCGAAACATTCGTTCGAGGATGAGTTTGTCTCGCTGCTGCGGAAGTCCGGTGTTGAGTACGATCCCGTGTTCGTCTTCGGCTGACGGGTGGCGTCCCTGACGGGACTCGCTCCATGTCCCTCTCTACCCGGCACTTCCGTGCCGGGCTTTCACGTGCCGCCGCTACGCGGCTGGAGCATTCTCGTGGCTCGATTTTATCCTTCGATTCGGGAGCCTATGGCCATAAGACAGATGGCGTCTCTGACGGGACTTGGTTCTCTTGGGGGCGCCTACCCGGCACTTCCGTGCCGGGCTTTCACGTGCCGCCGCTACGCGGCTGGAGCATTCTCGAAGCTCGATTTTATCCTTCGATTCGGGAGCCTATGGCCATAAGACAGGTGGCGTCTCTGACGGGACTTGGTTCTCTTGGCGGCGCCTACCCGGCACTTCCGTGCCGGGCTTTCACGTGCCGCCGCTACGCGGCTGGAGCATTCTTGTGGCTCGACTTCGTCTTCGATTCAATAGTCAGCGATTGGAATCGTCATCCGATGCGTCCAGTTACTCCCAATCCACTGTAAAATTGAATCATCAGCTCCGGAGCCACTTCCGCATTGTCTTTTCTTGATCAACTGAATCCGCAGCAGCGCGAGGCTGTCGAAACTACCGAGGGGCCGGTGCTGATTCTCGCCGGCGCGGGGAGCGGGAAGACGCGCGTCATCACCTACCGCATCGCGTACTTGATCGAGAACATGGGCGTGATGCCGGAATCCATTCTGGCGATGACGTTCACTAACAAGGCCGCGGCCGAAATGGCTGAGCGCGTCGAGAAGCTTGTGGGCGGGCTCAGCATTGCCAAGCCGGTTATCTCGACCTTTCATTCTTTCTGCGTGCGGGTGCTGCGTCGCGACATTGAAGCTTTGCAGATTCCTTCGGCTACGCCTGGGCAACCGCCTATCGGCCACACGAAGAAATTCGTGATCTACGACGAGAGCGACCAGCAGTCCGTGGTGAAGTCGGTGATGAAGCGGCTGGGGCTGGATGACAAACAACTCACGCCGCGCACCGTGCTTTCGCGCATCTCGTGGGCGAAGAATCACATGCTTGATCCGCAGGAGCTTTATCTGCAGTCGGCTGACCCTAAGACTGAGAAGATCGCGCATCTGTTTGAGGAGTATCGCAAGGAACTGCGCAAGGCCAACGCTCTCGACTTCGATGATCTGTTGCTCGAAGCTACGCGCCTGTTGAAGACGGCCGCGCCGGTACGCGAGTATTACAACCGCCGCTTTCAATATCTGCTGATCGACGAATATCAGGACACCAACCGGCCGCAGTACGAACTGATGCGCATGCTGGCCGGCGCGCGGCATAACGTATGCGCCGTTGGCGATGAGGATCAGTCGATTTACTCGTGGCGCGGCGCCGACATCCGGAACATTCTCGAATTCGAGAAAGACTTTCCCGAGGCAAAGATCATTCGGCTGGAGCAGAACTATCGATCGACGCAGAATATTCTGGAGGCTGCGTCGTCCGTGGTGGCGAACAACATTCGCCGCAAAGGCAAGAATCTTTGGACCTCGCGGCAAGGCGGAACGAAGATCGGCTACTACGAGGCCCCGGACGGTGAAAACGAGGCGCTTTTCGCCGCTGACCATATTGCTAAATACCTGCGCGAGGCTGGTCGTGCTGAAAATTCGAGGGGCGAAACTCCGCGGGCTGCCGTGCTTTACCGGACCAATTCGCAGTCGCGGCTGTTCGAAGAGGCGATGCGCCGCTATGGTCTGAAATACAAAGTGGTCGGCGGGTTCTCGTTCTACGAGCGCGCCGAGATCAAGGACATAATCTCGTACCTGAAGGTCATCCAGAATCCCGATGACTCGATCTCGTTGCTGCGCGTCATCAATACTCCTACTCGCGGCATCGGCAAGGGCACCATCGACACACTCGAGCATCTCGCGCTTGAGACCGGGCTGTCGCTGTGGGGTGCTGTCGGAGAGGCCATTCGACGGCAGCTCCTACCGCAGCGGGCGCTGGCAGCGCTGAAGAGCTTTCAACAGTTGATCGTGGATGCGCAGGCGATGCAGTCGGGAACGTTCGCCGAAAGGATGGAAGAAACGGCAGGGACGGAAAATGTGGCGCGGGGATCCACGCCTGCGGTTCCCGAGGCCGAAACAGAACCGACCTCCGAGAACGATGCGGCTGCGTTTGATCCCAACGAATTCGAGAACACGGCGTTCGATTTCGGTGGAGCTTATGCTGGAGACGGGAGCGGCGCTGACAGTAGCGCCGGTGTCCCGCCGGCTGTCTTGCCAGAAGAAGAGCTGGCATCCCAGGCGACTCCAAGCCAGCAAGATGCTGGCGCTACAAATTCCACCGCGGACCTGCTTAAGTTCCTGATCGACCGGACCGGGTACATCAAGTTGCTTGAAGAGGAGGACACGCCTGAGGCCTTCTCCCGCATCGAGAACCTGCGCGAGCTGGTGAATGCCGCCATGGATTCGCGCGACCGCGGCGAGACGCTTGATCAGTTTCTGGACCACGCGGCGCTGATCAGCGATGCCGACGACTATGACGAGCGCTCGCAGATCACGCTGATGAGCCTGCACGCCGCCAAGGGCCTGGAGTTTCCCTTGGTCTTTCTCAGCGGCCTTGAAGAGGGACTGTTTCCACACTCGCGTACCATGCTGCAGCCTGACGACGTGGAAGAAGAGCGGCGGCTGTGCTATGTGGGGATGACGCGCGCCATGGATCAGCTGATTCTGACCCGCGCGGTTTACCGGCGGAGATATGGGACCGATTTACCGGAAGCGAGCGTGCCGTCGAGATTCCTGGAAGAAGTGCCGATGCAGTTGATCGAAGAGCTGGGCGGACGCCGGAACAGGGCTGGAACGGGCGTAAGCCAAACGGGGACGGTCGGATTTCCCACGGGACGCAGCTCCGCTGCTTACGACGGAGACGCGCACTACTCCTACGAAGACGAAGACCAGAGCGCAAGCTGGAAGCGCACCGGCGGACAACCCACGCGGCAAAAGCCCACGGCTCCGGCCGTGCCCTACAACTCCATTGAGAACATCGCCGAGTTCTTTGCCTCGCGCGGCAAGAAGTTTACCGTGCCTAAAACGCGGGTAGAAGAGCCTACCGGCAAGCGCGGATTCCGTCCCGGGCAGAAGGTGCGGCATCCAAAATATGGCGAGGGAACGGTCTACCAGCGAGAAGGAGAAGGCGAAGAAGCCAAGATTACGGTACAATTCCCTCGCTTCGGATTGAAGAAGCTGGTGGAGAAGTATGCGCAGCTGGAACGGGCTTGAGCGCAATCTGGTAGTTTTGTAATTGGACGATTTGGTGGGGCTGGATTTCAGTTGCGGCCTTGAATGACGAATCGCCCAATTACGAGACTACAAAACTTAGAGATCCAAGAAAGCAATCATGGCAAACACAGCAACGTTGACCAAAGAAGAACGCAAGAAAGCGAAGCGCGCGTCGCGTAAGAAGACCAAAGCGGAAAAACCGAAGAAGCCGCGTGACTACGCGCGCGGGTCGAAAAAGCGCAAGGTGAAGAAGTTGGCTCGCGGCCAGTCGAAGCGGTAGGCCGCACGCTCGGAATTACGGGCATGGGCCGGTCGCCCATGCCCGACTCCCGCTGTGAGGAGACAACGACCTCTTGTCAGAACCGTCTGCGGAACCCACTGGCACCGAGCGCAGCTCGACCGTTCGAACCAGCGACAGCCAGCTTCTCTGCTGCAAGTCGATCGATAAACTGATCGCGGAATCCGAGGCCCCGGGGCAAAGGCTGCAAAAGACTCTCGGGCCATGGTCGCTGACCGCGCTGGGCATCGGCGCCATCATTGGCTCGGGAATTTTCATCCTTACCGGCACTGCGGCTGCCGGCGAATACTTCCAGGTTCCGTCTATCCTGCATGCGCAGGCGCTCGACGTAATCGTGAATCTAGTGCGCACCGGCAGCACGGCGGGAGCGCTGATGCACGGACGCCCACCGGCCGGGCCATCGATTGCGATTTCGTTTCTCCTCGTCGCGGTCGCCTGCAGCTTTGCCGGATTGTGCTATGCCGAACTGGCTTCGATGATTCCCATCGCCGGCAGCGCCTATACCTATTCGTACGCGACCCTCGGCGAAATTTTTGCCTGGATCATCGGCTGGGATCTGATCCTCGAATACGTAGTGTCGAACGTCGCAGTCGCGGTTGGCTTTGCCGGTTATACAAAAGCGCAACTGGCGGTATTCGGCGTCAACTTGCCGGAGAAATTTGCGAGTCCCGTATGGGCCGGCGGGCAGTGGACAGGCTCCTATTTCAATCTTCCCGGCTTCCTTATTGTTTTCATTCTTACGTTGCTGCTGGTGCGCGGAGTAAAGGAGTCGGCGGAGACCAATAACATCATGGTGGCGGTCAAAATCGGCGCCATTCTGACCTTCCTGGTAGTCGGTGGAATGCTGGTGAAGCCTGCGAACTGGACGCCCTTCGCGCCCTCTGGCTTCGCTGGAATCGTTACCGGAGGAGCCATCGTTTTCTTTACCTACATCGGATTCGATTCGGTCTCGACCGCCGCCGAGGAGTCACGCAATCCGCAAAAAGATTTGCCCTTCGGCATCATCATGTCGCTGGTGGTCTGCACGGTGCTCTATGTTGGGGTTGCCGTCGTCCTGCTGGGGATGATGAAGTACACGACCTTCGTGTCCGGTGCCGCCGCCGAAGCTCCCGTGGCCTACGCGATGAAGTATCTGGGCGTGCACCCGCTCTTTCGCTCGGTGATCGTGATCGGAGCGCTGACGGGGATGATCTCTTCGTTGCTCGTGTTTCAGTACGGACAGGCGCGCATCTGGTACGCCATGTCCCGGGACGGCTTGTTGCCGAAGTTGTTCTCCGCCGTACACCCGAGATTTAAGACGCCACACATTTCCACCTGGATCGCCTGTTTCGCGGTCGGAATTCCCGCAGGCCTTGTGGACATTGGAGATGCCGCCGACCTTGCCAACATCGGGACGCTGTTTGCTTTTGTTCTGGTTTCGCTGGGAGTGATCATCCTACGGCGTCGGCAGCCCGACCGCAGGCGCGCGTTCCGAGTCCCGTTTGTGCCGTGGTTCCCGCTAATCTCGATTCTCTTCTGCGGCGGCCTCATGTTCGGACTCACGGTCATTACCTGGCTGCGCTTCGTGATCTGGCTCGCCCTGGGGTTGCTGATCTACTTCTTCTACAGCCGGCATCGCAGCGAGTTCGCGAAGAAGTAGCCGGATTTCCTGTCTCGCAAATATCTCCGCGAGAATCTACAATCAGGGGTGATGTCCTCCGCACTCGATCGACTGCCGAATAGTTTTCTGCGACTTCTTCCCAAGGCTGAGCTGCATTTGCATCTTGAGGGCGCGATCGAGCCCGCTACGCTGTTTGAGCTGCGGCAGCGTCGCGGTGAACGCCCCACGCGGGCCGAGGTCGAAGCGCTTTACCGTTACGAAGACTTCCCTGGTTTTCTGCTCGCGTTCAAGAACATCACCGAACACCTGCGAACGGCGGACGATTACGAACTCATCACTTACCGGCTGATGCAGCGCCTCAAGGAAGAAAACGTGCTGCACGCCGAGGTCTACGTCTCGGTTGGAGTCTGCCTCTGGCGCAAGCAGGAGTTCGCCGCCATTTTCGAGGGTCTCGACCGCGGCCGCGTTCGCGGGGCACGCGATTTCGGCATCTCGCTGGTATGGATCTTCGACGCAGTCCGGCAGTTCGGCGCTGAGGCAGCGCAAAAAGTTTTCGAGCTTGCGGTCCGCTATCACGACCGTGAAGTCGTCGGCATCGGTATCGGAGGCGACGAGCGGAAAGCCCCGCCTGAGCTTTTCCGCGACGCCTACGCCTGGTCCGCCGACCACGGCTTGCGCCTTACGGCGCACGCGGGCGAGACTGGGCCGCCGGAATCGGTTTGGGGAGCGCTCAACCTGCGTGTCGAGCGCATCGGCCACGGGCTCACCGCCTTCCACGATCCGGATCTGGTGGAAGAGCTTGCGCAGCGGCAGGTTCCGGTGGAAATCTGCCTCACTAGCAACCTGCGCACCGGCCTTTGCCCTAATCTCGCCGATCATCCCGCGAAAAATTATTTCGATCACGGCGTGATGATTACCCTGAATAGCGACGACCCGGCTATATTCGGCACAACGCTGGCACGCGAATACCAGATCGCGCAGCAAACCTTCGGATTCACCGACGAGCACCTGCGCGAACTGGCACGCAACTCTTTTGAAGCGTCGTTCCTGCCGGCGGAAAAGAAGCTGGAGTTTCTGAACCTGTTCGATGCCGCTGCCGCGAGGTGATGATGGCGGTCAGGACCGTCCTCCAACTCGGCGATCCGCGCCTGCGGGAAATCTCTCTGCCGGTTAAGGATCCCTCCGCTCCCGAAGTGGCTGCGCTCGTCAACGACCTCGCCGACACGCTTGCCTACTGGCGCGTCACCACGGGATACGGCCGGGGCATTGCCGCCCCACAACTGGGAGTTCCGCGACGCGTCGTCTTCCTGCAACTGCCCGGAGACAAGCCCTGGCCGCTCATCAACCCGGAGATCGTCGCGCGCAGTAAAGAGAAGATCTTTGTCTGGGATGCCTGTCTCAGCTTCCTCTCGATCTTCATGCAAGTCGAACGCAACCGCGAAATCACGGTGCGGTATAAGGACATGAAGGGCGAAAGCCGTGAATTCCACGCCGGGGACGAGCGCAATCTCTCGGAACTGCTGCAGCACGAAATAGACCACCTGGAGGGCATCCTCGCCGTCGACCGCATTACCGACATCAAGACCCTCTGCACTCGCGAAGAATTCGAAAAGCGGTATCGCCAGAGCAGCCCCTACGCCGCCGTTCCGGCTACAATCGAAAGCTGAATGATTCGCAGCTGAGTACTAACTGGTACAAACTAACTAGTACGACAGCGGACAACCGAATGTCCCTCCACATCGGCATCGTCGCTTGCAGCGCGGAAGGTGCTGCGCTCTGCTATCGCACCATTTGTGTTGAGGGCGCGGACTTGCTTGGCCCCTATGGCCATCCGGAAATCTCGATGCACGGCCACAGCTTTGCTGATTACGTGAGGTGCATCGAAGCCAATGACTGGGCCGGCGTTGCGGAACTCATGCTTTCCTCGGCGGAAAAGCTGGCCAAAACTAGGGCAGACTTTCTGATTGCTCCCGTCAACACCGTGCATCAGGCTTTCGATTTGGTGGAGCATCGCTCACCGCGGCCCTGGCTGCATATTGCGGTCGAGGTCGCGAACGAAGCTAAGCGTCACGGCTACAAACGTCTGGGAATTCTGGGAACCCGGGCACTGATGGAGGGCCCGGTCTACCGGGAAAAACTAAAAGCCGTGGGCATCGAGCATCGCATTCCCGCCGCGGAGCAGCGTGAGCGCATCCATCGCATCATTTTCGACGAACTGGTCAACGGTGTTTTCTTGCCGCGCACGCAAGCCTACCTCACTGAAGTGATCCGCGGCCTGCAAGACGAGGGTTGCGATGCCATAGTCCTTGGATGCACGGAGATTCCATTGGTGATGACGGCGGAACAGTCGCCGTTGCCGATGCTCGATTCCACGCGTCTGCTGGCGCGAGCCGCTTTGCGCAAGGCGGTGGAGGGGTGATGGTTCTATGTGCATTGTGCGCCGTTCACCCAGCTAATTTCGCCGAACGCTGCTGCCTAGCCTGCACTTATCGTGCATCCATGCTGTAATAAAGACATTCATTAATCTATGCCCTCTACCGTCACAAGTCTGCGCCGCCGCGTCAAGGCACTGCACCGCAACGTGCGCGGAGCCGCCATGGCCGCGCGTGCGCTGGCCTCGACCGATCATCCCTTGCTGGCGCATATTATTCCGGTTCGGCGCTGCAACCTGGCTTGCACTTACTGCAACGAGTTCGATGACTTTTCGAAACCCGTACCTACGGAGGAGATGTTCCGCCGCATTGACAAGTTGGGCGCGCTGGGCACGGCGGTGGTCACAATTTCCGGTGGCGAGCCGCTACTGCATCCGGAACTCGACGGCGTCATCCGCCGCATTCGCTCGAACGGCATGATCGCGGGATTAATCACCAACGGATATTTTCTGGTGCCGGAGCGCATTCAGCGCCTGAACCGCGCCGGCCTCGAGTGGCTGCAGATCTCCATCGACAACGTGAATCCCGACGAAGTTTCGAAGAAAAGTTTGAAGGTCCTCGACAAGAAGTTGCAGTCGCTCGCCCAATACGCTGAGTTTCATGTGAACATCAACTCGGTGGTGGGAGGCGGAATTGCGAATCCGCAGGATGCGCTAACCATTGGCAAGCGCGCTGTCGAACTAGGTTTCAGCTCGACCATCGGAATCATTCACGACGGCAGCGGCCAGGTGCAGCCGCTCAACGACGAAGAGCGCCGCATTTATGACGAGATGAAGTCGTGGGAGAAGCGCAGCTTCACCCGCATCAATGCCTTTCAGGACAACATTGCGCAGGGGCTGCCAAACGAATGGCGCTGCCGCGCCGGGGGGCGCTATCTCTATATTTGTGAAGACGGGTTGGTGCACTACTGCTCGCAGCAGCGCGGCTATCCCGGAGTACCGCTGGCGACTTACACGCGCGACGACATTCGGCGCGAATATCTGACCGAGAAAGGCTGCGCGCCCCATTGCACGGTTTCGTGCGTGCATCAGGTCGCAATTTTCGATGGATGGCGCGCGCCGCAGGCTCCCGCGCAGAACAACTCTTCACGAGACACGGAACTCGTTCAGATCGGGCGTTAGCCTGCGTCGCAGCTTATTTCTTCGGTTGCGCACTGGGCGGCAGAATTCCATTCAAACGCAAGTACATGGCAGCGGCAGCGTAATGGTCGGCCCATCCGCTGGCCAAGCCCAGCGCGGCCATGGCGCGGGGAAACTGGTGTCCTCCGAAGAGTTCGACGGTGTCGCCTAGCCTGGAGTCGTCCATTTTGGCGAGTGCATCGGAGCAAAAGTCGAACGAAGCCGTGGCCGCAGCAAGCAGCTTGTCCTTGCTATCGGTTTCCTTGACTTCCTCGACTTTGGGGGCGTCAACGTTCGCTGCCTTGGCGCATCCGCCGTTGTTCGAGCCAATAATGTGGACGACCAGATGCTCAAAGGTTATCTGCTCGGGCGTGGGCTTGTAGCCGAACTTGTCGGCGGGCATGGCGGTGATGGCGCCGAGAATGTTATTCCGCGATCGCGGCAGCAGCATGCGGAGAGAAGTCGCCACGGGATCTTTCACCGGCGCGGCGGGCGCGGAAGTTGGCGGCGTGGTTTGCGCAGCAGCCGCCGATGGCAGACAAGCTGCAAGAAACAGGACAACGGAAATCATTTTCACGGAATGGCCTCCTCAGACGTCCTTAAGCATAAACCCGCATGGGCTGGATCGTCACGCCAACGACCTCTACGAAAATATTGCTGCGAATGTGAGCGTGATCACGACCCACCATCCGATCACAATGGCGAACGAAGTGCCCATCTTCACTTTACCGGCGGCGGTAAACCCGATCGCGGTCAGCGCCAGCGTCCAAAGCAGGAAAATATCCATTTGCGATGCAATGAAGTACCAGAACGGACCGTCAGCCACGTTCATGAAGTATCCCGGATTGGACGCGACCGGATTGTTCAAGGTGAATCCGTCGGGGCTTGCGCCGGCGAGCACAGAAGCAAGGGCCAACAAATTCCTCAAGACCATCGGCAATCCCGCGTAGACCACTACGGCGAGTGATTTGCTGTACGAAATATCGGCGTTTGCCCCGAACTTGAACGTGGCGAATTGCAATCCTGACATGACCAGCCAGATCAACAGAGTCACCACGGGAATGGCGATGTAATAAGCAATCCCCGTGATTTTCACTTGCTGCTCCCGCTGCGAGGGAGTCGCCTTTTCGTATTGTGCCTCGGCCTTGGGCCGCGCCCGCAGATCATTCTCCATCATCTTCTGCACGCCGATCTTCTGCCCCGCGACGTAAACCAGGGCCCAGCCCACAAGAGTCATTAGCAGAAACGGCAGCCACCACTGTGCACTGCGGCGCACATCGGTGAATGTTTTCGTGGGCGCGATGAAGGTGTCGATGATGCGCGCGGCCTGGGAAAGTGGAGCGGGTCCGGACGCTGGGGCGGAAAGGGATACAGGTGGGAGCGGAGCAGCAGCCATGTTCTTGCCTCCGGCAAAATGCCAAGGAATTCTATCCGGGATGCGCCTCGGAGACAAGCGAGAGCGTCGAGTGCAAGTCGGAGTGCGAGTTTAAGATAAAGCCATGCAGAATGTGACGCCGATTGCGATTGCGGCGCTTGGATTGGAGCTGGTTCCGGCGGTTCTGTTTGCTCTGGCCGCGGAGCGAGTGGCGCGCGCCGTGGGTCGCTGGCCGGTGGCGGCGCGCATGGTTCTTCCGGCGGTCCTTGTCACGCCGTACGGTTTGGTTTCGATCTCCGGACACATGTTTCGGTGGCGCTGGTTTGCGCTTTATGCGGCGCTGCCCGTGGCGATCGCATGGTTGCTGCAGCACGCCGCCGCTGCGGACCCTGCATCCGCCGATCCCGCAGCTCCCAATAAAGAGCAGCGGGGCGACTGGCGAGACGCCCTGATTCTGCTGGTTCTGGGGCTGGCTGTGGATCTGCGCTGGTTCGAAGGGGCGTGGCCGCGCGGTCTGCAACCCTTGAACGAATTGTTTCTGGTGGATGCTGGCCTGTATGGATTTTTGGCGATCCGGCAACTGAGCGGAACCGGTTTCGATTTCCATCTGAAATGGAGCGACTGGAAAACTGGTCTGCGGGAGCTCGTTTTCTTCACGCCCTTCGTTCTTGTGCTGGGACTGGCGTTGGGCTTCATCCATCCGCATCGCAACCTGCCAGGAATCGGCGTCGCGCTCCTGCGCTGGGTAGGGATATTCGTCTTTACTGCCGCACCGGAAGAACTTTTCTTTCGCGCCTGGATGCAGAACCTGCTGGAGCGGCGCATGGGACGGCGGGCAGCGCTGGTGGTCGCGTCGGTTTTGTTTGGGCTGTCGCACTTCAATAAACGTCGAAGCGCGACCATGCCGCATTTCAACTGGCCCTATGTTTTGCTGGCGACAATCGCTGGAATCTTCTATGGACGTGCATGGCGCGAGCAACGGCGCGTGCCGGCTTCGACGATCACTCATGCCAGCGTGGATTGGTTATGGGGCTTATGGTTCTAAGGGTGAGGTTGCCGTTGCAATGGCGAGGATCATCCGCCATTCGGGAGTCGATCTAGCCTGAGCTTGCCTGGGCCATAGCTCGGATCTTCGTCATCAGGGTTCCCACGAAACGAGCAACTGATTCGAGTCGCTGTAGATCGTCGGGAGTGAAGTCGGGTCCCGCTGCGGCTGGGCGTGGGGCCTTGCGAGAGATTTGAATTACGCCGATTACTTCTCCGTTTTCGGCGAGAACTGGCGCCGACATGAGTTTCTGGATTACTTGATCGTCCAGCCCGGTATCACCCAGTTTGACGAGTTCAAAAACGCTGAAGTGCTTTACTTGGGTGAAGCCGTTGAAGAGCTCGGCCTCCCTTGTCCGTGCGGTGCGGGCCGCCACCGCCGAACTGGAAAGAGGGATTGCTCCTGCTGTTCTCAGCACAGCGGGATATAAGAAGTTGAGCAGACTCCCGCTCAGCTCCAACAGCGCGACCTCGGTTTCCGTCACGCGGAAAATCTTGGCCACGTTGACGCAAATCGAGTCCGGAGTTTGATCCGTCGAGTCCAGGACTGCGAGCTGTTCGATTTCCCCCATCTTACCGAGCATGACTGAGGATGAGTTGAGCGGCAAGATAACTAACGTGCCTCCCGGGGGTTACGGAACCGGTTGGGTCCCGTGATAGCGCAGATATCCCAAACCAACGCGCAGGTGGTGATGAAGGGCGTCCGGGACGCAGATGGCCACGCCGAGACCGAGCAGTCCCTGGGCCAGGCCAAGCGCCCAGAGGTTGCGATAACGCTGGAACAGCGCGCACGAAACCACACCCCACACCATCGTGGCTGCGGTAAGCACAAGGTTGGGGAGGTGAGCGGCGGCGAAGAGGACGCCAGCGAGCGCTACGGCGGTCGATTCACTGGAGACAAGGCGCAGGAGCCGGTCCATAAAGTAATCCTGCATTAGAAATTGCTGATAAATGGTCCAGAGCAGGTAGCCAGCGACGTGCCCGAAATCGGGTTTATAGAGGGGATGCAGCGTGCCGATTTTCGCTGCGACGAACATGCTCGCGGCAGTGAGCACGATTCCGGCGGCCAAGATCCAGAGCGAGGGGATGAGGCACCGCCAGCCCAGACCCAGTTCATCGCGACTTGGGCGCCGCACCAGCACGACCAGCAGCGTCAGCACGAGAACCATGGGCGAGAAGATTCGCTGCAGGCGCTCGGGAGTCCAGATGACGCCGACAATCACACCGTAGCCCAGAATCAGCTCGGCGAGATCACGGGCCCGGCTGGGATGTGACATCGAGGAAGTATGGCACAGGTCTTGTGCGGCCGGTCTGGGATGCCGCCCCTCGCTACGCTCGCGGGACAGCCGAGGCGGCTGTCTCCACATGAACCTTCTGCGCTGCCTACACTGCGACTTCCGGCGTGGCTTCGAGCAGACTGCGGGTGTAGGAATGCTGCGGGTGCCCGGTGATCTGCTCGGTCGGGCCGACTTCGACGATCTTGCCGCGATACATCACAGCGATGCGCGTCGAAAGATAGCGCACGACTGGCATGGAGTGCGAGATGAAAAGATAGGTCAGTCCGAAATCGCGCTGAAGCTGCGCAAGCAGGTTAACGATCTGTGCACCCACGCTGACGTCGAGCGCCGAGACCGGTTCATCGGCCACGATGAACTTGGGATGCAGCGCCAGGGCGCGGGCGATGCCGATGCGCTGGCGCTGTCCTCCGCTGAATTCGTGGGGGAAGCGCCGCAGGATTGAGTCGTCGAGGCCGACGGCGCGCAAGAGTTCGACGACGCGGGATTGGATCTCGATCTTCGAGCTTCTATCTTCGTGGATAAGAAGCGGCTCGGCGATGATGTCTTCGACGCGGAAGCGGGGATCGAGCGAGGCGAATGGGTCCTGAAAGATGATTTGCAAGTCGCGGCGCATGCGGCGCATTTCGCCGGGACTGGCGGCGAGCAGGTCGCGGCCTTCGAAGCGGACGCTGCCGGAAGTAGGCTCGATGAGGCGGAGCAGCAAACGTCCGAGCGTGCTCTTGCCTGAGCCTGATTCACCGACGAGTCCGAGGGTCTCGCCGGCGTGGATATCGAGCGAGACGTCGTCGACGGCGCGGACTTCGCTGTGAGGTTTCCCTCCAAACGCAGATTCGGCACGCGGATAAATCTTGGTGAGGTTCCGAATTTCGACAAGCGGCATAGTCTCTATTCCAGATTCTAGAATATGGAATGCATTGATCTCATCCTGACGCAATCATCGGTACGGCGGCCAGCGCGGCCAGCAACCCGACCAGCCTCCAGCGGGTGAATTGTTCTTTCAGGAACAGGCGGGCCAGGAGCACGGTGACGGCGGGATAGAGCGACGAGATGACCACAGCTTCGTCGAGGCGCCCGGTCTGGCTGGCATGGACGAAGAGGATGGTGCCGAGGGAGTCGATGCAGCCGGTTACAACGCCCCAACGCAGGCCGGCTGGGGTAATGTCGCGAAAGTTTCTCAGCAGCAGGACGATCAAACCCGTGATGATCAAGCCGCCGGTCCGCGTCAGCGATGCGATCCATAAAGCGGAGGTGTCGCCGGCCTGGCGGACGCAGAGATAGAAACTGGCGAAGCCGATGCCCGCGAGTATAGCAAGCCCGATGCCTTCGGGAGGGCTGCCATCTTCCGTGCGCGTGATGAGCCAAAGTCCAACAGCCGCCAAAGCGAAGCCGAGGAGGGGAATCCTGCCGGGCAAGCCCTCCGTGAAGATGGAGAACACTGCCGGGATTGCTGCGCTTAACACCGCTGCGACCGGCGCAGTCAGTCCCATCCTCCCAGAGGAAAGTGCACGATAGAAGATGGCTAGGGCAGCGCCTCCGGAGATGCCGCCGGCTAGAACCCAGGCTGCGCTGCGCGCGGAGGGGAACGGTGCATGCGCGGCTAAGGCGAGCGTGCCTATCACGAGCAGGCCGCCCAGGTTCACGACGACGGTGAACAGGAAGGCGTTGGCGCGGCGGGTGGCGTAGCCGCCAAGGAAGTCGCTCGTACCCCAGGCCATGACTGCCGCCATGCCATAAACAGCGGTCGTGAATTGCGGCGTGGGGGACATGTTCGACGAGGGTAACATGCTCTCGCTGAGGCGTTGCCAGGCGGTGCGGAATCGCATTCCCGCTGCCGATGGTTGCGTTTTGGAGCGTTTTGGATGGTAAACTTCTAGGAGGTTTTCCGACCGCGAGCCCAGGGTCTGACAGACGAAGCTCTAAGAGACATCCTTTTGATCGAGCTGGCACCTTCGATTCTTGCAGCAGACTTTGCCCGTCTGGGTGAGCAGGTGCGCGCTGCGGGGGAAGGTGGCGCGAGTGTCATCCATGTGGACATTATGGATGGGCATTTCGTCCCTAATCTCACTATCGGGCCGCCAGTCGTAAAGTCTTTGCGGCGCGTGACCGATCTGCCGCTGGATTGCCATCTGATGATCGAGAATCCGGACGAGTTCATTCCGGCATTTGCCGAGGCGGGCGCGGATTGGATCTCGGTGCATCAGGAAGCTTGCCCGCACTTGAACCGCACCCTGCATCTGATCAAGAGCCACGATTGCATGGCGGGGGTAGTGATTAATCCAGCTACGCCCGTGGATGCGCTGGCCGAGGTGCTCGACATCGTGGAGTATGTGCTGGTGATGTCGGTGAACCCCGGGTTTGGTGGGCAGAAGTTTATTCCTTCTACGCTACACAAAATGCGGCAATTAGCTGAGATTCGGAGCCAGCGTCGGCTGACTTACCGCATCGAAGTGGATGGCGGCGTGGGCCATGACACGGTGGGTGATGTGGTGCGCTCAGGTGGAGAAATCCTGGTGGCGGGCAACGCCGTGTTCGGTAGTGGTGATCCAAAGAAGAATGCCGAGGGGCTGCTGAAGGCGGCGACGGAAGCAGCGCTGCTGAAGGTCTGATAATTTTAGTAGGTAATCCTGATTCGAGGTCTTATGTCACGTCGATTCTCATTGATTGCGGCGGTCGCCATTTTGCTGGCGCTCGCCGTTGGCTGCACTAATAAGAAGTCCGTCAATCCGCTGGCCAATGTGGGGACGAAGCAGCCCGACAAGGTGCTTTTCGACAAAGCCATGGACGCGATGAAGCACAATCGCTTTGACGTGGCGCGCATGACGTTGCAGACCTTGATCATCACCTATCCGGACTCAGAGTTTATTGCCCGGGCGAAGCTGGCCGTAGGTGATTCCTGGTACGCCGAAGGCGGGACGGCATCGCTCGAGCAGGCGGAACAGGAATACCGCGATTTCGAGACCTTCTTTCCCAACATGCCGGAAGCCGCCGAGGCGCAGTTGAAGATCGCCAACATCCAGTACCAGCAAATGGAAAAATCGGATCGCGACTATACCCACGCCAAGCGGGCCGAGGATGAGTACCGGAACCTGATTATGCAGTATCCAGACAACGCAAAACTGGTGGCTGAAGGCAAGAAGCGGCTGCTCGAAGTGCAAGAGGTGCTCGCCGACCGGGAATTTGGTATTGGAAGGTTCTATTACTATCGGATGTCGTATCCAGCGTCGATTGCGCGGCTTCAGTCCTTGGTTGAGAAATATCCGCTGTACAGCCGGGCCGACGAGGCTCTGTTTCTGTTGGGCCAGAACTATGAAGGGCAGATCGCGCAGGTGCGGGCGAGACCAAATTGCACGGGTTTTAACACTCCACCGGGCTGTGTAGGAGAAGCGGCCAAAGGCAGCATGGTGGGGGCGTTGACCAAAGAGGCATCCGCGGCATATTCGCAGATCATTACGCGATATCCGGTGATGGTGCGGGAAGATGATGCCAAGAAGCGGTTAGCGGCGTTGCATCAGCCAATTCCCCGGCCGACCAAGGCCGCAGTGGCGCAGAACAAGGCTGAGGAAGAAAGCCGAATAGAGGCTGGCACACTGGACCGGGCGATGGACTTGGTAAAAAAGGGACCTGACGTGACGCAAGCAGCGAAGGTGGGAGAGCCGACTTTGGTGGACCCCACACCGGTGTCGGCGAACCAGGTGGCAAAGGAAACCATGCGGCAGGCGATGGGGCTTCCTGCCGGCGAACGTGGTGTTAGCGGGGAGATCGTGAAGGGTGACGGACCTCCAGCGGCGAACCAGCCAGCTCCGCGTTCCGATGCTCCTACTGTGGCGAACGCCGATCCTTTTGCCCGTCCGAATACCGCAAACGCGGCAGATCCGAATGAGCTGAAGCCGACTGCGGCGCCGGATCCTAATGAGGCGAAATCCAGCGCCCCAGATCCGAACGAGTTGAAGCCGATGCCTGAGACTCAAAATGCGGCAGTCAGCGATGCCGCCGCGCCGCCGCCGATGCAGGTCAACGAGATCCAGCAGGCAGCAACGTCCTCCGGCGGCGACGCAGCCGCGAGTTCCAGCTCGGACTCTAACCTGGCCAGCGACAAGGATGTTTCGAGCAGCAAGAAGAAGAAAAAGAAGGGATTGAAAAAGATCCTCTCATTCTGAAGCGGATCTCCGCCGTCAGCTTCCGCGCTAAAATCCTCCCGGCTCGGGGAACTCACGCCCGCCACCACCTCCTGTGCGCGGTAGGCGTTGACCACTGGTAACCTGGTAACATGCCGCCTGATCATTGACTTAGGTCGACCGGCAGGTTACCTTCGCGATATCTCCCCTCATTAGAGGAATTCCTTTGGCCCGGAAGATACTGCTCGCCGACGACAGCGTGACCGCCCAGAACATGGGCCGGAAAATCCTCGCCGATGCGGGGTATGAGGTGATTGCCGTCAACAACGGCTCCGCCGCGCTGAAGAAGATCGCCGAACTGAAACCCGACCTGGTCATCCTTGATGTTTATATGCCCGGCTACAGCGGGTTGGAGGTATGCCAGCGCCTTAAGGAATCACCGGAAACGTCGCGGATTCCTGTGCTGCTGACCGTGGGCAAGCTCGAGCCTTTCAAGCCGGAAGAAGCGCAGCGCGTGCGCGCCGAAGGTTTCATCGTCAAACCTTTTGAAGCCAGCGAACTGCTAGCTACTCTGTCGAAGCTGGAAGACAAGGTGGTGCCGCGGGCCGAACCCTCGAAGCCGGGACGCTTTGCACGCGCGATCGCGGCGGCTGAAGAATCCAACCGCGGCAGCCAAGGCCAACCGGGCGACGAGAGTGGATGGAAGAGCCGGATCGGTTTCCCCAAGGAGAAGACGGAAGCCGAGCACAAGGTCGCCGACGAAGCTCCGCTCTCCGTAAGCCGCGCCCTTGTGGAGACCTCCGCGGAGAAGAGAGAGAAGAAGGAAGAGACGCAGCAACCGGCGGCAGTCGAGCCCAGTCTGGATATGGCCGCACTCGCCCCAGCCGGCTTGCCCAAGGATGTGACGCCGGAAGAAGTTGCCGCGATTGCCGCTGCAGCGGCGCAGATGCAGATGGTGGTCTCAGCCCTCAAAGGGGAGCATCAGGTTTCGACAGCCCCGGCTGCTGAAGCTCAGATTGCGCAGACCGCGAATCAAACAAGTTTAGAACCGGCTCCCGATCAAACAAAAGGCAACCAGCCATCTCTACCTGAGGTTCCAGTTAACGTCGCTTCAGCAGTGGAAATGGAAGTGAAGCCGGAGCCCTCGGCAGAAAAGAGCGAAGAGAACAAACCCGAGAGCGTAGCGGGTGAGCCTGCCCCGGCTGAGATTTACCATCGCCGGAAATACGATGTCGGACCGGAAGAAACACGAGATCTCCCCGTGACCATGGCAGCCAACCCCGAATCTGTAGCGCCCGTCAACCCTGGCGGCACGCGATGGACCGCGGTATCGGTTGCGCTGGAAGGCAGTGAGGCCGCCATCTCGCTTGACCAGGAAATGCAGAACGCTTATTCCGCCTTCGCGGCTGCGGTCTCTGCCTCTGGTGTCGCGATTCCGCAGGTTGAGTCGTCGTCCGCCGCAAAATCTTTTGCACCCGCACCAGCCGCAGTGGAACTGCCCGCGGCCATTGCGAATCCCGAGCCGGCGAATGCCCCGGAACCCGCCAGCGCATCGAGCCAGCAACTCGAAACCGCAGCCCCGCCAGCGATCACTGCAGAGATTGTGCCGGTCGCAGCGTCGGCCGAAGCATCCCCGATCGTGGCGTCAACGGAACCGAGTCAGGCGCCCGCGCCCGTTGCAGCGTCCGGTTCGCAGGAATCGCAACCTCGGCAGGAATCTGAAACTGCGATGGCAAATGCAGCAAGCGCGGCCGAGCCCACATCGGAACCGAAACTTGATCCTGAAACGATCAAAAACACTGCGGCGGCATGGGCGAGCTGGCGCCAAACCCGCGATACAGGCAATGGCAACGAAGCAGTCGAAGCCCAACCCAGAGAATCAGATCGGCCTGAGTCAGCACCGCTCGAGAGAGAGACTGCAGCCCGAGCCGTGGCCGCCGGCGCTGAGCAGATTTTGCAGCAAGCCTCGGCCGCCAAGCCGGAAGGTGACCAGAACAACGTCGCCAGCATCGTCGACAGCGTGCTAGCCGATCTTCGCCCCAAGCTCATGGAAGAGATCTCCCGCAAAATGTCGGAGAAGAAGTAACTCCATGATCGTAAGGGCGGCACGAGAGAGTCAGCAGTGCGCAAGACTCCAGGCATAACCAAAACATCAGTCAAGGAGCGCTAGTACTTACCCAACGCACCGGGTGACCGAGGGGGGATCCATGAAGGTTTTGGTAGTCGAATCAGAAGATGCCGTCTTGAAAGCTACCGGCATCATGCTCAACAAGCTCGGTTACGAAGTTGGACTGGCGCCAAACTGCAGCGAAGCCTTCCGCATTTACAGCGACCAAGGGCCTCACGACGTTGTTCTCATCGCTCTGAAATTTCTGCGCAGTTCCACTGCCGGTGGCGCCAAACTTATCGATAAGCTCCGCGAAAAGAATCCCAAACAACAGGTCGCCTTCCTGACCGCATCGCCAGTCCTGAAAAAGCCGTTCTCCCTGCAAGAATTAGACGACTTCATGGGAGCGTTCCGCCGCCCCGCAAGAAGCCGCTTCGGATGAAGGAACCCGGGACCAACTTCCACAATTGAATATCCCACCCCGCACCTTTCTCGCGCCTCTCCACAAAGAACATAAGTCGAGTTAGACACTTCACTTTTCCCTGCCGTCATCCTGCGGCGATACAATTGGGCTGGTTATCATCCTCCCCTTAAGAGCAACTTCGCTATGGTCCGCAGGAGGACAAGCCATGAAAATTATCCGAGTTCTGGCGTTGAATCTGGTCGCGTGTCTTGCTTCGGCTGCCTGGGGACAGGTTCCAGCCGCTCCGGCGGTTGGCAGTATCGGCGATCGGACCGTTAGGCTCGATGTGGTGGTGACCGACAAGTCCGGGAATCCTGTTTCCGGTTTACAGCAGTCGGACTTCACTGTTCTCGATGACAAGCAGCCACAAGCGATCCTATCGTTTCGCGCGTTTGACGAAACCAGCAGAGATCGGCTGCAGGTAATTTTCCTCATCGATGTGGTGAACGCTCCGTACCGGGCGGTAGGCTATGCACGACAGCAGCTGGAGAAATTTCTGCGGCAGGGCGAAGGCCAGCTTCCCGTGCCCATGTCGCTGCTCCTGTTTACCAACAAATCAGTTCAGGCCCAGGGGACCGTGACTCGCGACCGAAGCGCTTTATTGGATTGGCTGCATTCTGCCGATTCCGGCCTGCGTGATATGGGCAGATCTGCAGGATTCTATGGTGCTGCGGAACAAATGCAGCTTTCCCTGCGCAATCTCGAAGACTTCACATCGTTTGAATCAAAACAGTCGGGTAGAAAGCTGTTGATTTGGCTCAGTCCGGGATGGCCCCTGCTCTCAGGGGTGAATGTGGAATTGCCCCCGAAAGACCAGGAAATGGCGTTCCGCCGCATTGTTAAGTTGTCCACCGAGATGAGAGAGGCTCGCATTACGCTTTACAGCGTCGATCCGCTCGGCATGGACGACGCGGCTGGATTTCAAACGTTTTATTACGAGAACTTCCTCAAGGGTGTGGTTTCGGCGAATAAGGTGGATAACGGGAACCTGGGACTGCAGGTAATTGCCACCCAAAGCGGCGGGCTGGTCCTCAATAAAAGCAGTGATGTTGCCAGCCTGATTGCCAAATGCGTTGCGGATGCTAAAGCTTATTACACACTTTCGTTCCAGGCGGCCGACGCTGACCATCCGGATGAGTATCACAATCTTCAGATCAAGATTGACAAGCCCGGACTCACAGCACGCACGCGGACAGGATATTACGCGCAGAAACGAGAAGTCGCGAAATAGCCAAGTCCCTCCGCGCGTTTGACCCTTACTTTCTCGCGCCTGCAAGATCAAAGTCATGCAGCGGGCTGAGCACAAAGCTGGCGAGAACAATCATTCGAGCGATGCAAAACGTTTTGGAAATCATGGTTCTCTCCTCATGCCCGTTTTTTTCTTGCTTCAGAGCCGGCCCCTTCATGTGCCTATTGTTCCTATCAGCGTCAAGGTCCCGGTGGCACTATCAATGCTGTACATCGAGACGCTGTTCGAGCCGGAATTCGTCACGTAGGCGAACTTTCCGGACGGATGGATGACTATCGAGGTGGGAGATAGCTCCGTGGCTATCGTTCCTGAAGGCGTTAACACCCCGGTCGTGGCGTCGATGGTGTACATCGAGACACTACCTTCCGTGTCATTCCCCGTCCAATTTGCTACATAGGCGAACTTGCCCGCCGGATCCACAGCTACGGAGAAAGCGCTTGTTCCTGCGGCAATCGACCCTATAAATGTTAGGGCCCCGGTCGTGGCGTCGATGGTGTACATCGAGACGCTACCTTCCGCGTCATAGGTCCAATTTGCCACATAGGCGAACTTGCCCGCAGGATCCACGGCTACGGAGACAGGGCCTGGTCCCGCAGCAATGGTCCCTATGGACGCTAAGGCCCCACTCGTGGCGTCGATGGTGTACATGGAGACATTGTTCGAGCCGAAATTCGCTACGTAGGCGAACTTGCCCGCCGGATCGACGGCCACGGAGTCGGGACTTGATCCCGAGTCGATCATCCCAATGGGCGTCAAGGCCCCGGTAGTGCTGTTGATGGTGTACATCGAAACGCTGGAATCACCGCCGAAGCTGCCCGCCGGGAAAGCTCCCCCATCCGCCGCATAAGCGAACTTGCCGGATGGATCCACCGCCACCGAATTGAAAAGCTCTGGAGTTCCGCTTATCCCTGTTCCGATTATCCCTCCTGTGGTGGACGTTAAGGCCCCGGTCGTGGGATTGATGGTGTACGTCAAGACACTGCCAAAATCGATATCCCACACATCCCCCGAACTCGCGACGTAGGCGAACTTGCCAGAAGGATCTACGGTCACGGAGTCGGTAAATTCGTCATTAGTAGGCACCGGTGGTCCTATGGACGCTAGGGCCCCGGTGGTGGGGTTGATCGTGTACATGGACACGTAGCCATCTAAATCGCAGCCCTGACTCGCCACATAGGCGAACTTTCCGGCAGGGTCCACAGCGATTGATTGCGGATAAAAAGCCCCTGAGTTTATGGTGAAGGTCAACGCGTTCGAGCCACCCCCGCCGGGCCCAGGGTTGAAGACTGTGACCGCTGCTGTCCCGGCTGTGGCAATGTCGCTCGCCGAAATCTGCGCAAGGAGTCCGTTAACAGCATCACTTGTGGTTGGCCGGTCGCTGCCATTCCATCGCACGACTGAACCGGTCACAAAATTTGATCCTGGATATGGCCCAACTACCGCCAACTGAAAGGACGGTTCCCCTGCGGGGATGCAGCTCGGAAAGAGAACCTGGATCGTCGGGCCGGTGTTAACGACGCTGGTAATGGTGAAATTGATCGCAGTGGAGGTGCCGCCGCCGGGACCGGGATTGGTCACTGTCACGGCCGGCGTTCCGGTTGAGGCGATGCTGGCAGCAGGAATGGCTGCAGTCAATTGCGTGGAGCTGACAAACGTGGTGGCAGGCGCCGAGCCACCGAAGTTAACCATAGAAGCTGCGACGAAATTCGTCCCATAGATTGTGAGCGTGAAAGCCGCACCGCCAGCTACGGTACTGTAGGGCGAGATTGTGGTGATTCTTGGAGTCGTGTTAGATCCGCTGGATGTAGGCTGAGTGCCGCCTCCGCATCCGGCAAGGAGCAAAAGGCTCACAATCCCCCCCACTGCGAGCTTTCTCACTCGCATTGCTTCGCTTTTCATGGCGCCCTTCCGTTCCGCTTACCCCCTTCCACATCATCGACCGTCGGCGAGATGCACAACCGCTTCCAATGGAGAAGTGTGCATCCAACTTAGCCAGCGCACCGTTAGTCCTTCCCCTACTCCAGCCTCGTCCCTTCTCCCGTGACGACCTTGTTCGGCTCAAAGCTGATCACGGAGAATCTTTTGCCTCCGTCAAGGACGATGATGTTCTCGATTTTTGTGCCATTTGCGTTGAAGAGCGAGCCGGTACAATCCGGATCGACCGTGTAGCTTCCGTTCGGCCACGGGACATTGGTCCAGTCGTAGGATTCAGGGTAGCTGATTCCGGTCGAGCGAGTGATGCCGCGCTTCCCGTCTCCGTTAAAGAAGTCGAGGCCCATCTCGGCAACAGGGCCACCCATGGATTTGTTCATGCCCGTCCTGCGCCAGGCATAGGTTCCTTGGAGGCTGATAACGCTACAGCCCCGATTCTGGGCATGAACGTTGGTGGTGGCACCGGGAATGCGGGCAAAAGTCGCAAGGAACGCGAAACCTGTCGCGAGAAGAAAATACTTTCCGAACTTGTTCATTTTTGATTCTCCTTATCTTTTTCGGCAGGGAATGCCGCCGCTGTACAAGACCCTAGGCCTGCGTCCACCGACATTGGCGCGAAGTTGCTTGAGGCGCAATAGTCGGCGTATGGTTTGTAGGTGTTTTTGTTCTGATCGTGCAACTCTCTGAATGCAGGCGGCTTATAGGCGCACCCGCACGTATCTCTTCGCTGATAAGCAGTGGTGATAGACTACTGGGAATTTTGGGGCGCCTGCTATGGAGGCCACCGGCCGAACCCGCAAGGTGCGATTCGACGCCTTTGAAGTGGACATGCGTTCGGGTGAAGTGCGCAAGCACGGCATCCGGCTAAAGCTTCATGGCCAGCCCTTCCTGGTACTCTCGCTTTTGCTGGAGCATCCGGGGGACGTCGTTACGCGCGAGGAGCTTCGCCAGAAACTCTGGCCCGGCGACACTTTTGTTGACTTCGATACCGGTCTGAACAGCGCCGTCAAAAAGCTGCGCGACGCGCTGTGCGATTCAGCCGAGCAACCCCGCTACATCGAGACTCTGCCTCGGCGTGGCTACCGCTTCATCGCTCCAGTCGAAAACGGAGACTTAACCGCCCCCGCCGCTGTCCATGAAAGGCTCGCGGTTGTCCCCTCGCCAACGCCACTCTCATTGACCAAGCGCTGGCGTGTTCTTGGGGTTGCTGCTTTCGTCCTTTTTCTTGTTGTCGCCGTAGCTTCATGGCGCGTCTTCTTCGCCCGACCTGTGCTGACCGGTACAGATGTCATCCTTCTCGCGAATTTTGTCAATAAGACCGGCGACCCCATCTTTGACAACTCTCTCGATAAGCCTCTCGAAGTCAAACTTACCGAATCCCCGTTCCTCAGCCTTCTTTCGGAAGCTGACGTCGGCTCTACCATGCGGATGATGCGCCGCAATCCCGACGAGCGCGTGACTCTAGATCTGGGCGTCGAAATCTGCAAACGCCGTGGGCTGAAGGCCCTCGTGGTGCCGGAAATTGCCGCGATCGGCAGGACCTATGTCATCACCTTGGATGCGATTGATGCACACAACCAAAAACTCATTGCGCGGCAGCAAGTCGAGGCAAACAACAAGGATCAAGTGGTCGCCGCCTTGGGCAAAGCCGGCTCGCAGTTGCGAAAACGGCTTGGCGAGGGTCTAAGCTCTCTCCAAAAATTCGATGCGCCCCTCGACCTTGCCACCACCAGTTCTCTCGACGCTCTACAAGCCTACCGCTCCGGGCTTACGCTCTACCGCTCTGGAAAGCGCCGGGAAGCCATTCCATTTTTTGAAAGGGCTGTCGAACTGGACCCCCAGTTTTGCTCAGCCTACGACCTGCTTGGCAGGACATATCACAGCCTCGACGACGGCCAGGAATCCAAGACTAACTTTGCCAGAGCCTTTGAGCTGAAGGACCGGCGCCTCACGCAAGAGGAAAATTTTCAAACTACCGTCCTCTACTATTCGTCCATAACCGGCAATGTGGAGAAGGCAATTGCCGCAGCTACTTTGTACCGGCAAGTCTACCCGCGCAGCGTGGATGCCGCCAACCTGTTGGGGATCGCATATGCGCAGATGGGCAGAACGCAAGACGCCTTGCAGGAGTTCCAGTGGGCCATCGCGCATTCCCCTGTGCCTTCCGCTCAGCACAACTCCAATGCCAGCCAGGCATTAATGATCCTCGGGCGAATTGACGAAGCCAAGACAATGCTTGACCAATGGCGCCAGCAGGGTTCCCTTACTCCGTTTCAGTTGAAGTTGCGCTACCGCATCGCTTCCATCGAGCACGATACCGCTACCATGGACCGGCTTGCTCGCGAGACTTCTGGCGAGGATGCGCCCTGGGTCGATCTCCAGATGAACATGGCATTCTTTCGCGGCGACGTCGCGACACTTCGTTCCCTCAGCGACGCGGTGGTTAGTCGCCGGAAGAAGGCCAACCAAATGGAAGCCGTTGCCACGGAGCTCGCCCGGAATGCCGACCAGGAGGCCTACCTTGGGAACTATCACTTAGCCCGCAAACTGTGTGCCCAGGCCGACCAAGCCGGGAATAATAGTGCTCTCGGACTATTTGGTTGCTCGCAGGCTCTCGCGCAGGCCGCGGACACATCCGCCGCAGAAGCACTCGCCGCGAAACTGAATGAACTGTCCCCTGAGGACACTTTCCAGCAGAAGGTCCTCCTTCCCGTCACTCACTCCACCATCGAGCGAGCGCGGGGAAATCTCAGGGCCGCAGTGGACGTACTCTCTCCGGCCGCGCAGTTTCCGAATGTTGTGGTCTTCTTCAATCGAGGTTGTGCGTATATGGCCGCGGGAGATCAGGCCAAGGCCGTCGCCGACTTCCAGACCGTCATTAACAACCCTGGTTGGCCGAGCTGGGAACTATTTGAGCCGCTCTCGCAACTCGGCCTGGCGCAGGCCTACGCGAAACAAAGCGACTTCAAAAACAGCCGCAAAGCCTACGATGATTTCTTCGCAACGTGGAAGGATGCGGACCCCAACATCCCCATCCTGAAGCAAGCCAAGGCGGAGTACGCGAAGTTGCAGTAGCAGCCGCTGATCCGACATTTGTCGCGGGCCACAACGGTGGGACCCGGCTGTTTACCACATGGCTACTACGAGCGGCAGACTTCAAATCTCCTGGCTCCTCGGGTGGGGTCAATGAGTGTAATCGCCTAATTTCGTCGGCTACCCGCTACAATTTAAAGCGATAACTCTCTGACGAGAGAACGATCTGGAATGGGTCTCCTGATTGGATGCTCAAGAGAAGGGGAACGCTTGGTCAGATCCGTTCCTGGCTGCGAATCCGGCATTCGACCGTGCTCCACGACGAAGCGCCGAAATTCTTTTGGCGTCATGTGCCGTGCTTCCCGAAAGCGCCGGTTGAAGTTGGACAGATTGGAAAATCCCGTTTCTGATGCGATCACGCTGATCGGCCGCTCTGTTTCCACAAGCAGCATGCAGGCACGCCCGATCCGCAACTTGCCTAGATAGTCGCTGAAATTCTCTCCGATATGACGCACGAACAGTCGATGCAGTGATCGCGCCGACAAGTTCGCCAACTTGCAAAGCTCGTCGAGCCGAATCGGATGATCAAAGTTCTGATGCAAACGTTCCAGTACACGAGCAAGTTGTCGGGATTCGCTGGACGACTCCAGCCTGGTTGCTGTTTGGGTCGCCAGCGGCACCGCTTCGGTGTCTGCCAATTCGCACAACAACTCCTGTGCTGCATGCAGCCTTTTCAGCGGGGACTCGGAAAGCAACTCAGGCAGGCGCGATTCCATCTTGGCTGCCGCCTCCACTGGAAAACTAAGGCCTGCGCCGGATCGATTGATCAGCTTGCGCAGTGGAGCGAGCTCACGACATGCATCCGCGGCTTTGAGCGCCCATTCTCTTGTGAACCAGACGACGAGAGCTGTATGCGGAAGAGACTCATTGATGGCCGCAGTCGACGCCCAGGTGTGGGGCATATCCGAGGGCACTAGAACCAGGTCGGGCGCGTCGTATTGGGCAATGTGATCGGCGATGAAACGCCAGCCGCAGCTATTCAGCGTTAGCGTCAGTTCATACACCGGATGGTGGTGCCATTCAAAGGGAATGGTAGGTACCTGACGGTGATAGATACGAATCGAGCAGCCCTTGGGAAAAGTTACGTGTTCAAACTGGCATCTCATCTCGATCTCCAAATTCAGACATCGCAGGCCTATGAGGTGTCCGAATAGTATCAGTAATTGACCTTTCCGGGTCACTCAGTATTTTCGTAACCCCGTAAACTCGCTCGGTCGGCGCTCAAAGGCAATTACGAGGATTCAAAAGCAATGTCCCTAGTTATTGAAAATCTGCCTGAGGCTATTCGTAACTCGAAGGCAAGTCTGCGGAAGGCACTCCCAAACTATTCCGAGGTCTTCCACGAGGTCGAAGCTGAGATGCGCCGAAAGATCGCGCAAATTGTAAAGGAACGCGAAGCGGGCGAGGCCGTGATTCCCATCCTGCAATATGACGAGATCGTCAGCGGAGCAGTGCCCGCAAAGGCCACCGCGGCAATAAGAGAGCGTGGTGCGTGCGTCATTCGCGGCGTTTTTCCAGCCCAACAAGTTCGCGACTGGGATGACGAGATTGGCAAATACGTCGAAGTAAACGGCTTGGATGAAAAATTGATGCATCGCGCCGAGGACAAATACTTCGGCACGCTGGCCTCAGCCAAGCCACAAATCTATGGAATTTACTGGTCCCGTCCTCAGGTTATGGCGCGCCAGTCTGAGTCGCTCACTCGCACCCGCGTCTTTCTGAACAAACTGTGGAAGTCTGAGAGCGAGGGCCGGGTACACTTTGACCCGGAACTGACGCCGGTGTATGCCGACCGCATCCGCCGCCGTCCTCCGGGCTCCGCATCGCTAGGACTTTCGCCTCATGTCGACGGCGGATCGGTTGAGCGCTGGCTTGATGAAAACTTCCGTAAGGTCTACCGACATGTCTTCTCCGGCGATTGGCGGGAACACGATCCATTCGATGCAGCCTATCGTCCGGACGTGCAGGAGATTCCCTCTCCGGCTGTTTGCTCAATGTTCCGTACGTTCCAGGGTTGGACCGCGCTTACCCGGCAGGGCAAGGGAGACGGCACCCTGCAGTTGATTCCAATTGCCAATTCCATGATGTATATACTGCTGCGTTCGCTCCAGGATGATGTAGCTGAAGATGACTTGTGCGGAGCAGAGCCGGGGCGTGCGCTGTCAGTCCACCCCAAATGGCACACGGCCCTGGCTAACGGACTTACATCGATTCCGCTGATGCAGCCGGGCGATGCGGTGTTCTGGCATTCAGACGTAGTGCATTCAGTTGAAGATGCGCACAATGGCGATGGCTACAGCAGCGTCATGTATATTGGCGGCACTGTTGGATGCGCTAAGAACACAGCGTATCTTCCCGGGCAATGCGCTTCCTTCCTCGCGGGCAAGACGCCCCCTGATTTCCCTGCCGACAACTTCGAAGTCGATTTTGTTGGCCGCGGCACCGAGGCGGACTTGACACCTCTCGGCAAAAGTCAGCTCGGGCTGGTGTAACCGGAATGGAATCCTCTGGTATCGATCACCACCATCTCATCCGGGAATTTCCCGTCAGCCGTATTTGTGTGGCCTTAGGAAAAGAGGACGCTTGGTCTTCAACGCGCAGCAGGTAGCAGGGCCTGGAACAGAGAGCGAGTTGCGCTCTGTAACGGATGGCCGAGCGATGACGGTGGCCATGATCCTGTTCTTCATGGTCGGATTTCTCACATGTCTGAACGACATCATCATCCCGCATCTCAAGAGTATCTTCGAGTTGAACTATATGCAGGCGATGCTGGTACAGTTCGCCTTCTTCTCGTCGTACTTTGTGTTTTCATATCCGGGCGGTCGCAGCGTCGATTGGCTTGGGTACAAAAAGACGATGGTTCTTGGGTTGATGACGATGGCTGCAGGCGCAGCCGGTTTTATTCCTGCCTCTTACGTCGCCAGCTTCCCGGTCTTTCTGGGTGCGCTGATCTTGCTTGCCGCTGGCATGACAACCGTACAGGTTGCGGCCAACCCTTACGTCACCATCATCGGACCCAGCTCCACCGCGTCCAGTCGTTTGAACCTCGCCCAAGCGTTTAATTCTGTCGGAACCTTCATTGCTCCCTTCGTAGGTGGAATGTTTATCCTGAGAGGAGCACCGCAGATCGCGTCAGCACTGCTCCACTCAATGACGCCCGTTGCGCAGCAAGCCTACCGCCAGGCTCAGGCTTCTTCCGTTCGCCTACCGTATGCCGGAATGGCACTTCTGTTGGCTTTACTCGCAACCGCGCTTGGCCTTTTACGCCTCGGGCCAAGTTCAGGGCGCGCAGTGCCGGTCCAACACTCAAGGACGGGAGTGCTGACTCAGATTGCTCGACAAGAAATCTGGCACCACCCCTGGTTGATTTGCGGCGCACTGGGCATTTTCACTTATGTAGGCGCGGAGGTAACGATTGGCAGCCTGCTCGTCAACTACATGGGGCTTCCGCAGGTTGGGGGACTGAGACAGCAGACCGCCGCTAACTACTTGATGTTTTATTGGGGCGGAGCGATGATGGGCCGCTTCATTGGCTCGGCGATCTTACAGCGTGTCAAGACTGGCCTGCTATTGTGCATTGTCGCGATCGGTGCCTTCGCCCTCGTCTTGACCTCGATTCTAAGCAGCGGCAGGTTGGCGATGGACACTATGCTCGGTGTCGGCTTCTTCAATTCGATCATGTTCCCGTCCATATTCACTTTGGGGATCCAAGATCTCGGTCCGCTGACAAGCAAAGGTTCGAGCCTGATGATCGCGTCCATCGTGGGCGGGGCTCTTATTCCGCTCGGGACCGGAAGGTTAGCCGACCGCATCGGGCTTCAGCCGTCCTTCATCGTGACTGTCATCTGCTACGTCTATATCGCTTTGTTCGGCGCCGCCGCGATTCGCCGCCGGGTGCTGATACAAGTGCCGCCGGAAATCCCTCCTGCGTAGGAACCCTGTGCATGAGTGCCTCAGCCAGGTAACGCTACTGGGAGTTCGCGGCGTGTGGCAGTTTTGCCGTC
>Ga0209169_10000184_pt1 | contig 36928 bp, 42 predicted proteins | sample HubBroMetageWRM4_FD_188346 | JGI IMG/M metagenome (GOLD analysis project Ga0209169, IMG submission 188346) | Warmed soil microbial communities from the Hubbard Brook experimental Forest, New Hampshire - Hubbard Brook CCASE Soil Metagenome WRM 4... | ecosystem: Environmental > Terrestrial > Soil...
GTTCCCGAACACGCCCCGGACGCCGCCGTCTGGCAGGCGGCCGCCGCGACTGGGTTCCCGTGCGTGGTCAAGGCGGTCTCGCTCACCGCGAGTCGGGGAGTGCTGCGCGCCGACGATCCGGCCCAGGCGGTGCGGGCGGCCACCCGGATCCGCGGCGTGCTGGCGGCGGCCGGGCCGCGGGCGGCCGGGCCGCTGCTGGTCGAGGAATACCTGCCCGGGCCGGAACTGAGCATCGACGGGCTGCTCGCTGAGGGCGGCCTGACCCCAGTGGCCATCTTCGACAAGCCCGCCATGCCGGACGGGCCCACGTTCGAGGAGACCCTGCTCGTCACCCCATCCCGGTTGGCCCGGCACGTCATCGCCACCGCCGTCCGTACCGCCGGGGACGCCGCCCGCGCGCTCGGCCTGCGATCCGGCCCCGTACACGCCGAGTTGCGCATCGCCGGGGCCGGGCCCGCCATGCTGGAACTGGCGGCACGCTCCATCGGCGGCCTGTGCTCACGCGCGCTGCGGTTTCCCGGCGGCAGGAGCCTGGAGGAGCTGATCCTCTCCAACGCCCTCGGCGAGCCGGTCCCGGCCGGCCTCCAGGGGTCCCCGCGATCCTGCGGGGTGTTCATGCTGCCGGTGCCGCGGGCCGGCGTGCTCAGCTCCGTCGAGGGCCGCGCCGACGCCGAGGCGGTGCCCGGGATCACCGGCGTGACCATCACGATCCCGCCCGGCCGCCGCGTGCGCCCGCTCCCTGACGGGGATCAGTACCTGGGCTTCGTGTTCGCCGAAGCCGGCACCCCGGCCGAGGTGGAGAAGGCGCTCAGGACCGCCAGCCGACGGCTGCGCGCAGTCATCGAACCCGGCGCAGCACCGTGACCACCTTGCCGATGATGGTCGCGTTGTCGCCGAGGATCGGCGTGTAGGCCGGGTTGTGCGGGATCAGCCAGACGTGCCCGTCTCGCTTCCTGAACGTCTTGATGGTCGCCTCGCGGTCGGCTGAGTTTTCGCTTTCGATCAGGGCAGCGACGATGTCGCCGTTCTCGATGTCCGATTCCTGGCGGACGACCACCAGGTCGCCATCGGTGATCGCGGCGTCGATCATCGAGTCGCCGACGACCTTGAGCATGATGAAGTTGCCCTCGCCGACCAGCTGCCTGGGGAGCGGGATGATGTCCTCGATCAGCTCGTCGGCGAGGATCGGGCCGCCCGCCGCGATCCGGCCCACGAGCGGCACCTTGGCCACGCTCTCCCGCTGGGTCCGCTCCCCCGCCTGGCCGGCTTGCTGGACTGCCGAATCGGCGGGCGTCCGGACCACGGCCGTCCTGGGCCGCCGCGCCTCGCGGCTCACGTATCCCTGCTTTTCCAGCATCGATATCTGGTAGAAGACGGCTGACGTGCTCGCCAGCCCTGCCGCCTCCCCGATCTCCCGCATGCTGGGCGCGTAGCCGTTGCGCCGGACGGAGTCCTCTATTGCCTCGAGGACCTTGCGCCGACGCGGGGTCAAGTCCTGGTCAGCGGGACCGGAGGGACCGGGGGGATTGGTCGGTTCCGCACGTCGCATCGTCAGACCTCCTGGCGTGGTCGCTGTTGCTACGACATGTTAGCAGCTGAACCTACTATATCAAATACAGCTTCGAGTTAGCCGAACAATACACGAAGCTATCAGCTCGTATCTGTGAATGCCCTGGCCAGCACCGTCGGCCGTCCTCACGGCCGTTACCTGACGAACCTGTCGAACTCCCCGTTTCGGACGCCGCCGAGAAAGGCGTACCACTCGTCCGACGTGAACCGGAGGATCAGTCCCGCGGAGTCCCTGCTATTGCGGACGCCGATCTCGCCACCGGGCAGGCTGGCCACCTCGACACAGTTGCCGTTGGCGTAGCTCAGAGAGCTTTTGATCCAGTAGTGACCTGAACTCGGCCGCTTGTGCGGACTACCGAGCGTAGTGCTCACGTTGCCTCTTCACTTGATTGGTTCTTCTCGATGTGCAACCGGCGGGGACGGTGAGGCGGATGGGGCTTCACGGCTCACCGTCCCCACGCGTCACCCCCGGGGCGGCATGATCGCCGTCCCAGGGCAGATCTGGCTGGAACGCGAGCGTGAAGTACACGGCCTTGCCCGCGGGGGTGCGGAAAGAGCCCCATTCGGTCGACAGGGCGGCGACCAGCACCAGCCCGCGTCCGATTGCCGCATCGACTGCCCCGTCCGCCTGCGCCGGCAGGGGCCGCGGCGAGTCGTAGACGTCAACGCGCAGATGACCGCGCGAGCACCTGATGCCGAGGGTGACGGTCTCGCCTTCTCCGTGCGTGATGGCGTTGGTCACCAGATCGCTGGTAAGCAGGATCGCGATGTCGGGATCGACCGGGATCTTCCAGGCGCGGATGACCTCGCGGACCTGGCTGCGTGCCTCGGCGGCCGAGGATGGCTCCCTGGTCAGCCGGACGCGACGCTGGTGCAGTTCGGCCGGGAGGCCGCCGTCGCGCGGAAGGTCAGCGGCGTGCTCGCGGTCAAGAGTGGGTGTCATGGCGTCTGTCCGCATCCTCAGCTGACGTGCGTTCTGTCTGGTGCCTGTTGCTTCGAAAATGCTGCTGCAACTTGCAATGCAAGACATCGGTCAGCTGACGGATATTGAACCGCGGCGTGCACGCGGGTCAGCCCGGGTAGAACCGGGACGCGGGTGGAGCCGATTCAGGCTACCCGGCGAGGCGCCGCTTGGCGTGGCAGTTCCGGGAGGTTGCCGGCATCCCGGCCGGCCTAGGCGGCGACGGCGCCGAGGCTGGTCATCTCGTCCGCGGTGAGCCGCAGCGCGCCCGCGGCCACGTTGGCGGCCAGGTGGTCCGGGTTGCCCGTGCCAGGGATGGCCAGCACGTGCGCTCCCTGCTTCAGGGTCCAGGCCAGCCTGACCTGGGCGGCGGTAGCGCCGTGCGCGCGGGCGACGGCGAGGACCTCGCCGTTCTCCGCCGAGGGCCCCGAAGCGCCTGCGGCACCCGCGGCGCCCGCGATCGCGAAGAAGGGCACGAACGCGACGCCTTGCTCACCGCAGGACCGCAGGAAGTCGCGCTTGTCCGCGGACGCGCCGACGCCGTAGGAGTTCTGCACGCAAACCACAGGCGCGATGGCCTGTGCCTCGGCCAGGTGCTCGGGCCTGACGTTGGAGATGCCGAGGTGCCGGATTAGCCCGGCGTCACGCAGGCCGGCCAGCACGCCGAAATGCTCGGCGATCGAGGCCGTGGCCTGGCTGCGTGGCAGCCGCAGGTTCACCACGTCGAGGTGGTCACGGCCGAGCAGGCGCAGGTTCTCCTCGACCTGGCCGCGCAACTGACCGGGCGCCGCCCAGACCCATTCCCCCGACGGATCCCGGCCCGGCCAGACCTTGGTGGTGATGACCAGGTCGTCCGGGTACGGCGCCAGCGCCCGGTTGATCAGCTCGTTGGCGGAGCGCAGCGGCGAGAAGTAGAACGCGGCGGTATCGATATGGTTCACGCCGAGCTCCACCGCCCGGCGCAGCACGCCGATCGCACGTTCGCGGTCGCTCGGGGTCCCGTCGGCGTTCGCCGTCAGGCGCATGGCGCCGAACCCCATCCGGTTGACCGTCAGGTCGCCAAGCATCCAGGTGCCGGCCGCTGCCGCGGTGATCGTCTGCGAGGTCACCACCGAAGTCTGCCATCCCGCCGGGCATCCGGCTGCCGCCAGACCCGGCCATAGGTTTTGCATGCTCGTTCGGGGTACTTTGTTCCATGATGCCGACGACCTCGCATATCCCCTGGCCATCGTGCACGGAGCGGCTCCCTTGACCGACGGGGTAGACGCTTCGGCGCAGACCGGTGCGAGCGCCGCGATGTCGGCATCGTCTGAAGCGGCATCAGATCAGCGCCTGGTGCCGCAGCGAGCCCCGCGCAGGTACCGGCTGCGGCGCAGCATGCTGGCGGCACTCGCCATCGCCGTCCTGGTCAGCGTCATAGTGGTCGAGCGCCACACCCTTGCCGAGTCGCTGCACGTCCTGGCCCGGCTGAACTGGGCATGGTTCCTGCTCGCCTTCGCGTCGGAGGCGATCTCACTGACCAGCTTCGGGCTCAGCAGGATGCTGCTCATGCGGGTCAACGGCCGGCCGACCAGCCTCAGCTCGGTGATGGCGGTCACCTACGCGGCGAACGCGCTGTCGATCTCCGTCCCGTTCGCCGGCGCCGAGCTGGCGATGGTCTTTTCCTACCGGCAGTTCCGCAGGCACGGCGTCGACGCCGCGACCACCGGCTGGACCCTCGCCGTCTCCGCCATCTTCTCCACCTCTGCGCTGGCCTTCCTGCTCGTGATAGGGGCGCTGGCCGGCTCCGCGTCGCTGGCGACCGCGGCCGGGTTCCTCGGCGCGTTCGTGTTCATCGTCCCCGGTGCCGCCGTGCTGCTCGCCCTGCGCTACGAGAACATCCGCCGGCTCCTGCGCAGGCTCATCGCCGGGCTGGTCAGTGTCTCCCGAAGAATCTTCGGCGCTCCCGCCCAGGACGTCGTCGACGGCCTGGATGAGTTCCTCGACCGGGTGGCGAGCCTGCGGCTGTCCTGGCTCAGGTACGCGGAGGTATTCGGGCTTGCCCTGCTCAACTGGGTGGCGGACTGCGGCGCGCTCGCCTGGGCGATCCGGGCCACGGGCCAGCCCGTCCCCTGGCACAACCTGCTCCTCGTCTACGGCGCGGGCGCCGCGGTCGGCAGTACCGGAATCACGCCGGGCGGATTCGGCCTGGTCGAGTTTGCCCTGACGGCCGCGCTGACCGCCGCGGGGCTGCACCGCTCCCCCGCGCTCGCCGCCGTGCTCGCCTACCGCCTGGTCAATTTCTGGCTGGTGCTGATCGGCGGCTGGATCCTGATGGCCGTCCTCGCCCACCGCCGCATCGGCCCGGTCGAAGACGCAGTGCCCGAAGGCACCGGGGCCAAGGACGCCGTGGCCAAGGACGCCGTGGCCAAGGACGCCGTGGCCGAAGGCGCCCAGGACTCCCCCGGCTCCGGCGGGTTAACGTGCCGGACCCGATCTCGGTCACGCTGGCCGACCTGGAGGCCGACCCGCATCCGGTGCTCGCGAGGCTGCGGGCCGCCGGGCCGGCCTGCTGGGTTCCTGTTCTCGGCGCCTGGCTGGTCACCGGGTATGACCTGGCGCTCGAGGTACTGCGTGACACAAGGACGTTCACGGTCGATGACCCGAGGTTCTCCACTGCCAAGGTGGTCGGCCCCAGCATGCTGTCGCTGGACGGCGCGCAGCACGTGCGGCACCGAGGGCCTTTCACCCGCCCCTTCCGGCTGGACGAGGTCCGGGCCCGGCTCGCCTCGTTCACCCAGGCCGAGGCCGAGCGCCTGGTGTCGGCCATAAGGCCAGCTGGCGAGGCGGAACTCCGCCGTGCGGTCGCCGCGCCGCTGGCCGTCGCCGTCATGGCCGAGGCGCTCGGCCTGGCAGAGACCGACCCCGCGCAGATCCTCGCCTGGTACGACGGCATCGTGGCCGCCGTGCAAGCCGAGGCCGCACTGCAAGCCGAGGCCGCACTGCAAGCCGGGGCCCCACTGCGAGCCGAGGCCGCACTGCAAGCCGAAGCCCCACTGCAAGCCGAAGCCGCAGCCGAAGCACCAAACAACGCGTCAACTGGCACGACGGCGTTCGCCGAGCTCGCCGCGAGCCTGCACGAGGTCATCGCCGCCCCGGGGCGCCACAGCATGCTGGCCGAAGCGGCGGGCGGCGGTCCGCTGACCGAGACCGAGGTGATCTCCAACGCGGCGGTGCTGATGTTCGGCGGGATCGAGACCACCGAGGGCATGATCGCCAACGTGATGCTGCATCTCCTCGCCCACCCCGGCGAGCTCCGGCTGGTACACGCGGATAAGGCGCTCATCCCCGCTGCGGTCGAGGAATCGCTGCGCCTGGAACCCGCCGCGGCCGTCGTCGACAGGTACGCGACCCGCGATGTCCAGCTGGCCGGGCAGCAAATCCGCGCGGGCGACCAGGTCACGGTCTCGATCGCCGCGGCGAACCGCGACCCGAAGATCTTCGCGGCACCCGACAGGTTCCAGGTGCGCCGTCCCAACGCCGCCAAGCATCTGGCCTTCGCCCACGGCCCGCACTTCTGCCTTGGCGCTCACCTGGCCCGGCTCGAGGCGCGGACGGCCGTGCAGACCATGCTCGACGGGCTCCCCGGGCTGCGCCTCGACCCGCGTCACCCCAGCGCGCCGCGCGGCCTGGTCTTCCGCAAGCCACCCGACCTGCGCACGTGCTGGACGCCAAGACCGGACACCAGACCGGACGCCAAGATCTGACCCCGCGGGCCTGCAGGGCATCGGGAGTGGAATGCTGGTGCAGACCAAAAATGGACGACAGGAGACGCGATGTCGGAGCAGGATGAGTTCGCTGAGCAGTTTCACCGGGACCGCAGGACGCACGGCGGCGAGATAGACCGCCTGGACGACGACAAGCTCGCCCGGCTGACCGAGGAGGAGCGCGTCGACGCCGGGCTTGACGCCTATGACCCGGACGAGGTGCCGCCGGCCACCGACACGCCGCCGCTCACGGACGACATCACCCAGACCGAGGTCTACCAGGAGGAACGGGCCGAGGTCGAGCGCGAGCTCGAGAAGGGCGAGCTGTACCCGATCGACGAGGAGCACCCGTTCCCGCCGACGAGGTACGAATAGCCGGGGAACGAATAGCCGGGGAACGAATAACCGGCCTACCCGGCGTGCGGAGCTAGCGTCACGCTGGCCTCGGTGGTGTACACCAGGAAGGTCAGCGACTCCTGGAAGTACAGCTCCACCTGTTCGGCGTCGTGTGACAGGTACCCGATCGACAGGTCCTGGCCGAGCCGCAGTTCGTGGTCGCCGCCCCGGGCCGACAGCAGGAACGCCCCTTCGATGGCGGGCGCCCAGATGATCTCGCCGTCCACGACGCGGGCCAGGTGGTCGCGGATCGGGTAGCCGTAGTCCGAGGTCTCGCTCACCGCCGTGTAGGCGTCGGCGGACAGCAGCAGCGAGTAGGGGCCGTCCACGCCCGCCAGCCGGAGCGCGCTGACGGCCCGGCTGACCGCGTTCGGGTACTCCCTGGCCGCGGCGGGCAGCGTGAGCGCGGGGTTGGACGAGCTCGCCCTGACCCCTGCGATGCCCGCGGCCTGGTAACCATCGAAGACCGCCCGGTCCTCGGCGAAGGCGATCTTCTTCGCCGCGTCCTTCACCGGCTGCCAGTCGGAGTCCTGGGAGCCGCGCTCCACGTCGTCCACGTCCTGGCGGCTTACCGTGAACGGCACCCGCAGCTGGACCAGCGGCGCCACCGCGCGCAGCCGGGCGATCACCCCGTCGGCGGGCGCGTCTATGTCGTCGAGATGCCCGGTGTTCACGCCGGCAAGCGTCGGCCCGTCGGGTCCCTTGACGTCCACCACCCGGCGGGCGGCGACGTGCCGGCCGAACGTCCGGCGGGCTTCCTCCTCGATGCTCGCCCAGGCGGAGTCGGTGATCGGAGCCAGTTCGCGGTACAGGTTGTTCATGACTCAGGTGCTCCTCTTCAAGCTGCCAATACCCAGTGAGCCCGCGCCAGCAGAGGCAGAACCGGAACCAGAACCGGAACCGGAACCGGAACCAGGCCCGGAACCCGACGGCGGATCCGGCGGATCCGGCAGGTCGTCGAGGAAGTCCGCTGACGGCACGAAGAACAGGCCGCCGGTGACGGCCGTGGAGAAATCGAGGATGCGATCGGTGTTACCCGGCGGGTCACCGATGAACATGTTGACGAGCATCTGCTCGGTCACGCTCGGCGTGGCCGCGTAGGCGATGTAATACGTGCCGAACTCCGCCCGCCCCAGCTCGCCGAAGGGCATGTTGGCCCGCAGGATCTGCCGCTCCTCGCCGTCTGCGCCGACGATCGTGTTGAGGGCGACGTGGGAGTTGGCGGGCTTGACGTCGTCGGGCATCTCGATGTCGGACAGCTTGGCCCGGCCGATCGCGTTCTCCTGGTCCTCGACCGGCAGCGCGTTCCACGACGTCATGTCGTGCAGGTATTTCTGCACGATCACATAGCTGCCGCCGGCGAACGCCGCATCTGAGTCGCTGACCAGGGCAGCAGCCGAAGCCGCCACGCCAACCGGATTCTCGGTGCCGTCGACGAAGCCGAGCAGGTCGCGCTCGTCGAAGAAGCGGAACCCGTGCACCTCGTCGACCACGGTGGCCGCGCCGGCCAGCCGGCCGGTGACCTGGGTCGCGAACTCGAAGCACAGGTCCATCCTGTCGTGCCTGATGTGCAGCAGCAGGTCGCCAGGGGTGGCCACGGCCCGGTGCCTGGCCCCGGCGAGCTCGCGGAAGGGGTGCAGCTCGGCCGGGCGCGGGCCGGAGAACAGGCGGTCCCACGCGTCCGAGCCCACCCCCACCACGCAGGCAAGACCGGGCCCGGGGGCGCGGAAGCCTACCGCCCGCTCCAGGCCGGCCCAGTCGCTGAGCAGATCCCTGCAGGTCGTCTCTCCGCCTGGGTCGATGGTCAGCACAAGGAAGATCGCGGCGCTGGTGAGCGGGCTGAGCACTGGCTGGGGAACCGCTGACCCTGTCACACAGGAAAGGCTAGCGGCACGGCTTCTCCCCGGCACCGGCAGGATGACGGTAAAGGATGACGGTAAAGGATGACGGTTATGGAAGGGACGAGCCACTGCCCGTTCGGCCAAAATTTAAAGATCTTCCAGAAGCCCGCGGGTCCGGCCGCGTTTCCCGTCACATCCAGCCGCGTCGCCGGAACAGCGTGAGCAGGAGGACCACGGCAACGACCTCGGTGCCGAGGCCGAGGCCGAAGAAGGCGCCCGCGGACCCCAGATTATTCACCAGCCAGCCGAAGTTCTGGCCGAAGAACCCGGTGAGGAACGACAGCGGCAGGAACACGGTCGCGATGATCGTCAGCCGCTTCATCACGTCGTTCAGCCGGTTGGATACCACCGACATGTACGCGTCGAGCGACCCGCTGAGCAGGTCGCGGTAGCTGTCGACCATGTCGCTGATCCTGATCAGGTGGTCATACAGGTCACGGATGTACCGCTCGGTCTCCGCCGTCATGCCGGGGATCGGGATCACCTGCGCCAGCATGGAGGACATCATGTCCCGCTGCGGCGTGACCAGTTTGCGCACCTCGACGAGCTGGCGCTTGAGGGCGAACATCTCGGCGAGCTCACCGTCGGTGGGCTTGGCGAAGATCCGGTCCTGCAGCTCGTCGATGCGGTCGTCGAACGCGGCCAGGTAGGGGAACATGCTGTCCACGAGGTGGTCAAGCAGCCGGTAGAGCGCGACGAGGCGCCGGTTGGTCGGCAGCCTGGTGAGCGTGTGGCAGGCGTCAGGGACGGCCTTGATGTCGTCGCGGTGCACGGTGACGAGGAAATGCTCCGAGATGAAACAGTGCACCTCGGCCAGCGGCTCGTCCTGGCCACGCGCGCCGTAGACGACCAGGTAGACGAAGCTGTCGTAGTCCTCGATCTTCGGCCGCTGGCTGAACTCCTGGGCGTCCTCGACGGCCAGCGGGTGGATCTTGAACACGTCGCGCAGCAGCGCGATCGTGTCCGGGCCCGCTTCCGCGAGGTCCAGCCAGAGGAGCTTGTCGTCCTTCAGGGCGACTTCGATGGCCGGCCGGGTGAGCTCACCCTCCAGGCAGTCGGTGAGCAGCAGGTGTCCTTGCACGCCCCCATCGTGCCAAAGCCGCGTCGCCAGCGGCGTCACTACGCGAAGCCGCGCGCCGGCGGCGTCACTACACTTGGCCTGTTATGAGCATCGAAGCCCCGAACAAGCCGCCACAGGCCAAGCAGGTTCCCGCCGAGCGCACGTACCACGGCGACACGGTTACCGACGAGTACGCCTGGCTGGCCGACCGTGCCGACCCGGACACCATCGCCTACCTGGAGGCCGAGAACGCCTACACCGAGGCGGCCACCGCCGCGCTCGCGCCGCTGGCGGACCAGATCTTCGCCGAGATCAAGGCCCGGACCCAGGAGAGCGACCTGTCGGTGCCGGCGCGCAAGGGCGGCTGGTGGCATTACGCACGCACGGTCGAGGGCGAGCAGTACGCGGTGCACTGCCGCCGCGCCGTCCGGGCGGGCGAGATCTTCCCGCCGATCGCCGAGGACGGCCAGCCGCTGGACGGCGAGGAGGTGCTGCTCGACGGCAACGAGCTGGCGGCCGGGCACGATTTCTTCTCCCTCGGCGCGTTCCGGACCAGCCCGGACCAGCGCTGGCTGGCCTACTCCACCGACTTCTCAGGCAACGAGCGGTACACCATCCGGATCAAGAACCTGGCCACCGGCGAGCTGCTGGCGGACGAGATCCCGAACACCTACGCCGGATGCGCCTGGTCCCTGGACGGCTCGGTCCTGTTCTACACGACCGTGGACGACGCCTGGCGCCCGTACCGGGTGTGGCGGCACCGGATCGGCACCCCCGCGGCGCAGGACAGCATGGTGTTCGAGGAGCCGGACGAGCGCTTCCACGCCTACGTGCACCTGACCCGCAGCGAGCGCTACCTGATGATCAAGACCGCCAGCGTGCTGACCACCGAGGTGTGGATGCTGGACGCGGCCACGCCAGACGGCGAGTTCGCCGTGGTGGCGCCGCGCAGGCACGGCCTGGATTACGACGTGGAGGACGCCGGGGACCGGCTGCTCATCCTGCACAACGACGGCGACTCGGAGAACTTCGAGATCGCGACCGCGGCGTACGGGGAGCCCACGTCCTGGACGCCGCTTGTCCCGCACCGCGCCGATACCAGGCTGCTCGGCGTGGACGCGTTCGCCGACTTCATCGTCATCTACCTGCGGCGCGACGGGCTGACCGGGCTGCGGGTGCTGCCGCGGCACGGCGGGGGCGAGCACGAGATCGCGTTTCCCGAGCCGGTCTACCGGGTCGGGCCCGGGGCGAACCCCGAGTACCAGGCCGACAGGTACCGGCTGTCCTACACCTCCCTCGTGACCCCTGGCTCGGTCTACGACTACGACCTGGCCACCGGGGAGCTGACCCTGCTCAAGCGCCAGCCGGTCCTTCCGTCGCCGGCAGGCGAGCCGTACCGGCCAGAGGACTATGAGCAGCACAGGGAGTGGGCGGTGGCAGGCGACGGCACCCCGGTGCCGATCTCGCTGGTCTGCCGCAAGGGCACGCCGCGCGACGGCAGCGCGCCCTGCCTGCTGTACGGCTACGGCAGCTACGAGCTATCCAGCGACCCGGCTTTCCTCATCCGCGTGCTCTCGCTGCTCGACCGGGGGTTCGTCTACGCGATCGCGCACATCCGCGGCGGCGGCGAGATGGGCAGGTCCTGGTACACCAACGGGAAGCTGCTGCACAAGAAGAACACCTTCACCGACTTCATCGCGTGTGCCAGGCACCTGGTCCGGCAGGGCTGGACGTCCGAGGACCGGCTGGTCGCGCGCGGCGGCTCGGCGGGCGGCCTGCTGATGGGCGCGGTGGCGAACATGGCGCCCGATGCCTTCGCGGGCATCCTGGCGCACGTGCCCTTCGTCGACGCGCTGAACACCATGCTGGACCCGTCGCTGCCGCTGACCGTGACCGAATGGGAGGAGTGGGGCGACCCGCTGCACGACCCCGAGGTCTACGCGTACATGAAGTCGTACGCGCCGTACGAGAACGTCACCGGGCAGGTCTACCCGCCGATCTTCGCCCTCGGCGGCCTGAACGACACGAGGGTGACCTACCACGAGCCCGCCAAGTGGATCGCCAGGCTGCGCGCGCAGGCCGAGGGCGGCCCGTTCCTGCTCAAGATCGAGATGGAGGCCGGGCACGGCGGCCGGAGCGGGCGCTACGACGCCTGGCACGAGGAGGCGCTCGTGCTGGCCTGGGTCGTGGCTACCGCCACGGGTCGAACAGGGAGCTGACCGACTCGCCGTTGTGGATCCGGCTGATGGCCTCGGCCATCGCCGGGGCTACGGACAGCACGGTCAGCTTCGGCTGCTCCGCATGGGGCGGCATCGGCACCGAGTTGGTGCAGACGATCTCGGTCACGTCGGTCGCGGCGAGCTTGTCAAGCGCGCCGTCGGCGAACAGGCCGTGGGTGCAGGCCACCGCGACCGAACGCGCCCGCTGCTCGGCCAGCCGGTCAAGCAGCTCGAAGATCGTGGTGCCGCGGGCGATCTCGTCGTCGAGCACGATCACGTCCCGCCCGGCCACGTCGCCGATGATCGCCGAGATGATCACCCTCTCATCGTCGATCCGCTCCTTGGCCCCGGCCGCGACCGGTACGCCGAGCCTGCGGGCGAACGCGGCCGCGCTCTTGGCGTGGCCGAGGTCGGGCGAGACCACCACGGCATTGGACAGGTCGCGGTCGCGGAAGTGGGTGGCGAGTTCCCGCAGCGCGTGCAGGTGGTCGACCGGCACCGAGAAGAAGCCGTGCACCTGCGGCGAGTGCAGGGTCAGCGTGAGCACCCTGTCGATGCCCGCGGTGACGAGCAGGTCGGCGACCAGCCGGCCGCCGATGGAGACGCGCGGCTCGTCCTTCTTGTCCGACCTCGCGTAGACGTAGTACGGCATCACCGCGGTCACCCGCGCCGCCGAGGCGCCCCTGGCCGCGTTCGCCATCAGCAGCAGCTCGACCAGGTGCTCCTGCACCGGCGGCGCCAGCGGCTGGATGAGGAACACGTCCCGCTCCCGGCAGTTGGACTGGAGCTGGACCTCCAGGCTGTCGTTCGCGAACCTGGTCAGCCGCACCGGCCGCTGCGGCACGTCAAGGAACGCGCAGATCTCCGCGGTCAGCGCCGGGTGGGCGCTGCCGCCGAATATCGCGATCTCACGCACCCCGGGGCTCCGTGCCCTGCTTGTGCGGCGGCAGGCCGAGACGCTGCCTGATCTCCTGCTGCACGACCTCGGGCGCGGGCCTGGCGTCCACGGTGACGACGTACTCCTTGCCCCGGAACAGGTCGAGCACCGGGTTGGTCTTCTCGTGGTAGTCCCGCAGCCGGACCGCCAGCGCCTCCTCGGTGTCGTCCTCCCTGGTGGTCAGCTCTCCCCCGCACGCGTCGCACTGCCCGGGCACCGCGGGGGTGCTGTCGAGCAGGTTGTAGTTGATGCCGCAGTCGGCGCACGTGCGGCGGTTGAGGACCCGGCGGCGGACCTCGCTGTCGGGCAGGTCGAGGTGGATCACGCCGTCGATGTCGTAGCTCTCCAGGAAGAACTCGGCCTGCGGCCGGTTCCGCGGGAACCCGTCGATGATGAAGCCGTAGTTCCAGTCGTGCCCGGCCAGCCGTTCGCTGACCACCGACTCGACCAGGTCGTCGCCGACAAGTTCGCCCGCGGCCATCACCCGGCGCACCTGCGCGCCCAGCTTGGTGTGGTGCTGGACGTTCCAGCGGAAGATGTCTCCCACGCTGATGTGCACGAGGTCCAGGTCCGCCGCCATCAGCTGGCTCTGGGTGCCCTTGCCGCTGCCCTGCACCCCCATGATCACGTACTTGCGCATGCCATCAGCCTGGCATACCGACCGCGGCGTCCGTGCTCTCGGTGCGGCCGAGCCCGAGCTTGCGCTCGCAGGCCCGCCGCATCCTGCGGCTGACCAGGTTGCACAGCTGCGGCCAGTCGTCGCGCAGGCGGCGCGGGTTGACGAATCGGGCCAGGTCGTTCGGCCGTCCCTGGCTTAGCACGATGCTGTACAGCAGCAGCCTGGGCTTCTCCGCGGCCACGTCGAACTCGCGCAGCCCGTGCCAGGTCAGGTGCACGGGCAGCACGACGATGCCCTGCCACGGCCCGTGCAAGTCGTCGAGACGGTCAGGCAGCCGCCTGGCTTGACTGGAAAACCCCCCTACTACACCCACGTGAGAATTATCTGTGTCTCGGAGGCCTGATGCGAATCGGATCGCAATGTCCTTTGGCGTTACCCTTCATGGCATGGAGAACGCCGGTACCGCCGCGCCGAGCCCCGGCGCCGTGCCGTCGCCTTCGTCCGGGCCGTCGCCTTCGTCCGGGCCGTCGCCTTCGTCCGGGCCGTCGCCTTCGTCCGGGCCGTCGCCTTCGTCCGGGCCGGTGTGGCGGTTCCTGATCCAGCCCCGCTGGCTTGGCTGGCATCTGCTGATGGTGGTGTCCTTCTGGGGCATGCTCTGGCTCGGTGACTGGCAGTTCCACCGCGCGCTCTCGGGCAACGCCCTGAGCTGGGCGTATACGTTCGAGTGGCCGCTGTTCGCCGGTTTCGCCGTGGTCTTCTGGGCCAAGACGATCAGGGATGAGTTCCGCATCAGGCGCGGCGAGATCGCCGACCCCCGGGCGATGGCGGCCCAGCTGCCCGCCGGCATGGGCATCGCGCAGGCCAGCGTGGTCGCGGGCCTGGACGACGGGGGGGATGAGGACGAGGAGCTCAGCGCCTACAACGCCTACCTGGCGCGGCTCAATGCCGAGGTCAAGGACCACGGCAGGTGGCATGGACTGCGGTAATTAGCGATCGGGAGATGAACGTAGTGAAAGCAGCGGTGCTCCGGTACCGGGTTATGGCCTACGTGACTGGCGTGGTGCTGATCGTCTTGTGTTTCGTCGGCATCCCGCTGCAGGTGGCCGGCAAGCCGGCCGTGGCCAACGACGTCGGCGTCGTGCACGGCATCCTGTACATCATCTACCTGATCAACGCCTGGATCCTGTCGCGCAAGCTGAAGCTGGAGAACAAGCCGACAGTGATCATGCTGCTGGCGGGAACCGTCCCGATCATGACGTTCATCGTCGAGCGGTGGATCAGCCGCCGGTTCATCGCCCCCGCGCTCGCCAGCCAGGTTCCCGCGCCCGAGCCCGTGCGCCCTGGATGACCGAGCACTACTTCTCCCCGCACCCGAACGCGCCGCACCGCCCCGGCCAGGTGCGGGTGATCCTGCCGGATGTCTACCTGGAGCTGGCGACCGACGCCGGGGTGTTCTCCCCCGGCAGGCTCGACCCCGGCACCCGCCTGCTGCTCGACGCCTCGCCCGCCCCGCCGGCCAGCGGCGACCTGCTCGACCTCGGCTGCGGCTACGGCCCGATCGCCTGCGTGCTCGCGGCGCGCTCCCCCGCCGCCACCGTCTGGGCGGTCGACGTCAACGAGCGCGCGCTCGAGCTGTGCGCGCAGAACGCCGCCAGGGCGGGCCTTCCCAACGTGTGCTGCGTTGCCCCCGATGACCCCAGGCTGCCGCAGCGGTTCGCCGGGATCTGGTCCAATCCGCCGGTGCGCATCGGCAAGGACGCGCTGCACGCGCTGCTGGCCGGGTGGCTGGGCCGGCTCGATCCCGGCGCGCAGGCGCTCCTCGTCGTCGGCCGCAACCTCGGCGCGGACTCGCTGCACCGCTGGCTGGCCGGCCAGGGCTGGCCGGTGACGCGTCTCGCCGCACGGACCGGTTACCGTCTGCTCCGGGTGGATTATTTGGCCGAACGGACCGTGGTGATCCCCCCGTGAACCCGATCATCCCCGGGGCCGGCGTGCCGCGCCAGCTTCGGCCCACCGAGGTCAAGCGGCTGAACCGGGAGTGGCGCCGGGCCGGCCAGGCGCGGCTTGCCGTGCTGCTGGACTCCGTCGGCCAGCCGTTCAACGTCGGCTCGATCGTCCGCTCGGCCGCGGCCTTCGGCGCCGAGCAGCTGTGGCTGTGCGGCGCCACCGCGCCGCTCTCGCACCCGGGGGTCGCCAAGACCGCGCTCGGCACGCAGCGGCTGGTTCCCGCGATCACAGAGCCGAGCCCGGCCGCCGCGGCCAAGGCGGCGGCGGCCATGGGCCTGCGGGTGGTCGCCATCGAGCTGGCCACCGGCGCCGTCCCGCTGCACGAGGCGCCGCTGGACGGCGACGTCTGCCTTGCCGTCGGCCACGAGGACCACGGCTGCTCGCAGGCGCTGCTCGCGGTGGCCGACGCGGTCGCGTACATCCCCCAGCCCGGCCGGGTCGGGTCGCTCAACGTAGCGGTGGCGGCGGCCATCGCGATGGCGGAGGCCCGCCGCCGGGAATGGGCCCGTCCGCCAGGCTGACCCTTGGCGGACACGACACGTCCCGTTCACCTGTCATACCAGGCCAGCGGGCATACTACGATCGTGCGAGTCCCGTACCTCGACCATCCGCGCCCGGTCGCCTTCGCGCACCGCGGCGGCGCGGCACACGCGCCAGAGAACTCACCGGCGGCGTTCGAGCACGCCGTGAAGCTGGGCTACGCCTACCTCGAGACCGATGCCCGGGCGACCTCGGACGGCAAGCTCGTCGCGTTCCACGACCGGACGCTTGATCGCGTCACCGACGGATCGGGGCCGATCGGCGTGCTGCCCTACCGGGACGTCGCCGCGCTCAGGATCGCCGGCTCGGAGCCGATACCGCTCATCGAGGACCTGCTGGGAGCCTGGCCCGACGTACGGTTCAACATCGACCTCAAGGACGAGCCGGGTATCGCGCTGCTGCCCGGCGTGCTGCGGCGCACCGGGGCCTGGGACAGAGTCTGCCTGACCTCGTTCTCCGGCAGCAGGCTGCGGGCCGCCCGCAGGCTGCTGGACCGGCCGGTGTGCATGACCCCGTCCCCGGCCGCGATCGCCGCCATCCGCTGCTTCGGTGCCGTCCCGCGCGCCCCGCACATGCGGCTGCTTGCGGCCAGGCTGGCACACGCGGGCGCGCGCTGCGCCCAGGTCCCGGGCCGGGTGGCCACCGGGTCGTTCCTGCGCCGCAGCCACGCGCTCGGCCTGGACGTGCACGTATGGACCATCAACGACAGGGCAGAGATGATCCGGTTCCTCGATCTCGGCGTCGACGGGGTGATGACCGACGACATCGTGACGCTCCGGGATGTCCTGATCGAGCGCGGCCAATGGCATCCGCGGACCGGGGGCTGAGGCGGGCCTGACGCCCGCAGCCGCGGATAGCTGCGATCTTCTCCCCGAAACACGATTGGGTAACGCTCGCAGGGGGAATCTTGTCCGGGTATTCAGTGTTGCTCTCTAAGACCGGTGACAGCCTGGGAGGCAGCAAGCATGGCCGAACGCGCACTTCGCGGCACCCGGCTCGGTGCAACGAGCTACGAGAACGACAGGAACACCGACCTGGCTCCCCGCCAGGACGTGGCCTTCGACTGCCCGAACGGGCACCATTTTAGCGTGCCTTTCGCGGCTGAGGCAGAACTTCCTGCGACATGGGAGTGTCGTGTCTGCGGTTCGATAGCGATCGCGGCCACCGGTGAGTCCCCTTCGCCGAAGAAGGCCAAGCCGCCGCGCAGCCACTGGGACATGCTGATGGAACGGCGCACGGTTGAGGACCTTGAGGCGGTGCTAGCCGAGCGGCTTGAGATCATCAGGGAGCGGCGGACCAGCGAGCGCCGCGATGACCTGGGCACTCGTACCGAGCGCAGGAGCGCCTGAGTTACTGCGGCCCGCGAGAGGTTACTGCCGCCTGCGCGAGCGCAGGGCCCTGAGCCTTTGGGCTGTTCCCCACTGCGCGACCCGCAGGAACGCCTCGAAGATGATCCGGTTGCTCATCTTGCTCGAGCCGTGCTCTCGTTCCACGAACGTGATCGGCACCTCGACGATCTTGAGCCCGGCCTGGGCGACGCGGATGGTCAGGTCGATCTGGAAGCAGTACCCGGTCGATTCCACCCGGTTAAGGCTGATCTTCTGCAGGGTCGAGGCGCGGTAGGCGCGGAATCCCGCGGTCGCGTCGTGCACGCCCAGGCCGAGCATGATCCGGGTGTAGGCATTGGCGCCGCGGGAGAGCGCCTCGCGTGACTTCGGCCAGTTGACCACCTTGCCGCCGCGCACCCACCGGGACCCGATGGCCAGGTCCGCGTGCGACAGCGCCCCGACCAGGCTCGGCAGGAACTCCGGCTGGTGCGAGCCGTCGGCGTCCATCTCCACGATCACGTCGTAGCCCTCATCAAGCGCCCAGCCGAATCCGGCGATGTACGCCCGGCCCAGGCCCGCCTTCTCCGTCCGGTGCATGACCTGGACGTGCGGGTCGGTCTCGGCTAGCTTGTCCGCGATGTCGCCGGTCCCGTCCGGGCTGTTGTCGTCCACCACAAGCAAGTCGGCCGCGGGCATCGCCGCCCTGACCCGGCCCGTGATGGACTCCAGGTTCTGCCGCTCGTTGTAGGTGGGCATGACGACGACGGTCCGCTCGGGCTGCGGATCAGCGGATGGATGTGTCTCGGTCACGACCCCTGCCTATCGCTCCGGTGAACGGTCCGGTGAACAGATGGTATTAGTCACGGACGGTGCAGGCCATGATATCCCCGTGTTCGGACGCCCCCGCCTGAGCAAAAGGAAAAGGACCCGGGCAGCACCTTCGGACCGGAGCCCGCCTGCGTTGGCAACGGGCGTGGTCTCCGTTGTCTACTGGGTGCCCGGGCCCCCCTCCAGGCCCAACCCCCCGTCCAGCCGGATGAGCAGGTAACCTCGGTCCGGCCAACGAGCCCTGTGCTGGACTGCGCAGCAACTTACCGCTGATCCCGGCAATGTCAACAGGGTCGCGCCGTTACGTGCACACAGGCGGCTTTTGCCCGGCCGCGCAGCGCAATACCCTGATGACGGAAAAATATGCGGTGCCTGCCCTCATGCACGCCGTGCTTTCGGGGTATGGATCACCCCACTTGGCGTCACGCGACCCTCTCGGCCCCTATACCCCCGCGGCGACGCCGCAGTTTCGTATGGAGGTAGTAGATGGATGATAGCTCCGACCGCTTCCTGGACCTGATTCACCAGCTTGAAGACTTCACGCACGCGGTTACGCCTGATCAGGCGCACTCGGAGTACGACGAGACCACGCTCCAGCTGTTCTGGATGCGGTGGCCGCAACTGTCAGGGTGGGCTGGATCGCTGTGGCGGCTGCTGTCGGAGGAACTGGCCGGGCCGTCTGCCCCGCACAGCGACTCCGAGCTTTTTGAGATCGGTGAAAGTGGCTGAGACCCGCCGCCGTGGTCTCACGGTCGGCGAACTCATGCACGCGCAGGTCGTGTCGATCGGCCCGGGTGCCCCGGTAGCGGCGGCGGCCGCGGCGATGACACGGGAGAAGGTGGGCTCGGCCCTGGTCATGGAGGGGCACTTCCTGGCGGGCATCCTGACCGAGCGGGACGTGCTGCGGGCCGCGGCGTCGGGCAGCGACCTTACCTCGGTGCCGGTCTCCGCCTGGATGACCAAGGACCCGCAGTCCGCGGAGCCGGAAACGGCGGCTGAGGAGGCAGCGCAGATAATGCTGCTGAACGGCTTCCGTCATCTCCCCATCGTCCAGGGACACAACGTGTGCGGCGTGGTGAGCCTCCGTGATCTGTTCGCCGCCAGGATCAGCCGCCCGCCCCAGCCGCGCGCCGCCGGATGACGGGTCCACGCCGGAACCCTAGCGGTCATTGCCGCTCGGTCGCCGCCGCACGACCAGCCACGTTGCGGCCGCGAACACCGGCGAGCTGAGGCCGATGAGCAGCGCGCAGCCGGTGAATGCGCCCTCGATGAAGTTGCCAGAGACGCGGGCGACCCCGAAGTAGTAGCCGACCACCACGGCCATCAACAGCAGGTAGCCGCCCACGGCGGTGCCGGCCACGTGGCGGACCAGCCGCAGCCAGCCGCGCGCGGCAGGGCCGGCCGCGCTATCCGCCGACGCTGCCGACACTGCCGACGCTGCCGACGCGGCCGGGGACGGTCTCTGGCCAGGGACCGCGGGCCGCCGCAGCGACAGCACCAGGCCCGCCGCGAGCGCCGCCATGAGCAGCGCATAGCCAACCGCGAGCGGCAGGACATCCTGGCGTATCAGCGCCGACGACAAGGCGGCGTCCCCCATGACGCGGGTCACGCCCGGAGCAGGAAGTGCCAGCCGCGGACGAAGATATGCCAGCCGAACCACAGCCACAGCGCGAACAGCGCCCATCGCCCGAACGGATAGCGCATGATCGCGCGGAACGTCGCGCTCAGCGTCGGGACCCCGCTCAGGTGGCTGAGGGCCAGGCCCTCCCACGCGAACAGCGCTCCGAACAGCACCGCCCAGACCAGGTAGCCCAGTACCGGATGTTGTGCCACTGCGACCTCCCAGGGTCAAACCCACGGGCACGCTCAAAAGCCTCACAAGCTCCGGACTATTGTGGCAGCTGACTTCGGCCGGGGCACGACCGAAGGCACCTGGAGGCCGAAGGTGACATCGGGTGGGCTGACCCAGCAGGACTTCGAGAGGCTGCTGGAGTTCCGCGTCACCTTGCGCCGCTTCCAGCGCTGGAGTGAGGACCAGGCCCAGGCCGCGGGCCTCACCCACGTGCAGCACCAGCTGCTTGTGGCGATCAAGGGGCACCGCGGCGAGCGGCCGCCCACCGTGGGTGACCTGGCGGGCTACCTCTTGCTGCGGCCGCACAGCACGGTCGAGCTTGTCGATCGCGCCGAGGCGGCGGGACTGGTCCAGCGCACCCCGGACCGGGACGACGGCCGGGTGGTCCGCGTCCGGCTGACCGGTGACGGTGACCTCATCCTGCACAAGCTGACCAGGGCGCACCTGGAGCGCCTGCACGAGCTTGCCGCCGTGCTCGACGAATTCGTGACCAGCCACCGGAACGGCACCAGTCCGGGCGGCGGCGGCACATAGGGCGCCCTGGAAGTCCTCGCCGGTCAGCCCGCCGCGGGCACCACGACGGTGCCGGTGGCGGTGGCGACGACGATCGGCTCGCTGAGCACCGAGGCCGCCGAGTCGCCTCGCGACGGGTCGGCCCGGCACACCACCCGGGCCTCGAAGGCGAGCTGCCGGCTCCGCCGCCCCACCGCGGTGACCGTCGCGGTCGCCTCGATCACGTCACCGGCCAGGACCGGCGCACGGAACTGCACGTCGGAGTAGGACGCGAGCAGCCCCTCGTCGCCGTCCATCCTGATGGACGCCTCGGTGCCCACGTCGCCGAAGAGCTCGAGCACGAACGCGCCGTTGACCAGGTTTCCGCCGTAGTGCGCGTCGCCGTGCGTCACGTACCTGCGGTGGGTCACGGACAGGCCGGCGTTCATGCGGCTCCCTCCTGCGGCGCGAGCGTGTGCACAAGGTAGCTTGCCACCTCGCGCGGTGTCGTGCCACGGCTGAAGATCTTGTCCACGCCCAGGTCGTTCGCCGCGCGCGGATCGAACCGCGGGCCGCCCACGACGAGCAACGGCCGCGCCGTACCGAACCCGGCGTGGAAAGCGGCCGACATCTCCTGCGTGTTCGACAGGTGGGCGTCGCGCTGCGTGACGACCTGGCTGACAAGCACTGCGTCGGCGTGCTCGGCGGCGGCCCGTGCCACCAGGTCGGGCACTGCCACCTGGGCGCCCATGTTGATCACCCGGATCTCCCTGTAGGACTCCAGGCCCTTCTCCCCCGCGTGCCCCTTCACGTTGAGGATCGCGTCGATGCCGACGGTGTGCGCGTCGGTGCCTATGCACGCGCCCACCACCACTAGCTTGCGGCCGAGCGCCGACCGGATCCGCAGGTTCACCTCCGACGACGACAGCACCGGGAACTCGCGCTCGGTCACGGTCACTGCCGACAAGTCGACAAGGTGGCTGACCTGCCCGTAGACGATGAAGAACGTGAAGTCGGGCCCCATCCCCTTCGCGTGCACGACCATCGCCGGGTCCATGCCCATCTTGGCCGCGAGCTGCAGCGCGGCGCCCTCGGCCCGGGCCCGTTCCGACTCGCCGGTGAACGGCACCGGCAGCGTGAACGACAGCTGCACCCGCCCGTCCCCCGTCGTGTCCCCGTAGGGCCGCACGATCCCGGTCAGGCTCATTGATCCGCCTCCAGCAGTTCGGATGCCGGGTTGAAGTACTCCTCGGCGCGCTCCACCACCCCGTCAAGCCCGCGCCCGCCGTCCGGCGGCCGCCTGGTCACCCCGAACGTCCCCTCGGCGATCGCGGTCAGCAGTCCCTGCGTGCCGATCCTGCGCAGCAGGTCGACGGACTCGGCGAGCACCTGCCGGGCGCGCTGGGCCACGAAACCGTCCGGCTCCGGCCGGAACGAGGCGCCGAGCTTCCCCGCGGCGCGGCGCACGTAGCGGACGTTCTCCAGGGCCAGGTCGCGGTCGGACAGGAACGGCGTGTGGATCCCCTCGGTCATCATGCCGATGAGCAGGATCGACTGGTCGGTCATCACGCCGCACAGGTTGAAGAACGCGTCCAGCAGGTAGCCCGCGAACACGTTGCCCGTCATGTGCTTGGTGGGCGGCATGTACTTCAGCGGAGCGTCCGGGAACAGCTCCCTGATCAGCTGCGCGTGCGCGAGCTCGAGCATGAACGAGTCCGGCACCTCGGGGTTGATCTCGAACGCGTGCCCGAGCCCGAGCTGGCCGTCAGCCAGCCCCGCCTCGCGGCCGAAGTACTCGTTCAGCAGCTGCGAGACCACCACCGTGTGCGCCGCGTCCACCGCGTCGGCGGTGGTCAGGTAGTTGTCCTCGCCCGTGTTGATGACGATGCCCGCGCGCGCGTGCACCTGGCGGGAGAACCGCTGGTCGATGAAGGTCCGCACCGGGTTGATGTCGCGGAAGATGATGCCGTACATGCAGTCGTTGAGCATCATGTCCAGCCGTTCCAGCCCGGCCAGCGTGGCGATCTCCGGCATGCAAAGCCCGGAGGCGTAGTTGGTCAGCCGGACGTAGCGCCCGAGGTCCCGCGACACGTCGTCGAGCGCGGCCCGCATCAGCCGGAAGTTCTCCTGCGTCGCGTACGTGCCCGCGAACCCCTCCCTGGTGGCCCCCTCGGGCACGTAGTCGAGCAGCGACTGGCCGGTGGACCTGATCACCGCGATGATGTCAGCGCCCTCCCGGGCCGCCGCCTGCGCCTGCGGGATGTCCTCGTAGATGTCACCGGTCGCGACAATCAGGTAGATCCACGGCATCGGCGGGTCGGAGGTGGCGGCAAGCATCCGGTCCCGCTCCGCCCGCTGGGCATCGATCATGGAAATCCCGTTTTTTACCGAACGAGCAGCGGTATCCCTGGCCGCGTCCGCCTCACCGCCCGCGGGGAGACGGAACTTGACCAGCCCCGCGCCGGCATCGACGGCCAGCGTGAGCAGGTCCGGGTAGCCGCCGGTCAGCATCGCGTCCCAGACCGGCAGCGCGACCCCGTGCTCGAGCCCGACGGACTCGCGGACCGCGTCGGCGAGCCGGTTGACCCACGGCATCCCGTCGGAGTCCGCGCCGTTCAGCCCGCCAAGCCGGAGCACGGCGCGCTCCACCGAGACCGTCGTGTGCGTCCGCGCCATCTCTACCACCGGCTGCCCGGCGAGCGTGGCCAGCTCGCGCGCCTGCGCCACCAGGGCCGGGTCCAGGTTCAGCTTGCCGGTCACCGCCGGCCTCCTTCCCGTGCGACGCGCCGCTCGAACAGCGCCCGCAACTCCGGCGTGGTCCGGATCAGGTCGAGCGCGAGATCGGCGTGCCCCGGCACGTACCCGTTGCCCACCAGCATCGTCACGTCCGCCGCGAGCCCCTCCGCGCCGAGCGCGGCGGCACTGAACGACGTGGCCATCGAAAAGAAGATGACGGTCCCGCCCTCGGCGGTGGACAGAATAGCCCCGCCCTCGCAGCCCGCAGCGTCCACACACACTACGGTCACGTCGGCAGGTCCTCCTGCGGCCTGGACCTTGTTTGCCACGGTCACTGGGTCTCTGGCGTCGGCGATGACTATTTCGTCTACGAGACCGGGCCCCGGTGCTGGCGGGTACCCCGGCCGGCGAGGCAGAACGCCGGCCGGTGCACCCCCCGCACCTCCGCCCGGGACGGGGGTGACAGCGGATACCTCCCGCAAGAGCGTGGCTTCGGCTTCGGTGGGGACTACGCCTATGACCTTGGCGGCGCCTGCCTGGCGGGCGGCGGCGGCGGACAGGGAGCCGCTTTTGCCTGCTGCGCCGATGACGAGGACGACGGGGGCACGCACTCCTGTGGCTTGACGGTCCTTTATTACGCGTTTCGTCAGGGCGGGGGCGCCGCAGACGTCCATTACGGCTAGGGAGAGGGGGATCGGAAGGTCATCGGGGAGGACGGCGGCGATGGACCGGGCGAACAATATGGCGTGGCCCTCGCAGGGAACTTGCTCGGATTGGGCGTCCCATTGGGAGAGGTTGTCGGTGATCTGTAGGGGGGTCAGGGTCAGGGAGACTAGGGTGGCGATGCGCTGGCCTCGGGTTAGGCCCAGGGGGGATTCCGGGCCTGACTCTTCTACGGTGCCGGTTAGCATGCCGCCGGAGCCGGTGACCGGGTTCTGCATCTTGCCGCGGGTGGCGATGATGTCCAGGACGGCGGCGCGGATCTTGTCCGGGTCGGCTGCGTAGGTCTCGCGGAGCTGGCGGTAGGAGGCGGCGTCCAGGTTCAGCCGGTCCACCCGGACCCGGACTTCGTCGGGGGCGATCTCGGGGCTGGCGTCGAGGCGCCAGGCCGCCTGCGGGAGGACGCCTGGGGGGTCGATCACGCGGTGCAGCCCGAGCGGCGAGGAGGGCGGAGGTGACGTGGTCATGCGCTCATCCTTCGGTAAAAAATCCTGTTTATACCCTTTTCTACCGTAGTATCTTCAGTAGAATAGCCGATAGCACGTAGTTTTTATTGTCTCAGGCGGTCGGCGCTGCCTGCCGGGGCGGTACGCGGTTGAACCTGCAGGTACGGGTTCGCAGTCGGTTACATGGATCGCGGGCGTTCGGGAAAATCTACGGTTTACCACGTTTTGTACCGTAGGTCCTTCGGTATCATGCATGTAATGGGAGGGCTTCGTTCATGATCTCTCAGCCTTATGTTTACAAGCGTCATGAGCTGGCCGAACCCGACTGGCGCCGGTTCCCCGGCTGGGCGCAGGTGCCGGTCGCGGACTGGGAATCCGCCCAGTGGCAGCGCGCGCACTGCGTCAAGAACTCCAGGCAGCTCCGGCAGGCCATCGGCGAAGGGCTGGCCGAGGCGTTCCTGACCGACCTCGAGCGCGACCAGCGCGAGCGGGCCACGATGTCGATGCTGATCCCGCCGCAGATGATCAACACGATGGTGCCCTCGGGATCGCCCGCCGACGCCGACTTCACCGAGGCGTTCTACGCCGACCCGGTGCGCAGGTACATGATCCCGGCGTTCAGCGACCGGCGTACCGACTGGCCGTCGCACCCCTACGCGCAGCGTGACTCGCTGCACGAGGCGGAGATGTGGGCGGTGGAGGGCCTCACCCACCGCTACCCGACCAAGGTGCTCGCGGAGCTGCTGCCGACCTGCCCGCAGTACTGCGGGCACTGTACCCGGATGGACCTGGTCGGCAACCCCACGACCGTTACCGACAAGCACAAGTTCACCCTGGCCAGGGAGGACCGGCTCGACGCCATGCTCTCCTACCTGCGCAGCACGCCTGGAGTGCGCGACGTGGTGGTGTCCGGCGGGGACGTGGCAAACCTGCCGTGGCCCCGGCTGGAGTCGTTCGTGGCCGCGCTGCTTGAGATCGACTCGATCAGGGACATCAGGCTGGCAAGCAAGGCGCTGATGGGACTGCCGCAGCACTGGCTCTCCGACGAGGTGCGCGCGGGAATGTCCCGGCTGGCCGAGGTGGCCCGCTCGCGCGGCGTGAGCATCGCCATCCACACCCACGTGAACGCGGCTCAGTCGGTCACGCCGCTGGTGGCCCGCGCGACGCAGGCCATGCTCGATGCGGGCGTGCGCGACGTGCGGAACCAGGGCGTCCTGCTGCGCGGGGTGAACGACAATGCCGCGGCGCTGCTCGACCTGTGCTTCGCGCTCCTGGACGGGGCCTCGATCATGCCGTACTACTTCTACATGTGCGACATGATCCCCGGCAGTGAGCACTGGCGGCTCACGCTGGGCGAGGGCCAGTCGCTGCAGCACGAGATCATGGGCTACCTGCCCGGCTTCGCGACCCCGCGGATGGTGTGCGACGTGCCCTACGTCGGCAAGCGCTGGGTAGACCAGGTGGCCAGGTACGACACCGAGCGCGGCATCTCCTACTGGACGAAGAACTACCACACCGCGATCGAGGCGGATGACGAGCTGGCGCTCAGCCGCGAGTACCCCTACTACGACCCCATCTACATGCTGCCAGAAGCCGGCCAGGCCTGGTGGCGCACCTCGGGTTCCAGGCGCGCCGCGGCCGGGATGCTCAGCACTGCCGACGCCGTCGGCTAGTGACGCGCCGCCAGCTCCTCTAGGTGCTGTCTGACCTGGGGCCATTCGGCCGCCGTGATGCTGAAGCGCGCCGAGTCGCGCGGGGTCAGGTCCGCGCCGAGCCGGTGCGCGCGCAGGATGCCCTCGAACCTCGCGCCGATCCGCTCCATCGCCTCGCGTGAGCGCTGGTTGCGTGCGTCGGTGTGCAGGCACACGGACTGGACCTGCCAGACCTCGAAGGCGTGCGTGAGCATCAGGCGTTTCATCTCGGTGTTCGCGCCGGTCCTTACCGCCCGCGGGCTCAGCCAGCTGTAGCCGATCTCGCACGTGTCGGGCGCGTTCCTGGGCTCCGGCCACGGCCAGTAGGACAGGTCGAAGAACCGCGTCGAGCCGATGACCACGTCGTCCTGGGCGCGGACCACGGCGAACGGCACCGCCGTTCCCTCGTCCCTGGCGGCCATCGCCGCCTCGACGTACTGCCGCGCGGCGGCCTCGTCCTGCGGTACCGGCGACCACCGGTACAGCTCCTCGCCGCCGGACGCCGCGGCCACCAGCCCGGGCACGTGATGGGGCTGCAGCGGCTCCAGCCGGACCACCTTGCCGATCAGCGGTCCGGTGCCGGCGGCCGTCCGCGGCGTGGCCGTGCCTTCACGCGCGGACGCGCGCTCCAGGTAACGCCCGTTCGGCCGGGCGAATCCGAAGGAGCGGTACAGGCCGTGCGCGTCCGAGGTGTGCAGCATCCAGCGCAGGTTCGGCCCCGGATCCTCGTCGACCATCATCCGCACGATGGCCTTGCCGAGCCCGGTGCCGCGGTGCTCCCGCAGGACGTAGACGTCAGCGAGGTAGGCCGACCCGCTGTCGGCGAACGCGCGGGCGAAGCCGACCATGGCGCCCGTCTCGTCGTAGCCCCCGACCAGGCGCCAGGCGGCGGCGATCTGCTGCCTGATGTTCTCCTCCCCGCGCCACCGGCCCCAGTACGCCTCGGTGGTCAGGAACGCCACCGCGGCGCCGGCGTCGATCCTGGCCGGGTCGTCGTCGACCTGGTAGCGGCCGATGGTCACGCGCATGAAGGCACCTCCGTAGACGGCTGGGTTTGCAGGCAGTTCAGTGCCCCGTCGATGTCGCCGATCAGGTCGGCAACCGGCTCGACTCCGACCGACAGCCTGATCAGCCCGTCCGGCGCGGTCTCCCCGGCCCATCTGGCGCGGCGCTCCCAGGTCGACTCGACCCCGCCGAAGCTGGTCGCGGGCAGGATCAGCCGCGAGCTCGCGACCACCCGGTCGGCGGCCGCTTCCGAGTCGCCCGGGTTGACCTCAAAGGACAGCAGCGGCCCGAATCCGCCGGTCATCTGCCGGCGGACTGCTGCGGACGGGGCGAGACCCGGGTAATGCACGGCCCGGACCCGGGGATGGCCGGACAGGTGGGCGGCAATGAGGCCCGCGCTTTCGCACTGCCGCGCAAGCCGGAGCGGGAGTGTCTTGAGGCCGCGCAGCGCCAGCCAGGCCTCGAACGGGCCGGGGATGCCGCCGCCGCTGGTGCGCCAGGCCCGCAGCTCGGCCAGGAGCTCAGGGTCACGGCTGACAACGGCGCCCAGGATCACGTCGGAGTGCCCGGATAGCGATTTGGTCAGGGAGCAGAGCGAGGCGGTCGCGCCGAAATCAAGCGGCCGCTGCAGCAGGCCGGTGGCGACGGTGTTGTCCACGATCATGGGAGCCCGCGCCGCAGTCGCGAGCTCGCCGAGCCGGCTGAGGTCGGCCACCCGCAGCAGCGGATTCGTCGGCGTCTCGGCCCACAGCACCGACGGCGCCGCGTTGAGCTCACGTTCTACGGCGGTTAGGTCCTGCTGGTCGGTGGGCACCGGCTCGGCTCCGTGCGGGCGCAGCCTGTCCGCGAGGACCCTGGTCCCGTAGTAGCCGTCCGAAGGGAGCACGATGCGGTCCCGGCCGCGGGTCAGGGCGAGCATCAGCGCCATCGAGGCGGCCTGCCCGGAGGCGAAGGCCACCGCTTCGGCGTCCTCCAGGCCGCCGAGCGCCTCCTCCAGCGCCTCCCAGCCCGGGTTGCCCGCCCGGCCGTAGTCCCGCGCCGGACGCGGCTCGCCGGAGGCCACGAAGATGCTGGCCGGGACCAGTGGTGGAGTCACCGGCTGGCCCAGCACGCGGCAGGTGCCCGCGTGGATCAGCCGCGCCTCGGCGGAAAAAGCCCCGCTCACCGGCGACACGTCAGGCCGCAGAATGTTACAGTACAATCCGTGAACATACTGACACAATATCGTCTCGGCGGGCGGACCGCCAGGGAGATATCGGCCAGTGTGGAGGCGGGCGTCCGCGGCGCGCAGCTGACTCCCGGGGACCGGCTGCCGCCGGTGCGCGAGCTGGCCGGCCAGCTCGGTGTCAGCCCGACCACGGTGGCGGCAGCCTACGCCGAGCTGCGCAGGCGGGGTATCACCACAGGCGCGGGCCGCGGCGGCACGCGGATCCGCGGCGCGCCCCCGGTCAGCACGCGGGTGTACCTGAGCGCTCCGGCCGGAACGCGGGACCTGATTACCGGCGGCCCCGATCCGGATCTGCTGCCGGCGTTGCCGGCCCGGGCCGCCGTCCGCTCCGCCCGGCTGTACGCCGAGGCGCCGGTCGCGCCGCGGCTGGGCCGACTGGCCGCCGCCACGCTGGCCGCCGACGGCGTCGATCCTGCCAACCTCATGGTCACCGGGGGCGCGATTGACGGCATCGAGAGGGTCCTCGCCAGCTGGCTGACGCCCGCGGATCGGGTCATCGTCGAAGACCCGGGCCATGCGGTGACATTCGACCTGCTGGCGGCCATGGGCTTCATCGCGGTACCGGTCCCGGTCGACGACCTGGGCATCCGGCCCGCCGAGCTCGAGGCCGCACTCGCCGGAGGTGCCGGGGCGCTGATCGTCACACCGCGGGCGCAGGCCGCCACCGGCGCCGCGTGGGACGCAGACCGCGCCCGGGCGATCGCCGAGGTCCTCAGCCGGCACCCGTCCGTCGGGGTCATCGAGGATGACCACGCCGGGCCGGTGGCCGGCGTTCCCGTGTTCTCGGCGTGCGCGGAAGCTGACCGGTGGGTCATCCTTCGCTCGGTGTCCAAGTCGCTGGGCCCCGACCTGCGGCTCGCGGTCCTGGCCGGCGACGAGGCCACCATCACCCGGGTAGCCGGCCGGCAGGCCCTGGGTACCGGGTGGGTGAGCTACCAGCTGCAGGAGATGGTCGCGGACATGTGGGCCGACTCGTCGGTCGCGCGAACGCTGCAGACCGCGGCCGACGTGTACACCTCCCGGCGGGAGGCGCTGCGATCGGCGCTGCACGGGCACGGGATCACCGCTACCGGCCGGTCCGGCTTCACCTGCTGGGTGCCCGTCCCCGACGAGGACGGCGTAGCGTCCTCGCTGGCCGCGGCCGGCTGGGCGGTGGCCCCTGGACAGCGGTTCCGGATCGCCGCGCCGCCTGGCGTCAGGATCTCCTGCGCCCGCCTGGACGCGGCGGACGCGGCCCTGTTCGCGGCCGACTTCGCCCGCGCGCTCCGGCACCGCGCGTCCCGCCTGGACTGAAAGGTGACCGTCTCAGCCGCGCGCGCTGAGCACGCAGAACTCGTTCCCCTCCGGGTCGGCCATGACCACCCAGGTGGCCGTCTCGGGATCCTGGCCCACGTCGACGAGCCTGGCGCCGAGGGCCTGCAGACGGCGCACCTCGGCCGCCTGATCGCCGTCGGGAGGCGGGGCCAGGTCGATGTGCAGCCGGTTTTTCACCGTCTTGCCTTCAGGCACGGGCACGAAGACCAGCCCGGGTCCCCGCTCAGGCAGCGGGATAGAGCGCGTCTGGTCCAGGGCATGCGGCGGGACAAGAACGACTTCGTCGTCGGCCTGGTAGGCGATTCGCCAGTCGAGGGCCTCCGCCCACCAGCGGCTCTGGGCCACCACGTCCTTGCAGTCCACCACGACCGAATACCAGCGGATGCTCATCGCTGCGATGGTAGCCGACCGGGCGCGGAACAGAAACTCGTTAATCCAGGCCGGTAAACTGGTTAACGGCATACGCGCCTCGCGAAGATGAACGTCATGCCTATAGCGTTATCCCATGACGCGGCGCACCGAGCAGATCAGCCTCCACCTCAACGCGTATCTCACCGCACACAGCAGCCCGCCGGACGCAGTCCTGCGGGAGCTGGCGAACGAGACCGCCGACAGGTACCCGAACGAGACCAGCCTGCAGATCGCCCCCGAGCAGGGCACGTTCATGACGCTGATGACCCAGTTCGTCGGTGTCGCGTCGGCGATCGAGATCGGCACGTTCACCGGCTACTCCTCGATCTGCATCGCCCGCGGGCTGCTCGACGGCGGCACGCTGCTCTGCTGTGACGTCAGCGAAGAGTGGACCTCGGTGGCCAGGAAGTACTGGGAGAAGGCCGGCCTGTCTGACCGGATCGAGCTGCGCCTCGGCCCGGCCATGGACACCCTGCTCTCGCTGCCCGACGAGGAGATGTTCGACCTCGCGTTCATCGACGCGGACAAGGGCAACTACCTCGGCTACTGGCGGGAGGTCCTGCCCCGGGTCCGCTCCGGCGGGCTGATCATGGTCGACAACACGTTCTCGCACGGCCGGGTGATCGACGCAGGCAACGACAGCCCCGTGGTGATCGCGGTCAGGGACTTCAACGACCACGCCGCCGCCGACGACAGGGTCGACCTGGTCATGGTCCCGATCGGCGACGGGCTGACGGTGGCCCGCAAGAAGTAGCGCCCGGCTAGCCCGCCTGGCGTTCGCCCGGAACCCCGCCCAGGTAGAGCGCTCCGATCTCGGGGTTCTCCAGCACCTCGCGGCCGGTGCCGGACAGTCGGACGCGGCCGCTCTCCATCACCACGCCGTGGCCGGAAAGCCGCAGGCCGGCCCGGGCGTTCTGCTCGACGAGCAGGATCGTCGAGCCGCCGGAGTTCATCTGCCTGATCGCGTCGAACACGGTCCGCACGATCTTGGGCGCCAGCCCCATCGACGGCTCGTCGAGCATCAGCAGTCTCGGCTCGAGCATCAGCGCCCTGGCGAACTCGACCAGCCGCTGCTGCCCGCCGGACAGGCTGCCTGCCTTGCTCCCCGCCCACCCCGCGATCTGCGGGAAGAGGTCGAAGACCGAGTCGACCCGGCGGGCCGTCAGCGAGCGATCGGTGATGATGTAGCCGCCGAGCTCGATGTTCTCCCGGACCGTCATGTCACGGAACAGGCTGTGGTTCTGCGGCACCTGGACTACGCCGAGGCGCAGGATCTGCCGCGGGGACTTGCCGACGAGGTTCTCTCCGTCCAGGGTGATCGAGCCGAGCCGCGGCCGCAGCAGCCCGCTTATCGACGCCATCAGCGTGGACTTGCCCGCGCCGTTCGGCCCGACCACGCAGGTAATGCCGCCCTCCGCCACCTCGAGCGACACCCCGCGCAGTACATCCCCGCCGCCGTACCCGGCCACCAGGCCTTCGATCGTCAGTACCGAACGGGCCGTGGTGCTCGTGGCGGATCCCGCCGCCGGATCGGGGGTTTCGGGGACTGGCCCGGTCACACGTCCTCCCCAGGGTCTGCCCCGGCCTCATCGAGGTCCCCGGCCTCGTCGAGGTCCTCGTCGACATCCACGCCGAGGTAGGCGTCGAGGACCCGGCGGTCGGTCCTGATGATGTCGGGCGGGCCTGTTGCCACGACGGATCCGGAGTCGAGCACGGTGAGCTGATCACAGAGCCCCATCACGAACTCCATGTTGTGCTCGACGATGAGGAAGGTCTTGCCCGCCGCGTTGAGTTCCCTGATGCGGTCGGCGATGTGATTGACCAGCGACAGGTTGACCCCGCCGGCCGGCTCGTCGAGCAGGATGACCTCGGGGTCCGCGACGAGGATGTAGGCGAGCTCGAGGAGCTTGCGCTGGCCGTAGGAGAGCGTGCCCGCGAGCGCGGCGTGATGCCCGGCGATGCCGACGAACTCGAGCTGCTCCATCGCGCGCTTGCGGTTGGCGGAGTGCCCGTGCCGGGACGCGACCAGCATGTTCTCAAGCACGGTAAGACGGGCGAAGATCCTGGTCAGCTGGAAGGTCCGGCCGATGCCCATGGCGAATACCTTGTCCGGCGCGGCGTTGGTGATCCTCCTGTCTGCCAGGTACACCTCCCCCGCGTCGGCCTTGGCGTAGCCGGTGATGACGTTGAACAAGGTGGTCTTGCCCGACCCGTTCGGGCCGATCAGCCCGGCCACCGTGCCCTCGCCGACCTCGACCGTGCATCCGTCCAGGGCGCGCACGCCGCCATAGGCCTTGTGCACCCCCTCCGTCCGCAGCAGCACGCTCACCTTTTGGCCTCGGCTTTCTCGGCCTGGACCGGGGCTGGCGGCGTGATCGCCGGACGGCCCCTGGTGCGCAGCTTGGTAACCCATTCACCGCCGGTGGGGATGATGCCGCGCGGCATGAAGAGGACCACCACGAGGAACACCACGCCAAGCAGGATCTCGCTGAGGTACCCGCTGGTGAAGGTAGCGGTGAGGTAGAGCTGGCCGGGCTCGATGATGAGCGCGCCGAGCACCGGCCCGGCGACGGTGCCGAGGCCGCCGAGGAACGCCATCAGCACCACGGACAGGTCGAAAAGCGGGTCGAAGCCAGAGGGCGGCTCAACCTGGGTGAGATAGAAGAACCAGACACCGCCTGCCACCGCGGTCACCGCGCCGGACAGCGCGAACGCGATCAGCTTGACTCGCATCGCCCGCACGCCGAGGCCGCGTGCCCGGTCCTCGTCATCCCTGATGGCCCGCAGTTGCAGGCCGAACCTGGAGCGCCGAATAAGCCAGGCGATCGCGATCATCCCAACGGCGCAGCCGAGCGCGATGTAGTAGAAGGGGTTGTTGTAGGTCGCCGCCTGCCAGGGCAGGAACGGCGCCGACACGCCGATGGAGCCGCCTGTGAAGGAGAAGTTGTAGGCCATCAGCTGGAAGATGAAGAACACCGCGATCGTGATCACGATGAAGGTGTGCCGCCTGACCCGCAGCGCCACAAGGCCGAACGGCACCGCGATCAGCGCCCCGGCGACCGCGGTCAGCGGCAGCAGGGCGAACACGGCGGTCCCGCTGACGTGCCAGTCCCTCGCGGCGATGCCGAGCGTGTAGGCGCCGCTGCCGAAGAATACGGCGTGGCCGAGGGATATGTAGCCGGAGTACCCGGAGAAGACATTCCAGGCCGACGCGACCGCGACGAAGATCAGCGTGAACACCCCGTAGTTGGTGGCCACAGGGTTGGGGAATATCAGCGGGAAGGCCACGGCGGCCGCCAGCAGGGCGGTCAGCCCCGCCGCCCGCGCGCCCCTAGTCAGCCGCTGGCCCGGCCAGCGCCTGCCCGGCGTGGCGGCGTGGCTCATTGGGCCCGCACCGGCTGCCGGCCGAAGAACCCGCTCGGACGGACCACCAGGACAAGCACGAGGGCGGCGTAGAAGACCACGATCGCCCACTCCGGCGACCAGACGTCCACCAGCGACTCGAGCGTGAGCATGAACACGGCCGCGACCATGGCGCCGCCGATGCTGCCGAGGCCGCCGAGGATGATGATCGCGAGCAGCCGCGAGATCAGGTCGTAGCCGCTGTTGGGGTTGAAGCCGCCGCTCGTCGCGCCGTACACCATGCCCCCGGCGGCGGTCACCGCGACGCCGATGCCGAAGGTGATGGCGGCGACGCGGTTGGTGTCGATGCCGATCAGCCGCGCCGCAGTCTCATCCTGCATGGTCGCGCGCACGCTGCGGCCGAACCTGGTCCGGTAGAGCAGCATGTACAGCGCCGCGACGAGCGCGAGCGCGAGCACGAAGCCGAACAGGTAGATGTAGGGCAGGTAGAAGCCGAACACGTGCACGCTCGATGTGACGTACCAGGCGTTCAGCTGCTTGTAGCTGGGCCCGAAAAGCTGATAGAGGAGCCCCTCGACGATCAGCGCGATCGCGTAGGTGACGAGCAGCGTCATCGATGTTCGCTCCCGGCCGCGCAACGGCCGGATGAACGCCCACTGGATGACCACGCCGATCACGAACATGGCGGGCACGGTCACCAGCAACCCGATGAACAGGTCGATGTGCAACCGTGCCGCCAGCTCGTAACTGAGGTACGCGCCCAGTATCACCAGGATGCCCTGGGCGATGTTGATGATGTCGAGCACGCCGAAGATCAGAGTCAGGCCGACCGCCATCAGGGCGTACACGCCTCCGACCAGAATCCCGTCGGCTATGGCCTGATAGATCTGCCGTGCCACGCACCCTCCTGTTTGGATCTACGGCTTCCTGCCCGCCGCGGGCAGGTCCCAGGGCTAGCTGGCCCAGTTCGGCTTGGTCGCGAGGATTGCCACCGAGCCGGCCGCGCTAGCCGGCAGCACCTGGTCGAACACGTCGTTCTGCCACTGGAAGACGAACGCGTCGGACTCGCCGTTCTCGCCAAGCGAGTCGAACTTCACGGGCCCCTGCACGCTGGTCAGCGTGGTTCCGCTGCTGTGCAGGTAGGCGATGATCTTGGCGTTGTCGGTGCCGCCCGTCGCCTTGATCGCCTGCTCCATCACCTGGCCCACCGAGTAGGCCTCGGCGACGTCGGAGCTCATGCTCGACGCGGTGCCGCCGTACTTGGCGACGTACTCCTTGACCAGCGCCTGACTCGCCGCGTCGGCGAAGCCCGGGTACCAGCCGTCGGGCACCATCATGCCGGTCGCGTTGGCCTTCCCGACCACGGAGGTGAACGAAGCACCCTGGTCAGGACCCGCCGCGGCGATGAACAGCTTCGGGTTGTAGTGCTGCTGCTCGAAGGCCTGCATGAAGGCGGAGACGGTCGGCACGTCGGTTGACCCGAGCACGACGATCTGCGCGCCCGAGGCGGCCACCTGGTCGGCAGGCGCCTTGTAGTCCGCGACCTCCTCGGGGAAGATCTTCGAGTACACCGTCTTGACGCCGAGAGCCTGCAGCATGGACTGGGCCAGCTGGACCGGCGGGTCGGCGAACGGGTCATCGGCCATCGGGTATGCAGCGGTCTTCGGCCGCTGGCTGGCCGGCAGCGACGCGATGTAGTTGACGAACGGGACCATCTCGTCCTTGATCGGCAGGCTGACGTCGAAGATGTTGTGATCGGCCGCGTTGGCCGGGCTCTGGAAGACCGCCGGCGCGCCGCCGGCTCCCTCCACGAACGCGTAGCCGTAGTGGGCCACCACGCTGTCCGCGGGCGTGGTCAGCAGCGAGGAGAATGGCCCGAACGTCAGGTCGACGTGGTCGGCGGAGATCAGGGTCGTGTAGTTGGTGGCGACCTGCGTCGGCGAGCTGTTGTCGTTGAGGATCTTGAGCGTGACCTGGCGGCCGAGGATGCCGCCTGCGGCGTTCACGTCGTGGGCCCACAGCTCGTACCCGTGTTCGTAGTTCAGGCCGTCCGCGGAGAAGTCGCCGGTCAGCGAGAGGGATGCGCCGATGATGATGGGCGCCTTGTCGGCCGTGGCTGAGGTGGCCGGGGTAGTGCTTGCGGTGCTGCTTGAACTGCTGCTGCATGCGGCCAGGACGCCTACAGAAAGCGTCGCGGCCGCGCTCAGAGCGAGGGCATTCCTAGAGAACCGGGGAAGGGGGGGTCTCATGCCGGTGCCTTCCTTACTCGTTCGAGTTGACCTGGGGTTAGGTTTCGCTGGAATCGAGCCCGTCTGATACGTCGGCATGCTCACTGACGAGTGACAGGCCCGCGGACTCCGCCTGCTGCTGCAGTAGCGCGGCGAAGTCGGCTTCGCCGTAGCCGCGGCCCACCAGCCCCTGAATGAGCTGATGCACGATCGCGGCCACCGGCATAGGCACCTCATGTTCCCGCGCCGCGGCCAGACCAAGATCGAAGTCCTTGCGGAGAAGCGTAGCGGTGAACGTCGGCGCGAAATCAAGGTTCACATATGCCGGCGTCTTATAGCCGGTAAAGAGCGAACCCATCACGCTCTTGTTGAGACAATCGAGAAACGCATGGCGACTGATCCCGCTTTTTTCGGCGAGTACGGTTATCTCAGCAAGTGACTGGGCAACTACGCCCAGGAACAGGTTGTGGCATAGCTTCACCGTCCTGGCGACCTCGCCCTCCCCCACGTACGTGACGCCGCGGCCGAGCATGTTCAGGTACGGTTCCGCCATCTCGAACGCCTCGCGAGGCCCGGAGACGGCGACTGTCATCTTTCCGGCCCGCACCACGCTCGGATTGCCCATCACGGGCGCCGCGAGCAGTGCGGTACCGCGGTCGGCGATCTCCGCCCGAACCAGGGCGGAGGCCTCGGCCGATACCGTTGAGCAATCGATGAGCACCTCGGGCGCCGCCCCCGGGCCTGACATGATCCCGTCCGGGCCGAGCACCGCGGCGACCAGGTCATCGGACGTGCCGACGGTGAGGAACACGATGTCCCTGGTGCCCAGTTCCGCGGCGGACCCCACCGGCTTGGCGCCCAGCCGGATCAGTGGCTCCGCCTTGTCCTGCGACCGGTTGTAGACGGCGACATCACAGCCCGTCAGGAGCAGCCGACGGGCCATCTCCGCACCCATACGGCCGGTGCCGAGCCAGCCGAGTCGGCGCTGATCCTCATGTCCGGCCATGTCGCCAGATCTCCTCCTGGTCAACAATCGTTTGCACCCCTGAGAGTGTCCTCGGGCCCCGCCCCTTGTCAATGCCGGATGGTCAACCTGTTACCAAAGCCGTATCAAAACGCTCTCCGGCGAGAAACATGACTCCCGTGCGTACATCCGGCCGGCTCCCTGGCCTCGCCCGGCCGCCCCCCGCCTCGGTTCGCCGCAAATTGTTAACAATCGATTGCGGACCGGGCCAACCGGGACATACCGCAACGCGGCGCAGTCGGGATCAGGCCGTCGACGTCCCGCGTGCCCGGCGCGCGGCCGGGCGGTTCGGTTGGGATCAGGCCGT